>PVMK01188957.1_pt2 | contig 37145 bp, 40 predicted proteins | sample 1853481 | NCBI WGS metagenome assembly PVMK01 (sample SAMN08533507, study PRJNA380276) | Marine sediment metagenome, whole genome shotgun sequencing project. | reverse complement strand
CAAGCCACCAGCCAAGATAATATCCTCTCTACCTGGCTCCAATCCGGTGAGCTTTCTCCGTTCACTAAGCTTCATTTCAGCAAGTCTTGCACACAGATCGGCAAGCCACGTTCTTTCCAAAACAGTACCATTTATTCTTGCCGGATCATACTCAGCCAATTCGTACCACATGCTGGCCAGGGTGGTAACAGTGCCGGCCGTACCAACCCAGAGAGCATCATGAAAATCATTACGAAAGGACAGTTCCGTCAGAACGCTGGAGACATATTCCCGCAACTGCAAGCACGGCTCATGACCTGGAGGATCTCCCTGTAAAAAAGTCTCAGTCAGATGGACAACACCCACAGGAAGGCTGCTGCTTTCCATTCCGCTGCCATCCCCTTCCCCTTGCCATACTAATTCGGTACTGCCCCCTCCGATGTCAAAGACGACCATGGCAGATTCTTTGGTCGAGATCACCGAGGCAACACCAAGGAGAGACAGTTTTGCCTCTTCAGAACCGCTGAGCAAACGGACACCTAGACCAGTTTGTCTCTGCACGAGATTGAGAAAGTTGCTGCCGTTACTGGCCTCCCGCACAACAGCCGTGGCAGCAGCCGAGTATTCTGACACACCATTTTGGCTCATCAACTCAACGAATTCTTTCAGGGCAGCGATACTTCGATCCATTGCCGTTGGTTGCAGGATTCTGTCCGGCAGGAAGTTCTCTCCCAAACGGGTGAGGCGTCGTTCAACTTGAATTGGTCGGAGGGGTGTGGACGCTGCCGGTTCGGCAATGAGCAGCCGAATGGTGTTGGAGCCAACATCTATGGAAGCGAGCCGTTGCATCCAGTCGGTGGGCAATTCCTTTTCTACCTTTTTTTACCTTAAATTGGACTCTGACCAATAACAGAGGTACCGGAATATATCAACCTTTCAGAAGAAAGGGAAATATACTCGCCATAGACTTCCATGAAAACATTTTACCCAAAAGCGGTACGGCAAGAAATGGGTAAAATTTACCCAAAAGTGGTACGGCAGAAAATGGGTAAAAAGGACAAAGGACTAGTATGACTGGAACGTGTGGGATTGGGAGGTTATTTCTATGGCAGGATGTGCGTTTAGAGACAGGATCTCGTCAACAAGGTACTCACTGGGTGTCAACAGTTCACTTCTGGTCTGGCAGGCTATTCTTGCTCTGCCGGAAGGGTCACGATGTCATTTACTTCGATGGTGCCCGGACCAGCAACCACTGTTGCCTCGGAGGCATCACGCCCGAAGAGATTCACTACTCTGACCATGCCCTTGTAGGGGCCTCGCTGAAATCCCATGGAGACTTTGGCTATGGGGTGGATGATTTCTTTACCGGGACCGTAAATCGCGAAAATATCACCCGCATTCAGACCGGACGCCTTGCCGGCACTCAGATAGATATTATTGGACTCCACCATGGCCACCCGGGTGGACCAACCATACTTGGCTGCTCTCTTTTCAAGGACAACAACTGTCTGTGCCAAGAGCGCTCGCAGCAGCTCTCCCTTTTCGGCAGCACCCTGGGCTGCTGAGACAATCCTCTGGTCTCGACTGATAGTCCTCCCCGAAAAGCCATCAACCAAAGTGTAATCCAGGCGGCCCTGCATCTTATTGCCCTTACGGTCTAGCGCCATCTTGTCCACAAAAAGAACCAGGCGCGCCGCCGGATAGACGCCCAGGGTCCGGGCAATTTTCGCTTTGTATCGAGCCCTTGGTGGGCAAGAATCTCTTCGGCCTCCTCTGGTTCGACCAGCAGGAACCAGCGGTGTCCGGCAAACTGCTTGCTCACCCCGTCAGTAAGAGCCGTCTTCACCTCCGTACCGGATCCATACGTTTCCGGCATTAAAACCAGCGCCACTTTGAAGCGGAGGGGCTGCTGGGATTTGGCTCCCTTGTTGGCGGCCACAACAGGCGCAGCTACGGCGGCGGTTGATTCAGATCCCACACCTTGGACCTGGGCCTCGGCCGCTTGCTGCTTCCCGGCCTTCTTCTCCAGTTTGGCCAGCCGCTTCTCGGTCTCTTCCTGCTCGGCCTTCATTTCTTTCCTGGTCCGCATCCATTCGCCCACGTCAATACCACCTTCACCATCTTGCTGAGTATGGTAGTCGGAGGACTCATACCAGGAACTCTCAATGACCCGGTTTTCAGTCTCCCGACGGGATCTTTCCTCTGCGGTCAATGGCCCCTCGGGTTTCTTCTCTTTTTTAGCAAGCTGATCAGTGGTGCAGGCAGCAACCAGGCACGCAATCAAAATGAGCAGTCCTAACAAAAAACAACGCAACCTTCTGGCTTGCATAGATCAATCCATCAACGGGCTTGTGCCTGGAAGGCACAAGCCCGTTTCTTTATAGAGTTTCGGTTTTGGGAAGAGCCCTATTGTACGACGGTTCCGCTCAACCGGCAACTACAATCGTTTTAAAACCTCCATATGAGCGCCACAGCGTAACGCTGGGCCACATCATCCGCCTTCTTCCCATACGCTTCTTTGGTGACGTCCTTGACCGCATCACCGGGCCAGAAGAAGGTGGCGTTTCCAAAGATATGGACGTTCCTGGAGAGGGACACCCTCAGACTGTTGCTCCACTGTTGGCCGGCGGTACCTGAATCGATTTTTACTGTCGCAGGAACACCGGGAGCGACGGCTGACACTGCACTAAAGGTCTCGAAGTCTTCGTTCCACTCAATCCACATGAAGTTGGTGCGGTAGCTGATATAATCCCTCGGCTCTATGGTAATGCCGCCGCCGATCATGGTCATGCCGGGGTTGTCGCCCCTGCCGCCTATGGAGCCGTTAGTCAGACCTCCGGTGGCCACACCGCCTTGCTGGGTTCCCCCCATGCTGCCATAGAGCTCGGGGAGGTAGCCGTAAAGGATGGTACCCAGAAGGGTGTTGCCGTCGCCGATAATGGTGTCCTCACCGCCGAAGCGGGGGGTGAAGCGCTGGGCGTTGGCCACGCCCGTGTAGCCCTCCAGGTCGCCGTCGTCGCCGTCGTCGTCACCCGAGGTGTACATAAAGCCAACGTGGGGCATGACCTTGAAACCAACCAGGTCTGTGAGGTTTACAGCCACGTCGGCGTACGCAGCATAGGCCTTGATGTCGAAATCGTCAGGTGTCGCGCCAGTCTCTGTTGTAACATTATTCGCCTCACCGCCCTGGTAGACGAACTCGAATTCGGGCTCGAAAATTCCCAGTTTTCCTGTGTACAGCACACCCACCCGGTAGGTTTCCACGTCGGCGCCTTTGTCTGTAGTAAGAGGGTCCCCAGCCAAGTCAGTCAACATACTAGTCGACCTGGTCTTCATAGCATCGTACAAGCCCATGAACCTCACTTCATTGTCGTCATTGACGTGGTAGGTGAGCATTGCACTGTAGATATCCCGATCGTTGTCGGAACTTACACCGGCTTGGTCATCAAGGAACTCCGCCTCGTCCCTGGAGGTGAAGTTGTTCTCGAATTTCTTGTGGTAGCCCACCTGGAATTCAAGGGAGTCGAAGTCTCCAGTGAACCAGAATCCGGGATCGTCGTCGCCGTAGATAAATCCTGCCCCTGCATCCACCGCGTCCATGTAGTAGATGTCCCAACCGGCGTGGAAGCGTACCTGTTCGAGGCCGGGGATCTTGATGCTGCCGTGCAGCCTCTCCAGGCCGTAGTCACGGCCACGCCTGTCCACATTATTTTGATCAACGGCCGAGTCAAACTCCAGAGCGCTGTAGAGGCTCCACTTCTTGTCCTTGTCTTCCCCGGTAAAGTAGAGGCGGGCTTCCGTGCGGATGTAACCCTGCGAGACATTGCCGGCCTCGTTGGTGTGGCGCTTAAAGTTGAGCTCACCGCCACCGAGCAAAGGGCTAATCTGAACTGTTCCAAGACCGAAATCCCAGTCATTCTCTGATGTTGGAATCATGCGCAACTGAGCGCCAAAACGGAAGGTATTACCATTTTCCGTCGTGATCTTGAATTTTCCCTCACTGGCACATACCAGGGGTGGAGCTGCCAGCACTATGGCCAGCAGAGTCACCAGCCCTACCAGTCCTAAAAATGACCACATTCTTTTCATCACCACTCCTCCTTTCTCCTCGCCAAAATCATGAGACGTCCTTGCTCTTGACACCTCGTGATACTCCATCTCCTGATTCTTCAGTTCTATCCCTCCAGCTCATTCGCCCCCGGAAAAAAGCGGGCTTGCCTCATCGCCGGCAATGTTTGCTGGACACAGGGAATCAGACATAGGTCTTTGCCCCATCACCCCCTTTCTTCTTTAGTGGGTTAGACTACTAATAAACGCGAACCTATGTGACAGATTCATGCCTTTGAATTGCGTGAGTGACGTTCAGTCTTAGCCAGAGAAGCACTTTGCCCAACCGCACTGGGCTGTTCAAAGCCAAACAAGTAGTTTTGTGGTTTTTCAATAAGTTAGAACGCTTGTGAAGGGAATGTGTCAATGCGCACAAATTAGCAGAGAAGGAGAGATGGTGTCAAGAAGATACTCATTGGGACGGACTAAATTGTCAGTGAACCCGGGCATCTAGCCGTTGCCGCTCATCGATGATCTGGCCTAGACGGTCACTGTAATCTTCCATGGTTCCGGATTCAACCAATCTGACTCTGGCGGGGATTCCCAGGCTCTGCTCCAACTCCCCCACACTTTAGCTGAAGCTCTTACATGGCGTAGAGTTTCTCTCCCCCGATGACCGTCACATCATTTTGCCTCAGCACATCCACGGCATTATCAATGTCATCGAATCGGAAAATGATAACCGCGTTCTGGCCGCTTTGCTGAACAAAGGCATACATGTACTCCACATTGATACCGTTCTCAAAAAGAATTTGCAGAATGTTGTTTAGACCCCCTGGCCGGTCCTCCACCTCCACAGCCACGACCTCGGTTCTACCCACGGTAAACCCATGTTCTTTGAGAACTTGTTTAGCTTTCTCATGGTCGTTGACAATCAACCGCAGGATACCGAAATCAGAGGTATCGGCTAAAGCCAAAGCCCGGATATTGATACCTGCTTTGCCCAAGGTTCCGGTAACCTCCGCAAGTCTTCCAGCCTTGTTCTCCAGAAATATGGAGATCTGTTCAACTTTCATGGTCTCCCTCCTCTTGCCTGGGCTTATATTCATTCCTAAATCTTTCTCTTGTCTATTACCCTTACAGCCTTGCCTTCGCTACGTTGAATACTCTTGGGCTCTACCAGCTTAACCTGGGCAGAAACACTCAACATTTCTTTAATGTTCTTTTCCAGTTTACGTTCCATGTTCTGTAAGTTCTTGACCTCATCTGAAAAAACCTTCTCGTTCACCTCCACCTTCACAGTGAGTGTGTCCAATCTGCCCTCGCGAGCAACCTCTAATTGATAGTGAGGTTCAATGCCATCAATCTCCATGATGACGCTTTCGATTTGGGAGGGGAACACATTAACGCCGCGAATGATGAGCATATCGTCACTGCGACCCTGGACTCGCCCCATACGGACGATGGTCCGCCCGCAACGGCAAGGTTCAGGATACAGAACGGAGATATCGCGGGTTCTGTAGCGGATAACTGGAAATGCCTCTTTGGTGATGGTGGTAAAAACCAACTCCCCTGGAGTACCATAGGGCAGGACCTCTTCAGTATCCGGATCGATAATTTCAGGAATAAAATGGTCCTCGAAGATGTGGAGCCCATTTTGGGCCTCGATGCATTCCACCGAAACTCCCGGACCTATAATTTCACTGAGGCCATAAATATCCATGGCCTTTATGTTCAGCTTCCGTTCAATCTCCTCCCGCATCTGCTCGGACCAGGGTTCGGCCCCGAAAATGCCGGCCTTGAAGTTGAATTCGCGAAAATCCACCCCCATTTCCTCGGCCACCTCCGCAATCAACAAAGCATAAGAGGGTGTGCAGGTGAGGATTGTGGGGCCAAAATCCGTCATGATCATCACCTGCCTCTTGGTGTTGCCCCCTGAAATGGGAATCACCGAGGCGCCCAACTTTTCGGCACCGTAGTGAAAGCCGAGACCACCAGTGAATAGGCCATAGCCGTAAGCGTTGTGAATAATATCTCCCCTGGTGGCGCCCCCTGCCATGAGGGTTCTCGCCATGAGTTCAGACCAGGTCTGGATGTCCCGGGCTGTGTAGCCCACCACGGTTGGCTTCCCAGTGGTACCCGAGGAGACGTGGATTCGAACCACATCGTCCATGGGCACCGTGAACATCCCAAAGGGGTAGCTGTCCCGCAGATTGTCTTTGTAGGTAAACGGCAGCCTGCGCAGATCGTCAAGGGAACTCACATCATCAACCTTTACGCCAACCTCATCGAACCGCTTCTTGTAAAAGGGAACTGTGTTGTACACTCTGGTGACCGTTGTTTGCAGTCGTCTCAGTTGAATAGCCTCTAGAGCCTCCCTGGGCATGGTTTCATATTCTTCGTTGTAAATCATAACCCCTCCCTCTCAATCGAAATCTGTATTAACCGCTTCGTCCACCCCATAGATTTTAGAGCAAAACGGTGGTTCAAAAGGAAAATTTCAACGACAAACTCACCGAAGGCGCTCGGGGTTGATCGAAACTAATCTTTCCGTAGGGGGCAAGACGCTCTTGCTGTCTCCGTTCTTCCCGATCATTGTATTTATGAGCCACATTTACAGCGCTGTAGATATTGCCACCATAAAAAGCAGCGGTGACCACAGCTAGTCCTACTCCTAACCCCTCATGGTCCTGGTTGAAAGCCTCATACGTGGCCCAAGCAAATGCACCGGTAAATACGAATGCTATGGCTGCATCACGGGGTCGATCGCTGTAAAGGTGACCTGCACCGGGTAAAAACGCTGCCAAAAAACCAGCCAGAGAAGGATCTTTCCGTTTTGCTTCTGACTCCTCTGCTACGATCTGCTGCACTTTTTTCGCTCTAGCATAAAACAACTCCTCACTTCCCACCTGGCTCAGAGCCTGGTCAGCTTCCAACCAACGACCTTCTTTGGCGTAACTGAGACCGATAAGATACCAGGCCTCTGCCACTAAGGGGCTTCCTGGTTGATCTTCAATGATGGCCCCATACTCCTTCCTGGCCTCTTCTCCCCGACCTAACTCACCCAGAGTTCGAGCTTTCAGAAAACGAGCCTCCCAGTGAAGAGAACTCTGAGGGTAGCCACGCAGGAAAGCATTTACTGCTTCCAGAGCCTGGTGCCAGCGTTTACCACGAAAGTAGCATTGAACAATTCGTAGGGCGGCGTTCTGTGCTTGGGGATTATCAGGATAGAGGAAAAGAAAGCGCTGGTACTCTCCAATAGCTCTGAAGTACTCTTGCTCGGAAAAAAGATGATGGGCGAATTCCAGCACCTGTTCCGGGGAAAATTCCATGGGGTGTAAGGGCGACTGGGCTTGGGCAGGAATCCCTGAACCCAGAAACATTGTCACTGCGACAGTCAGCAGCAACAAGCCTACGAAAACATGATGAGGTCGTCCCGGTTGTATGCAGCCTGACCTTTGAGTCATGGTCTGTTCCTGGCTATTGAAAATCCAGAACCATTCAGTAAAAAAGCCGCGGGTTCCGGCTAACCCACGGACTCAAAAAAGGAAATTCCTATGCAATCAAGTTACCCCTGTTCCTCAAGTCGCCAGCGCCTAAGCTTTATCCTAATCCACTCTCCAAATATGAGGGCCGGGTTTTCATTAAGGTAGTTGTCGTAATGGGTCATCGCTTTTTGCTGATCGCCAATGGCCTCATAGACCCTGCCAAGATAAAGCTGAGCCTGAGCTTGATATACCGGGGTCCCCTCACTGGCTAGACGCTGATAAACTTCTACGGCTTCCTGCCACGATTCCTTGGCCTCATAAGTCTCTCCCAAACTCTCCAAAGCCTGGTCATAGAGAGGGTGGGATACATCTGTGCGCTGGAGAAAATCAGTGTAGCAGGAGATTGCTTTTTCGTGGTCACCTAATTGGAAGTAGATGTTTCCCAGATCTATGAGGGCGTTGGTCGCCACAGTAGTGGAGTGGTAACGTTGTTTTACCTCCTCCAGCTTCGCCGCTGCCATCGAATATTCTACAGCACCAGCACTGCCGGAGGATTCGACCTGATAGAGAGAAAGAGCTTCCTCGTACAGACCTCTGGCCTTTGTTTCCTGGCTGGCCTTAAACAGAAAAACTGCACTAATGATTAAAATGAGAACAGCAACGCCCGCCACTACTCCAACGACAATCCGTATGTTATCCTGACACCAGGCTATGATCCTGCTGCTGAATGTTATGAATTCATCAGGTTTCTTGAGCTCTTTTCTCCGGATTTTTCTTTTGGCCAAATCATCGCCTCCTCGTTTAAATCGTGCTTGTTAGCAAGAAGGAGTTGTTCTGTCAAGCGCTTGGCTCTACAGGAGTTTCTCCATTTTTTCAGGACTAATTGGGGAAAAGCCATGGTCAAGGGGGAGGCTGCGCAACAACGAGCACCTGAGCCACCTCTCCTTGCACTCTTAGCCCCGCAAAGGCCAGCATGAAGATTTGATGTTTTCTCAAAAGATACACTGCCATAAATGGCGCGAATCGTGCTCGTAGTGGAGTAGCCTGCCCCTAGTGCCATTTCAGATTTCGCCCTTAGCTTCCCTTAAAAGAGCTCCGCCCACCTGATTGACGAGAGCCCAGATAACATCCAAAGGCAACTGCTGCTCCACCGAACCGTCGAAAGTCACCACCACCCTCGCCGGAAATTCTTCATCTCCAAGCCAAAGAATGTAGCCAAGGGGAATTTTTGGCAGAGGCCAAAGTCGAAAAGAGACATCACCGAAATCAGTCTCTCCCCCGCCGAGGCGCAATCCTACTTCAAGAAAGGTTTGAGCATCATGACCGAAGCGTTTTTCCAACGGCCGGGTGAACAGAGCATGAGGCCCTCTGAAAAAAAAGTCTCCCCCCTTGATCTCAGTTCCTGTGACCATCCGGCCAGTCAAACCGATGGGCTGAGCGCGGAGCAGATAGGTTAACAAGACAAGATAAAATTGAAAGGAGAGTCGTTTGGAACCATCGTCTCCGAAACATTCAATCAGGCGCGATTCAGGATAACAGCCGTAGGTCTGGTGCAAGAACGGAATCTGGTAACAGCCCTGAACCTCATCATAACGCACTGAGGCATGGACACATACCTCGCTCACGTTTTTGGACAGAAGCTCACTCCATAGACTGGGATCTATTTCCGCAGGGTCCTCGTAAATTCCCCTCCCCTTTTTACTCAAATCGCTCATTTGCTCACTTTCAACCGGTCAACTATCATTGCCAACGCAGTCACCCCGCTCCGTTCGTTCAAATCGCGGCTACCCTTTGACAAGCTCAGGGCGGGAAAGCCGCTCCCACAGTATAATCTCTCAGTTGTCCTCTGATCTCTGACCTCCGACCTCTGACTTCTGTCCTCTGAGTTCTTGCTGCCAGCTGTCTCCTGCCTGCTGTCCTCCTTGCCACGCCGTAGCCTTGGCGAAGGCGGGTGTCCTCTGCCTTCCGTCTCCTACTCTTCCTCGCCAGTGGCCGACTCTCTTAAGGCACCATGAGTGATGCTTCCCAGTACTCGACTGATGACACGTGCTGCTTCTTCCTCGTAGTCCCCTGGCACCAGAATGGCACCCCAGCCCATTTGCGTTACAAAAAGACCATCATAAGCGGTCTCTTCAAAACGGCGAAGTAGTACTGGTATGTTCTCCTGACGCAGTGCCTGAACCAACAGATCAGCCTCAAAACGATTCTCCACCGTGTGAACCCGTACCATATCAAGCTGATCAGCCGTCATTGATTCATTCTCCCGAGTCACACCGGGGATTTTAGATTGCAGATTGCAGATTGGGGATTGTGAAAAACAATATTTCTTGACTTGTTCTGTCTAGTTCGATCTAACCATATCCTGCGGTCTTGACTCTGTGATTCTAAATTCGAAATCCGCAATTCGCAATTCGCAATTTCTTTATTCTAAATCGTACTCTGCTTGCTCGAGTATCCCCCAGAGCCGTTCTCGATTGCTTTCGTATTCTTGCAGCAGCAGCGGACCACAGTGACTTGCTGGCATCTCTCTACTCACCACCCTTGCAGCAAAGGCCATGCAAGTGGGCTCACCACATTCGCCACAATTGGTCTGGGGAAGCTCACGGTAAACGGTGAGAGGACCGACACGGGCCTGTTTGCGCCAGGTCGGCGTAATGCTGTCGCGACGCTCGTGAACCCCATTGATCATTCTTTTCAGCTCTTCACACACCTGTCGGGCTTCCGCCTCATCCTGTAGAGCGGTTACTGTTATCTGTTTCGGTCGGATAGCGATTATGTGACCCCGCTCCATGTAGTTGAGCTCGTTTGTGCCATGGAAATAGGTGCAACCTCGGATTTCCGTGGCAAGATAGGGCAAGAGATCACCGATATCTGTCTGCAGATCAATGATGGCATTGAACTTGGTCGAGGTGGGCATACATTCGATGTTCACCAGGTTCAGGTGAAACTTTTCAACCAACATGGGTAAGTATCTCCCGAACTAATCAAATTGGGTTATTTGCAATGGTATCTCTATAAATACGAAATTCGAAGCACGAAGCACGAAACAAATTCAAAATCCGAATTCTCAAATGTTCAAAACCTGACTTCTCGAAAAGACTTGTCTGGTGTTTTGGTCATTCGAATTTTGGAAATTCGAAATTGTTTCGGATTTCGATATTCGGATTTCGGATTTGCACCCTTGGTTTCGTGCTTCGGATTTATAATGAATTTCAACTCGTCCCATTGGATAGGATTTCATAAGCCCTTTGGATCTCTTGAAACTTTCGCTCGGCCAACCGTTGAAATTCATCGCCTAGGTGCGTGACCCGATCCGGATGATATCGCTGCGCCTTTTTACGATAAGCACTCTTGATTTCCTCTGGAGTTGCGTTCCTGGAGACATCTAGAATCTCGTAGGGATCTTTTTCCGCCCCTGCTCCTGGTTCCGATTCCTCCTGCCCTGGTCTGCCGGAATGGTAGCTGCCAGTTTGTCGGTAGCCCCCAGGTAGGACTCGTTTGACAAACCAATATGCGAGAAGGAGCACTGCAATGTCATCGGCCCAGCCCAATCCCAATAGGGTGTCGGGAATCGCATCTATGGGACTAGCCAGATATAATAGGCCAAGAAGCAACGGCCAGAAGCGTTTCAGCCAGAGCACATCATCTCCTACCTAGAGTCGAAGCGTAATTTGCTTGAATTCCCAAGCGTTGATACTCTTCTAAGATATCAAAATCCCAATACTGCCTACTGCTTATTGTACAATCTTTCTTCACTCGAGACGATGGCGTTGGATACCGAGGCGATGCCAGAGCTCGGTGCGAAACTTTCGAGTGGTACCCAGATCCACCTCACTAAAGTACACCTGTTCACGCTCATCGAGTTCCACCTTGACCCACCCTTCCAGACTATCCAAGCTGCGTAACCAAAGGGTGAAATCATCCCTGCTTATCAGTCTAGGTGGCTGAATTATAATGCTATTTCCTCCGTGGTGCCGGTAGACCCGACCTCCGACCCGGGCGTTGAAGCCAGCGGTATTGATACCAACCACGGGAATAAAATTCTCAAATGCCCGCACCAAAGCACTTTGCTTCCAGTGGGCTTTGAGTATAGGAAAAATGGACTGGTTGATAATCAGATCTGCGCCATGATCAGTAAGTATTCGAGCCGCCCTAGGCTGTCCCCAGAAGTCGAAGGAGACTGGGAAACCAATTTTACCAAATTCAGTATCGAACACCTTATAGGTTGAGTCTCCCGGGACAATCCCTAAATGGCGCCGCTCCATAATGGTAAGATTGGCTTTACGCTGCCGACCAACAATAGTGCCACTCCGATCAAAAAGCGTTGCCGTATTGAATCTTTCGTCACCCACCTCTTCCACCAAACCGGCAATAATGTAACACCGAAGTTTTTTCGCCATATCAGCCAAGATTTCATCACCAGCCCACGGGAAATATTCCGGGAGGCAAGCCAGATCCACATCTTTACCGCGACACTTTTCCAGCAGTGTTATGGCATGGCCCACATTGCGAGGATCATCCAATTCTGGATAGGGTTTCCCCTGAATGAGGGCAACACGCACGGTGTCTTTCATGGCACACTCTACCTCTCATGTAGTCCACATGGAGCAATGCATACTGCCTAGTGCTTAGTGCCTACTGTCTATTGTATTAGGATGGGTACTGTCCACCGCTGAGGGCTAATGACCGCGACTTTCTTTCAGGGCTTCAGAAAACTCTTCTTTGACAGCGTCGAATACGTCTGAGTCCGCCAGCAATTCAAAGTACTGAAAGTACGTTTTGCCCTTATGGAAATAGATCCGAGCTTCCCCCTGCCCCCGCACCTGAAGATCTTCTGCCTGAGCTGCCATAGTGCTCTCGGCCGCAGGTACGCCACCGAGAAGCTCGTATTCGAAATACTGATAGTTCTTTGAGGCCCGCGCCGCCTTGCTGCGGTTCTTGAGAATGTCTTTGAGTTTCCCGTAGGCCTTAATAAGATTATCTGAGTAGTCACGGGATGAGCGCTCCACCCAGATCTTTATCACCGCCGGGCGAACTCTGGCAGCAAGCACTACATCGGGCTTTTTTCCCACTGTGAAAGCATCATACGGTGCAGGTACTTTTTTCACTATTTCCCAGTCCCCCGCGGGAAGCTTGAACTTCAAGCGACCCTTGGAATAACGTAAGTAGCCCTCTTCCAGCGACGCTCCAGAAGCAGCCGTTGCGCCCAAGCTCCCGAAAATCAAAATTAGCAATACAGTTATCAATCGTCGACCCATGACAGCCTCCTTTTTTCCTGCTCTTGATAATGGTGAACCGTTTCTTCCTCACGATTATTCTTGATCCACTAGCTTCCGCTCACCACTTCCTCATGCAGCTCTAGATCCACCCACAAGGGAAAATGATCGGATGGGTAGCGACCAGCTTCGTGATCGCAGACGATAGAAACATCAAGGATTCTGAACTCGAATGTGGTGAGGACCCAGTCTATGCGGCCTTTCATTGGAACACCTGTAAATCCATGTTGGGTATAGCTCTGTTGATCTTCCGGTCTGTTCAGCTCTTGCCAACTGTCGACGAAAGGTCCAATAGGCTTGTTAAGGGTACGATGCACTTCCGAGCCAGGGAGATCATTAAAGTCCCCCAGTAACACCGTTGGTGCTCCCCTCTCAGCAGCCCAGGCACGAATCATTTTTGCCCCTTCTATGCGGGCCTGCTCTGATATGTGATCAAGGTGTGTTACCGAGACCCAAATGTGCTGACCACTATGTCTCATTTCCAAAAGAGCAAAACTGATCATGCGGGGAAAGGCCGTATCCCAACTCTTGCTCATATGAACTTCTGGCGTTTCTGATAGCCAGAATTCACCGTCTTCTACCAGAGCAAAAGAATCGTCCAGATAGTATAGCGTGGGATACTGACAGTGGTCATCCCAGTGACGTGACTCAGCCGAGATCCTGTAGCCCGACAGATTTTCTTGCAAAAATGCCAACATAGAGGGTTTTCCTTCTTGCGTCCCCAGCAAATGAGGGCGGTACTTAAGAATCATCCTCACCAGAAAATCCCGGCGATTAAGCCAATGGTTCTCTCCATCAAATGCATTTTCAAAACGGAGGTTGAAGGTCATTACCCGCAAGGAAACTCCTTTCATCATCAGTCTGGTACTAACATTCTGCCCAATTCTACAGGGTCAACCCTAATGTTGCAAACCTACTCCGTGGGAAAAATGCGTTGGAGAGGCTCGAGTGATCAAGAGAAGTATCGCAGGGCTAAGCCGGGGCAGGTTCTCTTTGGGGCGGGTACTAAGGAGTTATAATTGCTCGGAACAGCTAGCGCAGGCAGGGGCGCGGGAGAAGCTCAACTCACAGTGCTCCTCCTCCATCCAGTCAGCCAAAATCTTGCGCTGCTCTTCATCCAGGACATGAACGGCTTCCTTTATCTCCCCAAGAGAATCTTCCTTGCCGGTCCATATCCGGGCCAGCAAGGTGAGCAGCAGTCGATCCTGGACGTCTAAGTCTAGATTGTCAATATCCTGGAGAATCATCAGGAGGTCAAATTCTTTGGTGCCGCAGCTCCAGTACTTCTGCCATTTAAAAGGGAGACACCTCTGCATTAACCCCATGAACCGCAGCTTCCGACTCCTGTTATTCTCCGAATACATCAGGATTCCTACGTTATGAGAAACAGCTTTCTTTTTTAACAGATTCTCAGTCTAAATCCCAGCGAAAATTGTTGGCGTTAACCCTAATGTTGCATACCCACGCCGAGGAAAAACGCGACACACCTAATCCTGAAGCCTTTTGCCAAACGCGTTAATGGCCTCAGGAATCTGTTTACGTAGAAAAGTCTCCCTTTCAAGCTCAGGAAGCTCCCTATATACCTGGTATTTGGGATGAGATTCGTTGAACGTTGGAATCGAGGCCGGTCCCAGCTCTTTTAGGAGTGGATACTGTTCGACTAGTTCTACAATCGGCAACGGTTGCCCTGCTCCACTCTCCAACCAGTCGAGTCGCCGCATAGATTCGAAACGGAGTTGATCTAGCACATAAATCGAGATATCTATTACTTCCATTTTTTCCGCTTTATCCAACTGGAAAAAGTCGGAAGCGGTACCAAGGTTCTTTACGCCCATGACCAGTTCATAAAGGGCAAAGATGTTCTGGTCGCCCGGAGAGATAAGAAAAAGCAGAGTGTTGTCCGCAAGATCGGACAACCTGGTTTGCTCATCTAGTTTGTCGCCAAATCGTTTTGACCAGGACTTAAATCCCCTGGCTGCAGCCTGTTTACGTTTAAAAAACTCCAGTTGGATAACTTCGGCCATTGTCAAGGAGCGTTTCCTAGAAAAAGGGATGTGCCTGGATTTACATACAGTGTAGAACACACAGAGCTGGATTAATTTCTTATAGCATGATTGCTTGCGAGGAGCAAGAGAAACCACTTTGATTCGATCAGGGTCAGGATGAACGAAAGTGGCTCCTAGCCCGGTCGAAAAGCCGAATAAACTCCTCGATGTCCTTTTGCGCAATTACTCTTTTCAGGTCAAGGATGATCCTTTCGAATTCTCTATAAAATACCCCGTAGGTGGAATTTAGCATTGGCATGGCTGCGTACAGGTCTGCATCTTGGGAAAGGAGATGGGTGATTTCCATGAGCCTTCGATGGAACGCTGGGGTGGCAAAACGCTTCAAGTCCTTAAGATCAACACCTAATGAGTCGATGGTGAGTCCCAAGGCCAAGGTACTAAAGTGAGTCAAGCCTTGGACTACGGCCATATAATAGTCATGAACCTCAGGCGTAACCACCTCCACCCGGGCGCCGCCCTCTACCAGAACACCCTGAAGCCATTCTTGCCACCATTGCCCTCGACCGGGGCACATCACCACGGTCTGTCCGGTAACGTTGGGCTCCCCAGGCCCAAAAAGCGGATGAGTCCCTATGACGCTAGCGGCTGAGACCTCGAGCATAGTGCTCACCACCTCACTCTTAAGTGAAGCGAGGTCCATGAGTAGTGCATCATTCTGAACCAGAGGGCCGATAGCGCGGACCACCTCTACCGTGTGCTGCAAGGGTACCGCCACCATGACTAGATTACAGGTTTTCGCCAGATCCTCCGGTGTGGTTTCGGTACCAAGGTCAGCCACTGATACCTGGTAGCCAAGTTCACCGAAAAATCGATGAAACCAACGGCCCATTTTCCCCAGACCGCCGATTATTCCCACATGTATGTCCTTGTCTTCGATCATTGGCTTTGCTTGGTGGGCGGTGCTTGCTTACTACTTACTCTCATACAGTTCCTCAAATCTGTCCCAGAATTCTGGAAAGGACTTGTCCACGCAGGTCTCATCTGCAATACGCACCCCTCTCGTGACCAGGCCAGCTACTGCGAAACTCATGGCGATTCGGTGATCATTATGGGGATCAATCAGGGCTCCAACAGGACTTCCGCCTCTGATGGTAAGGCTGTCTTGCCCCTCATCAACCTGTACATCTAATCTCTGCAAGCCTTCAGCCACGGCTTGGAGACGATCACTTTCTTTGATACGGAGGTGGCCCACGTTACCTATGACCGTCGTGCCTTCAGCAAAAGCAGCCGTTACTGCCAAAGTGGGTACCATGTCAGGCATGTCCCTCATATCCACTTCAATTCCTCTAAGTCGCCCGCCTAGTACGGTAACTCCATGGTCATGCCACTCAACCCTGCATCCCATCTGGGAGAGAAGTTCCAGAAAGGCCAAGTCTCCCTGCTGGCTGTTTCGAACGATATTGAGTGTTGTAATTTTCCCCCCGGTGATGGCTGCGGCCGCCCAGAAATAGGAGGCCGAAGAGCAGTCTCCCTCCACATCGTAGTTGCCAGGCCGATATTGTCCAGGTGCCTCCACCCTGAGGGTTTCCTCGTCCAGCCAACCGGCCACCGCACCAAATCTGGACATTCCATCCAGAGTGACATCGACGTACGGCCTGGAAACCAGCCCCTCAACTCCAATCTCAACAGGATTGGAGGCATAAGGTGCTGCGAGGAGAATGGCGGAGACGAACTGACTTGAGCGACTCGCGTCTACAAGAGTGCGCCCACCTTTGAGGCCGTTGCCATGAATGTGTACAGGGGGACAGCCATTTTTTTCCAAGCTCTCAACAACCCCACCCAGTGGTCGTAGGCCATCCAAAAGTTCACCAATGGGTCGCCTGTGCATGCGGTCACTCCCGGTCAGGACACAATCGCCTTGAGCCAAACAGGCCACTGCAGTCAGTAACCTCATAGAAGTGCCCGCGTTGTCCAGAAAAATAGGTTTCGAAGGATGGTCAAGTTTGCCACCGGTACCAGTCACTTCTGCTGCTTCGGGAGAATGTATGATCTGTGCCCCCAAACTCTCAAGAGCCTTCGCCGTGTACCGGGTGTCGTCACACCAGAGAGTGTTACCCAGTTGACTCCTCCCCTCGGCCAGTGAGGCCATGATGAGGTACCGGTGGGTGATGCTCTTGGAGCCGGGAATACGAACAGTTGTATCTAGATTTGCAGTGGTTCTAATCTGTTTCATTTGCAAGGGACTCAACTAGGGCCTGGCGCATGACTTCAACGGGCGCTTCTTCGCCAGTCCATATCTCAAACTGGGCCACACCTTGGTGGAGAAGCATTTCCAGCCCGGAAACGCAAATACTGCCAGCTGTGGCTGCGTCTTTGAGCAGTCTTGTTTCCAAGGGTCTGTATACCATGTCCAAAACCACCATGCCCCCCTTCAGCTGCTCGGCAGAAATCAGACTCTGGTCCCGAGTTGCGGACATGCCCACCGGGGTGGCATTTACTAAAAGTTGTATCTCTAGACGATCCCACGATTGCCACTCAACGAAGATGCAGTTCATCTCTGCCGCAAGGCTGTGGCCCCGTTCTTGGTTTCGATTCATGAGGAAAACCTCTGCACCGCTGTTCTGCAATCCAAATATGGCAGCCCGGGCTGCACCACCGGCCCCCAGGACCAGACAACGTTTCCCCCCGAGCTCGGTTACCTGCTCCAGAGCCCTGACCACCCCCAGCCAGTCCGTATTACACCCCAGCAACCTGTCCTCTTGAGCGACCACTGTATTCACGGCTCCAATGGCCCGACCAACATCATCCACCTCGTCCAGATGTCCCATAATGGCCTCTTTATGGGGTATGGTGATGCTGGCCCCGCGGAGACCCAGTGTCCTGATGGCCACCGCCGCTTCCGCCGCCTTGTTCACTTTAAAGGCCAGAAAAGCTAGGTTCAAGCCAAGGTGATTGAAAGCGGCGTTGTGCATCTGAGGACTGAGGCTATGCGCAACCGGATTCCCGAAAATTGCAACATATGCGGTCTGAGCGTTGATCATTGTAACATTTCCAGAAGTTGGTGCATCTCCGGCAGGGTGAACTGTCCCGGGGCAGCCTCAGCGCCACGTTCCAAAGCCGCATAGGTAAAGGCACCGCCTACCAGCAAACAGGCTACCCTGCTGATTCGGCCCAATGAGCCGAGACAGAAAGCCACGACCTCTAGCCCCTTCTTCCTTCCCTGGCCAATGAGGTTGAGCAAGGAGATATTATCTTCCATCTCCTGGGCCAGAGTAACCACCTTCACCGTCCCAGCCCTGATGGCAGCCATCTCGTTGAACAAAGATTTCAGTATGTTTTCCGGAGGTGTTTGCTGAAAATTATGGTAGCTCAAAATCACTCGCTCTCTCATGCTTGCCAATTCATCCGGCAAATCCTCTTCCCTCCGGAACTCCCAGTCCACATATGAACTTCCTCCTGCCGCTGCCCGGAGGAGAAGTCCAAGTTGCTCCTCTTTGCTACCATCGAAATGACCGCCATGGTCTAAGGAGCGCACTGTGGCGATCACCGGCAGAGGAGCCTGACGCAAAACACTTTCCACCTCTGGCTCCCGAGTGACATCCAGCCGCCACTCCAGCAGGTTGGCTCCCATATCTTTTGCCCTCGTCATGGCCTCGAGCACTTGATCAGGCCGTTCAACCATTACGGACACACAGATCTTCGTCAACTTGCCCTCCCTCTAGCCCGGACATTTCGTGAATCACTTGCTGCGACCGCGGATATGGCCGTCCTTCCTGGCGTCCTCGGGTGTCGGCCCCTGCGACGTACCGTTCAGGTACGCCTCGGAATCCCGCGGTACCGCGGGACGGTTGCCAGGTGGCACGCCCATCTTCTTCGCGCTCGCTGCGCTCCGCTCAGTCCCGCAAGCGGGTTCCCAGTTTCGCGGTCTCGCGACAGCAATTCATGAAATGTCCGGGCTAGGAGGATGCCGGTCGTTCGTCCCTAGGTATGCCTGGATGTCTCGAGAAGCGGCCAGGATCTCACCGAAAATCTTCTTCAAGGCGCCCCAGGCCAGCGGCCCTCTGTTCTCACGTGCTAGCCGCCGGAAAATAGCTTGCTCTCGGTTCAGGTCCAGGGGGACTTTTCCTGCCTTGTTTTTCAGCGTAGCTACCTCCTGGACGAGAAGCATACGTTGGTTGAGCAACTGGAGGATTTCATCGTCCAGATCGTCGATCTGCTGTCGCAGTCGCTTTAGATCCGACCTATCTTGTTTGCTATCAGTTATTTTTCCCAAATGGTCTCCTCCACCTTGTGTCCAAAGTGGCGTCCCGCGGACTCTATAGCCACCAGGACCTCGCTACCTTTCTCCAAGGCTACCACGGAGCGGGGTTCACCGTTGGGTGTAGTCAACCGAATGGTCTCAGCATTTTGCACCAAAGTGGTAATTTCCCCCGCATCAGTTTCTGCGGTCACCAGCAACAACGGCCTCCGCTCTATTTTCATCCGACCTACTATGGCCTCCTGGGCCCGTCCTTCGTGATCCACGCATAAAACGGGGTCACCAGCAACAAGTTCTGAAAGGTAGCGGGTCTTACCACCCGGCACTCTAATGTAGGCATGCACTGGGCCAGCGTTCACCCGGAAGGGACGTGGTGCCACATAGGGATTTTCGACACTCTCAGCATGAACCAAAAAGAGTCCGCCACTACTGTTGCCCACTAGCACGCCCTGCCCCTGTTCCATTTGGCTACAGGTATCCACGCAGGCTCGATCTCCCAAACCTGCCTGGCGTACAGCGACTATTCGCGCAGTGCTGAGTTGAACCTGCTCACCCTGTTCGCGCACAATGGCCAGGGTTTTTTTGAGTTCCACCGGATCGTCGGTCTTGATCAATATCCCAGCGACTCCTCGCTCTAGGACAGTAAGAGCGTTTCTGGCTTGCTCACTGTTGGCCACTTCGGTAAAGATGTTGTCCGCCTGAGCGACTAAATTCTCCAGGGGTATTATCGTCCAATCCGTCGTACGTACCACTACCGTAGCACTGTGAGCCAGTCTGAGTATCTCCTTTTCGTCTTCCTGGCTTTTGACCTCATAAAAAACCACTTCCCGCTCGGGTTTGAGATCTCCATCAGGGGCAATGGTAGTGATGCGTCCCAGTTCCTTAACTTTCTGATGGTAGCCCTCCGGCACCATTACTGCCGCAGCCCCGCCCTCAAGAGCGGTTGTAACCAGCTCCTTGTCCCAGGGATCCACTCTTACCCAGGCAATTTTCATACCGTTACCCTTTTCCTTTCAGTGTCCAATGACTGGCTGCTGAGAAAGGCCGAAGCCTGTTCCACCGTGGCTTCTTCATGAACGATCATACTGATCGCCCCGACCATTCTGGTGGGGTCTGGGTGCTGAAATATGTTACGCCCAATGGAGACACCAGAACCACCGGCATCAATGGACCCTCTCACCATCTCGAGTATCTGCTTGTCCGACTCCATCTTTTCACCACCGGCAATGACCACTGGCACCCGACAGCCCGCTATCACTTCCCGAAAGGATTCCACCGAACCGCTATAGGATACCTTGACAATATCAGCACCCAACTCAGCACCCAGGCGAGCGGCATGCTTAAGCACATCGGGGTCGTACTCGTTGGCTATCTTCTCCCCTCGCGGATAAATCATCGCCAGTAGCGGTATACCCCACTCTCGGGCTCTGCTAGAGACCATACCAAAGTCACTGAGCATCTGCCGTTCCATTTCATCGCCAATGTTCACATGTATGGACACAGCGTCCGCACCCAAACGCAAGGCTTCCTCAACCGTGCAAACCAGAGTCTTGGTGTTGGGATAGGGGGAGAGTGAAGTACTGGCAGAGAGATGAATGATCAAGCCGATGTCTTTACCGCTTCGGCGGTGGCCAGCACCCACCATACCTTTGTGTTCTACTAAGGCGTTTGCGCCACCACGGACTACTTGCTCAATGGCATCTCTGAGATCGGTGATGCCGTAGATGGGACCCGAGCTGACCCCATGGTCCATTGGAACAATGACAGTTCTCTTGGTATTCCGGTCAATTATCCGTTCCATCCTAATCTGTTTACCTAGCATGTGCAACTCCTTTTCCCCTGATATAGAAAGCCAGAATCATGTACAGGTACCAGGTGTCAGGTTTCAGGGAAAAGAAAAAAGCTGAATCCTGAACACTGAACACTGAAACCCGATGGGTTGAGGGGGAAATCGTACCGTACCTGTTCCTCTACCCCCCTTTTTTAAAAGGGGGGTCTGGGGGGATTTCGTAAGCGCTTGAAAATCCCCCTAAATCCCCCTTTACAAAGGGGGACTTCAAAGCGCCAACTCTGAAGGATATTCTCATGACTGGTAACAACCCTAAGAATCGCTCAATTTAAAACTAAATAAAAAAGCCGCGGCCCAAGGGCTGCCGCGGCTTTCAAAACACATTCACAATAGTTATGGGATCAACACCTGCGCACAGCCCCCTCGTTCGCCATGGTGACGAAATAATAATAGCCGTAAAATGAATAGGACTGTCGTTTCATTGTTACCCTTAGACTATATCTCAAATGAGTCTGCCAAGTTAGACTATACCGTAGGAAAAGTCAAGTTACTTTTCTGAGTGCATGGTCCTTGACAATTTGCGCATAATTATGCGAAGTTAGCATATCTAGCCCGGCTGTGAGACAGCTCTTTTGCTTCAGGTCACCACTGCTCTAGAGGAGATTGAGAATGAGCGATAAGATCATCAGAAAGGTAATAGCAAAGGTTGAGAAGATGTCCGCATCAGGTGAAGAGTTCAAGGACAAAGAGTTGCAAGAGTTTGCTATTACCATTGAAAATCTTCTAAACGAACGGAGTCGCAAAGAGCAGGTTCTCGCCCTCGCCGCGGCCGCTTTAGCCCTGGACGAGTACAAGAAAGGATTGCAGAAGCGCACTGAATACGCCAAGATGGGTGGGCTCAAAGAGAGGGAAGCAACCTTACTGGAGACCTTGGACCAGATCGATAAAGAATTGGAAATGGCCGTAACCATAAAGATCCATGAACACACCTACCAAGAGAATATTGCCGATGAGCTCACAACGGCCATTTTAGGACATCTTGAACCCACTCTGGGCCGGGGTCAATGGCATACCCGGGAGCAGGAAGCCATAATGGCAATCATCTCCAAGGCGATGAAAGGTTATCTGGTGGTCAAGACTGCTCGCCCATAGCCCAAACACTCACCTGAGTTTACCAAAGAAATCCCCCACCGCTCTGGTTCCGTTGGTATTCAACAATCTGAGGGCCTGGCTTCCCACCACAGCTATTTCCACTTTACCTCGAAGAAATTGCACATCTTCTTTGGAGCTAACCCCAAAACCCAAAGCCAGCGGCAGCTGGATCGCTTCCCTACATCGGGCAAGGAATCCATCCAGTTCAGAAGAAAAATCGGTTTTGGCTCCAGTTACCCCCTTACGGGCAACACAGTAGAAGAACCCGCGGCCAAAACGCGCCAGGTAGCTGATCCTTGCGGACGAGGATGTGGGTGCAAGAATAAAAATAAGATCAATGTTATTGGCTGTTGCAGCAGCCATGAAGGACTCGCCCTCCTCCGGCGGTATGTCGGGAACGATAGCACCACAAATACCTGCCCCTCTCGTCTCGGCGAAGAAACGTTCCTCTCCTCTTTTGAAAACAACATTGTAGTACGTCATGAAAAGAAACGGGATATCAAATGCGTCCGTGATCTTACGGGCTAATCTAAAGCAGTCATCTACCCTGACGCCATCTGCGAGGGCAGCCTGATTTGCTTGCAGAATCACCGGGCCGTCAGCAATGGGCTCAGAAAAAGGAATCTGTAACTCCATCAGGTCCACGCCCGCCTCAACAATTGTCTGCACCAGCTCAAAAGTCTCCTCAATGCTAGGATAACCCATCACTACATGGGCCATGAGCAGGATGTCCTTTTCCTTCTGCTTGTTACGAATATAGTCTTCAAGCACGGTATTCCTCCGCCTTCGTGGTAATGAAGGATTTCCAGGCTGTATCTCCCAAAGCGTCGGCAATGGTAAAAATATCTTTGTCCCCGCGTCCTGACAGATTGATTACCACCACCCCATCACCGTTCATCTCCGGTGCCTCGCGAAATGCTCCGGCCAAAGCATGAGCTGATTCCAAGGCAGGAATAATGCCCTCCTTTCTCATAACCAGCCGGGTCGCCTCCAGCACCTCTTCGTCGGTTGCCGCCTCAAACCGGATCCTACCCTCTTCATGATAAGCGGAGAGAATGGGTGATACCCCGATGTAATCAAGTCCGGCCGCCACACTGTGCGTCTCCAGCATCTGGCCGTCATCGTCCTGTAAAAAGTAGGTCTTATAGCCCTGGGCCACGCCGACGCTGCCATGCCCTGAAGCCAGCCGGGATGCGTGTTTGTGGGTCTCCAGACCTTGGCCCCCAGCCTCAACGCCTACCAGTTCCACTTCTGCATCATCAAGGAAACCGCTGAATACCCCCAGAGCATTGGATCCCCCACCTACACAGGCGTACACTCGCGTGGGTGCGCGGCCGCTTTGTCGGAGTATCTGCTCTCTCACTTCCGTACCAATGATAGACTGAAAATAGGATACCATCTCCGGGTAAGGGTGAGGTCCGCAGGCAGTGCCCAGTACATAGTGTGTAGTGTCCATATTCGCGGACCAGTCGCGCAGAGCTTCATTTATGGCATCTTTCAATATTCGGGCTCCATCTCTGACTGGTACCACTGTGGCACCCAATTGCTCCATCCAAAAAACGTTGGGCCGCTGCCGTGCCACGTCCACCTCTCCCATGTAGATCGTGCATGAGTAACCGAACTTGGCAGCCATCGTTGCAGTGGCGACTCCGTGTTGCCCCGCCCCCGTTTCGGCTATAACGCGGGTCTTTCCCATTCTTTGCACCAGTAAACCTTGCCCTATAACATTATTGAGCTTGTGAGCACCGGTGTGATTAAGGTCTTCACGTTTTAGATAGATTTGGGGTCCGCCAAAATGGCGGCTCAAATTTTCTGCGTAAGTCAAAGGTGTAGGTCGGCATGAATAGGTGGACATCAAACTTTGATAGGTTGACCAGAAAGTTGGATCTTCCTTGACCTCCTGAAAACCGAGCTGCAATTGTTCGAGGGTGGTGCTAAGAATCTCTGGAATAAATGCACCGCCGAAAGTTCCATAGTAGCCAGTCTTATCCATAATCACTCCTCATTGAATGGCTTCTCTCATGAACTGTGCCATTTTCTCGTGATCCTTGGCTCCCGGACTTTGCTCCAGACCACTGCTGGCATCAACAGCGTAAGGCTTGACCATGCTGATGGCAGCCGCCACATTTTCTGGGTTTAGACCCCCTGCAAGAATTATCCTTCCGTATCTTCTGGCCTTTACAGCCAATTTCCAATCAAAGGTAATACCTGTGCCGCCGAGCTTGTTGGGTACGTAAGTGTCGAGTAACAGGGCGTCAACAACATTGACATATTTCGACAGCTTGTCGAGGTCATCCCGGCTTTGCAACCGCACCGCCTTTATCACCCGGCGATCGAAGCTGCTGCAGTAGGTAGCAGACTCATCACCATGAAACTGTAGGATGTCCAGCCCGCAGGCAGCGGCTGTAGACAGCACCTTTTCTGGGTCTTCATTGACAAAAACCCCCACTGTCTGAACCAGGGGTGGTAGGACCTTGATGATTTCCCGTGCTCTTTCGACCGAGATTCGTCTGGGACTGGGGGCGAAAACAAAGCCCAGGGCATCAGCGCCAAATTTGGCTGCAGCCAGTCCGTCTTCTTCGTTGGTAATACCACAAATTTTAATGCGCACGGCCATAGAGGTTACTGCATCTTTCTAGTTTTAGAAAATGCGAGATCTGTCAACTCCTCCCCATTAGTTCACGCAGCTTTTGACCTGGATCCTCTGCCCGCATGAGACTTGTTCCCACCAATACCGCATCAACGCCCGCCGACGCCAAAGACTGTAAATCGCTCTGTTCTTGAATACCGCTTTCACTCACAACCAACCGATCTGACGGAATGCTGGGGCGTAACTTGAAGGTAGTATCGAGGCTCACCTGAAAGGTCCGCAGGTTGCGGTTGTTGATGCCGATGATGCGGGCATCCGTTGTCAGCACCCGCTCCATTTCCTCCTCATTATGAACCTCAACCAAACAGGCCATACTCAGATCACGAGCCATGGCCAATAGCTCCAACAGATAGCTTTGCTCCAGGATGGCTGCAATGAGCAGCAGTGCGTCGGCGCCCGCGGCACGTGCGGCGACAACCTGTATAGGATCTATGATAAAGTCTTTACAGAGAATCGGCAAAGAGACCGCCGTCTTCACCTCCGTCAGATATCCTAGTTTACCCTGAAAAAAATCCTCTTCGGTAATCACCGAGATGGCTGCAGCCCCTGCCCTTTCATAACTTGCCGCGATCTCTGCCACCTCAAGGTTCGCCCGGATCTCCCCGGCTGAAGGCGATGCCTTCTTGATCTCAGCTATGACAGCCGGTTTACCCCCGTGCTCTAGTGCAGCAGTGAAGTCGCGTGGTATTGAAGCCAGAGTAGCAGCTTTCTCCAGCTCGGCCTGGATCGACTTTCTCTTAAGCTCGATCAATCGCTCCTTCTTGCGTGCAACAATATCGTCAAGAATCATGATATTTCAACCGGTGTATTATTGTCTGTTCGTGATTTTTTTGAGCGCTTGCAGCTTCTTCAGAGCTTCGCCGGAATCGATCGCCTCAGCCGCCTGTTTTATACCCTCGCGAAAATCGCCAGCCATCCCTGCCGCAACCAGTGCCGCAGCAGCATTGAGTAACACAATATCTCTCCGGGCACCCGGTTCACCTTGCAGCACATCCAGCACTATCTGCCCGTTTGTCTCTGCATCCCCGCCTTTGATCTCACTGATGGATGCGCGAGGTAGACCGAAATCTTCTGGTTCAATGGTGTAAGTAGACACCTCCCCATCTTTCAGCTCACTCACAAAGGTGCGACCAGTGATACTGATCTCATCGAGGCTGTCCTCACCGTGGACCACAAAGGCACTCCTGGAACCTAACCTGTTCAATACCTCGGCAAGAACTGGAGTAAGCTCTTTGTCGTAAACGCCCAGCACCTGGACGTTGGCTCCCGCCGGGTTGGTCAGGGGACCCAGTATGTTAAAGATGCTGCGGATGCCTATCTCTTGCCGGGGTCCAATGGCATACTTCATGGCCCCATGCAAAGCGGGTGCAAAGAGGAAACCGATTCCCACCTGACTGAGGCACTCTTCCACCACCTCCGGAGGCACATCCAGGTTTACTCCCAATTTCTCGATGACATCGGCGCTGCCGCAGAGACTCGAAACCGAGCGATTTCCATGCTTGGCGACCCGCAGACCGCATCCTGCCACCACGAAGGCGGCAGTGGTGGACACGTTAAAGGTATTGGTGCCATCACCACCCGTACCGCAAGTATCTACGACGGTCTCCAGATCTAGGTTGATATCGTCCCGGTCTATGCTCACCGCAGAGCTATCGAAACCGATCTTGGTGGCTTTTCGTCGCATGACTCGGGCGGCTCCAGTGATCTCTTCAATGGTTTCACCTTTTAACCTGAGTGCGGTGATGAAGGCTCCGATCTGGGCTGGCGTCGCCTGGCCGCTCATGATTACGTCCATTGCACCTTCCATCTCCTCTTCGCTCAGATCCATGCCATCGACTACTTTCTGGATGGCTGTCTTCAGCATGGTCTCCTCCTCTTGCAAGGTTAGTAGCATCGATTCAAAGATTGAGGAAGTTCCTCAAAATGTTCATTCCTTCTTTGGTGAGAATCGATTCTGGATGAAACTGGATTCCTTCCACTGGATACTCCCGATGCCGCAACCCCATGATTTCACCGTCCTCAGCCTCAGCGGACACTTCCAGACAAGAAGGTAGACTCTTACGTTCAACTGCCAGGGAATGGTAACGGGTTGCGGTAATGGGGTCGGGCAAGTCACGGAAAACACCCTTGCCGTCATGGCTGATTTCTGAAGTTTTGCCGTGCATGATCCGGGCTGCGTGCAACACCCGGCCTCCGAAGGCGGCCCCTATGGCCTGGTGTCCCAAACAAACGCCGAGTATGGGCACCTTGTGGTAAAATCGTTCAATAATGGAGATGGTGATTCCTGCCGATTGAGGAGTGCCCGGGCCCGGCGAAATTACAATTCGCTCCGGTTTCATGCTCTCGATTTCATCCAGCGTAATTTTATCGTTCCGGTGTACCTCCACTTCAGACCCCAACACACCCAGGTACTGGACAAGGTTGTAAGTGAATGAATCGTAGTTATCGATCATGAGTATCACGGGTAACCCTCCATTTGATGATTTCAGATTGTAGAATGCAGATTGTAAATTTTAATTCTGAAAGCTTAAATCTAAAATCCTAAATCTGAGATCTGCAATCTCAAATCTTAAATCCACAATCTTAAACCAAGCCTTCGTTGGCCATTTCCAAAGCCCTGACCATAGCCTTACCTTTGGCCACCGTCTCCTCATACTCAAGCTCTGGAACTGAATCGGCAACGATCCCCGCCCCCACCTGCAGGTGAACGCGACCGTTACGGATCAGAAGTGTACGTATGGTAATGCAGAAGTCCATGTTGCCGGAAAAGCTAAAATATCCCACTGCCCCCGCGTATAGCCCACGTCTGCTGGGTTCAAGCTCATCGATTATCTCCATTGCCCGCACCTTGGGAGCACCAGAAACGGTTCCTGCCGGAAAAGAAGCGCGCAGGACATCGAACATATCAAGGCCCGGCGCAAGATCCCCTTCCACATGTGAGACCAGGTGCATTACATGAGAATAGTACTCCACCACCATCAGATCGGTCACCTCCACCGTACCAACGACGGCCACCCGACCTACATCGTTGCGGCCCAGGTCCACCAGCATCACGTGTTCAGCTCGCTCCTTCGGATCCGCGCATAGTTCCTTTTCCAAACGCTTATCCTCTTCGTCGTTCTTTCCACGGGGCCGAGTACCGGCAATAGGTCGTAGGGCCACCCGGCCTTCTTCCAGACGGACCAGCACCTCAGGTGAAGCGCCGACGACCACGTCACCGTCGAAGTCCAGGTAGTACATATATGGGGACGGGTTCACTCTCCTGAGGGCGCGATATATATCAAACGGCTCAGAGAGCAGATCCGTGTCGTAACGTTGGCTGACTACCACCTGGATGGCCTCGCCGTCTTGAATGTACTGCTTCGCACGCCGCACCATGTCCTCGAACCGATCTCGTTCCATGTTTGCCTTAAGCACTGGCTCCCGTCTGGGTCCTTTTTTCGGCTCTGAGGATATCATCGGCTCCTTTAGCAACCTGATCGTCTCATCTATCTGGGCCACCGCCCGATCGTATGCCGCAGCATGATTGACGTATTCCGGCACATATATATTTGCCACCACCTTGATGGTCTGGGTCAGATTGTCATAGATAATAACTTGCTCAGGCATCATGAAGGCTGCATCCGGCATGCCGACGTCATCTGGCTTATGAGTTGGCAGGTCCTCGATGAAGCGTACAGTATCATAGCTCAGATAGCCCACCAATCCTCCGAAAAATCTAGGCAACCCCTCCACAGGAACAGCTCTAAATGTTTCCATTAGATTCTTCAAGTACTCTAGAGGCGAAGCTTTGAACTGGCCGCACTGTTTGCCATTTCGGCTGAGCTCGATTTCATCACCGCGAGCCTTGACTAACAGTCGTGGGCGGTGACCGATGAAACTATAACGGCCCCAACGTGCGCCACCTTCCACGCTTTCCAACAGGAAGCACTCCGGCCCAACGGCCACCTTTTTGAAAAGACTAATGGGTGTCTCGGTATCGGCCGTGACTTCCCGAAATACTGGAATTATATTCCCCTGCTGAGCCAGACTGAGAAATTCTTCTTTACTTGGGTGGTACACTGCCATCCTCCCTTATCTCAGGGTTTCAGGTGTCGGGTGTCAGGTGTCAGGTGTCAGGGAAGAAAAACAAACAACTGAAACCTGAACACTGAAACCTGAAACCTCTTTTACCGGCAAAGCCATTCAACTCTGACCTTGCCCTAAGGACCAGGTTTTCGATGTTAAAAAAAAGGCCGTGAGCGCTAGCCTATCCCATGACCTTTTACGAACTGAAAAAGCCGTGGGCAAGGAGTCTACCCACGGCTTTGAGATTCTAGAGCTTTTTAACCCTTAGCCTCCTGGCAGTGGATAAACCCCTCCCGTTATGTACCACCACCAGCGCCAGTTACTATTGTATTCTTGTCCGATCATATTCTTATGAATACCTTTTCTTACCATCTGACTTTAAAAAAGAGTAGTGCGACTTGTCAAGAGGAAATTTGCAATTCCACTTCACTGTTAATTTTTTTTACAGGTTGGGTGACCAATTGCATACCTGCGCACCGTTTGTCACTGTTTCGCCCGCTTCCTCCAGCTACTGCATTGGACAGAGTTGAGGAATCACTTGACTACTCTGCAGTTTTTCTATAAACAAAAGATCGTTCTGGAAAGACAATTACATCCCATGGAGTGATCATATGGCAAAACACAAAAAGATTGAGCGTAAAAGAGAGCTAGATAGACGACGACGAAGGCGAAAAAAAAGGATAAAGTTGCGAGCAAAAGGCTTGCTCCCGCCTGCCGAAGAATCTCAAAAGCAAGCTTCAGCCAAGGATTGAGCCTAAACCCTAGTCCACTTCTTCACTTCTCTACAGTAGACCACGTGCGTCCAAGAATGCGAGAGTAGTGTATCCGCTACCCTCTCGGGCGAAAAAGGGTCTGCCTGCCTGCATAAGCAATCACTTGAAGTATTCGGGTTTTTCCAAAAAATTGGCACTGTAATTGCAATATGAAAAGAGCGACCCTTCAGCTGAGGAAACAGCCATGAAACAAAAAACTTTGCTTCTTTTTCAGCTCTTTTTGGCAGTTTTTGCCGTTTACGCGGTGCTCAAATACAGTGGCAATCAGCGCTTGTACGTACCGCTGACCTGCCTTTTTACCATGTTCGTGGTGGGGAAAGTTGAAACTGCAGTTGTCGAAAAAGACAAGAGCGACGAGAAACAAAGGGCAAAAGCGGGCAAAGGAGCTGAAGAAGAAAGAACGTTCAAGCCTGTTGACTGCTTGTTAAAGAGCAAGAACGTACTGCTCCTCACCGACGCAATTCATTACCTCTTGAACGATCTGGGTCTGAAAGTCTCCCGCTCTCCGGATCAGAGTGTCATTGACCGTCTGATTAGGGCATCTGATACCAGTCAGGTAACCTTTGGCCTGAAGGTTCTGAGTGACGTTGGAGAGCTCAGTGAGAACTGGGCTGGTTGGGATGAACTTTCAGACTTTGATACTGGTAAGGGGGGAGAAAAATGTCTGCTTCTCATCGGTAGCAACAGCATACCTGATGAAGGAGACGGCAAGCCACAGTTCAGTGACTTCTCAGCTAATAATCAAAGCCTACTCTCCTCCAAGAACATAGTTGCTATGACTACCCTCACCTTCTATAAGATTTACCTTCTATGCCAAAAGAAAAGTGTGGATCCCAAAGCAATTTTGAATCTCATTCATCGCCACCCTGGCGGAGTATTTCGACTGGAGCAGTACATGAAGAGCGCCAGCCAGGCTGCTTGAACGCTTCCGTTTGGACCGACTTCCATCAGAATATTGAACCCGCCACTAGCCCGGATATTTCATCATTTCTCATTTATCAGCTACTAATTTAAAAAAGGCTAGAAGCCCTTTTTGTTTTTAAATGAGAAATGTGCTTCGTGCTTTTTATGGTATAGTCTGCAAGATTGTTGAAGCAATGGAGTTATAGCCAATCGGAGTTCTCGTGAAGCTGCCAGCGCTGGATTGGATTATCATCCTGGTTTACTTGGCCGTCATTCTGATAGTTGGCTTTTATTTCTCCAAACGGGCCCTCCGCAGTGTAGACGATTATTTCGTTTCAGGCCGCGTCCTACCCTGGTGGCTGGCCGGCATGTCCATGATCGCCTCGGCATTTGCCATCGACACCCCTTTGGGCATTACCGGACTTATAGCCAAAGATGGTATCCCGGGGGTATGGTACGCTTGGTCTTTTGCTCTTGGTGGAGCTGGTGCACTCGGCGCATTTATCTTCGCCTCTCTGCTCCGGCGTTCGGAAATCATAACAACGGCCGAATTGATTGAGCTGCGCTATGACGGGCCCCCTGCAGCTTTTCTGCGAGGCTTCAAGGGAGTCTACTTCGGCATATTTGCCAATGCCGTCACCTTGGGCTGGATAATTAAGGCAGTATGGATCATTAGCGCTGTTGTGGCACCCGAAATCAACCGCCACCTACTCATCGGAACAATTTTATTAATCACTCTGGCCTACACCGCCGCCTCGGGGCTCTGGGGCATCGCTGCTACAGACCTTATCCAGTTTTTGATCGGCTCCATAGGATCCATTGCCCTAGCTGTCCTTGCCTGGAATCACATCGGCGGGATTGAGAACATAATTGAAGGCTTTGTCAGAAGATATGGAGCTGGTCCGGCTGCGGGACGGCTCAGTTTTTTCCCAACCATAGGCACACCGTTTTTTGTTACATTCCTGGTCTTCATCACACTAAAATGGTGGGGAAATCCCCCCCCTGCCATCACCCAGAGAATTATATCCGCGAAAAACGAAAAACACGCCTCTTTCGCTACCATGCTTTTTTCAGTGGTCGCTTTCGGCCTCAATTATTGGCCCATGATTCTGGTGGCAATGGTTTCTCTCGTTGTCTATCCCGACCTCAAGGTCCCAGAGGCGGGCTATGCCATGTTGATCTTGAAGCTCGTTCCAACAGGATTCCTGGGACTTATGCTCGCCTCACTGCTTGCAGCCTTTATGTCCACCGTGGACACCCATATAAACTTCGGGGCCTCGTACATGGTCAACGACCTGTACCGCCGTTTCATCATGAAAGAGGCTTCAGAAAAGCATTATGTCCGCGCTTCTCAGGTCAGCACAGTGCTCATGTTACTCCTTGCTGTTGCCATCGCCTACACTCTAGATTCCGTGAGCGAAGCCTGGTACTACATATCCATGCTCACGGCAGGCTACGGCATTGTAATTGTTGTACGCTGGTTTTGGTGGCGGGTAAACGCCTGGGCAGAGATTGCAGCCCTGGCGAGTTCAGCGATTGGCAGCACCCTGTTGTCTCCAAAATTTGGTAAAGCTGTGGGATACTGGGACCGTATTCCGCAATTGGACTGGCAGTACAGATTCTTAATCGTGGTAGCTTTCTGTACCATCACCTGGATCGTAGTCTGTCTCCTCACCAAGCCGACATCGGAGGAACATCTGAAGAAATTTTGCGCCAAGGTAAAACCTTTTCCTACCCTTTGGGGACCTGTTTTTGAAAAATATCCCGACCTGGGATGGAATCCACATTTCACCAGATCCTGCATAAATTGGGCTCTCGGCGCTGCCACTGTTTACTGCTTTTGTTTTGGCATAGGTCACCTCTTGTTCCTGAATTTCGCCTATGGCTTTTTCCTGCTGGCCCTGGCCGCTGTTATGGCAATAATCATATATATTGTTTGGAGAGCTTGATGGTTCCATCCGGAAACCGTGTTTATGGGTGTCATTCTGAGGGGTCCCGCCGACGGCGGACGACGAAGAATCTCGCAGTTCATTGTTTCGCAGGAGATTCTTCGCTTCGCTCAGTATGACATGGAGGAGTTTCCGGATGGAAAGTAGCTGCGTTTTGCCTGGATCCCAAAAATGGCAGATCTTTGAATTTCTTAGCGACAGGTCTTCATTTGTCGCGCACGAAAAATATGTAAATATTGACTGCAGCTATTGCGATAAAGCCACCGCAGAAGATCAGCAGTTTTTCAGCATCGAAGTCCAAGGCGTCGGTGCCTTCGATTGTGTGTTGAAAAAGCACGAGAAAAGCTGGCGCTGAGAGAAACATAACCAGTGCTTTTTCCATCCCACGAATGATGAAGATAAGGCAGCAGACCACCGAAAAACCGATGTAATAAGGATCTTTCAGTACCTCCAGCATGTCAAAGTTTGCGAGGATCTCATTGAGCCTCAAAAAATCCAGATCCTTTATTGCTGATATGACCTCTGACAACATGAGTATCGCACTCCCTTGCTCTTCTCTTCCAATGGCCGAGAATCACGTCGGGATAAAAAGGTGATTCTCCGAATTATTATACAGCAATTATGTAGCAACTCCTATGCCAATTAGCTCACATAGAGGGGGCTTTTGACGTCTTTCCTTCATGCAGAAGTCTGCTGGAACAACTCGATTGCGGATTTGGGAATGCGGAATGCGGATTGTGAAATCCAAATTAAGTTTTTGATTTGCATTTTATCATTTTCAATCCTACATCTGCAGCGCAGTGAGAAAGTGGGCGGTTCATAGTTAATCTGGATTGTTAGGATATTGATATAAGTTTAATTAATTACAGTAACTTATACTGAAATCTCTCAGGGATAATTTGCAAATTATTTTAAGGCCCTCTGGGCCAGTCAGAAGACCCTGTGGGCCATCTCACGAATGGCGGCAACGCTTGAAAGCACAGGTGGTGAGCGTTTTGGCAGGCTGGGCTAGCTTGCAGTGTCTTCGCATTCCGAAGTTCGGTAGGTCCTCATCCGCGCTACATCGAAGGCATAATCATAAATATGGAGGCCTTTGGAGGCGACGACCATTTCGCCATCCCCCACACCGATTTCGCTCGCCATGTATTCTTTGAGCAGTTGAACCCCGCCAAGGTTGGCAGGGTAACCGTTCCAAGCATCCCAGGAACGAAAATAAACAAAGAAGTGAAGTCGGTCATCCTGAATGCGGGTATCGATATGGCGTAGGCAGGGAGGATCTTCCAAATTCAAGTCGGTGGGCATTCCCACAGTCATAACCATCTGATTATTGCGAAAACCATGGCTCTTATAAGTATCGATCACCGTTTGGATCTGATCAATTCCCGCCCCGCCAGCCAACCGTTCACCATAGGTGTAGTCCTCATCGGGCTCTTTATGAGGTGTCATGAGATATGGCAGGTAGTCGTCAAGGTAGTCTTCTGCCACCGGGTTGGGAATACCCAGATGGGCCGGGATATCCGGTAGAAGCGGCCTTACCCCGGGATGTTTAATGTGAACCGTTACATAGTCCAGCTCCATTCGCTTTTGTCCAGCATAGGAGCCGCGATCAATTGCAAATTCCCGCCCGTGATCAAGCAGATTCCAGATAATCTGAAACCAGGAATCGGGAAGCGTGGTTGCCTCAATGAAAACAGGCCTCAGAGTAACCTTCGCCATTGCTTTCCCCCTCCCCACCTGTGGCAACGAAATTCTTTACTGACATCTCAATTGGAGTGAACCGTACTGCACCATGACTGCATAAGGCTCTACCCTAACGTTGCATACCCACGCCGAGGGAAAACGCGTCAGAGTGCGCCAAATGTGGACGCGCGCAGGCTAGGACAGGATGAACAGTACTTGACCGTACGTGAGATCCTGTCCGAGGCGAGCACGCTCTCAGATGGCGCGTTATCACGCGAGCGCAGCGATTTTTACCGGTTTGGGTATGCAACGTTAGGGTTAAAGACACGGACCCTGTAATCTCTGGTAATCTGCTGAAACAGCTAAGATGAGCTCCCCACAAGGGAATCATCTTGTTCTTGCTCTTGAAGCAGTTCACCTCGGACATTTACCTTGACGGTGTCCACCGGTATCGCTTTACCACTGGCTTCCAGGGCCTTGTGTACCACGTGCAACAGCCCGGCACAGCAGGGGACCTCCATGTAGCCGATAGTTATTGATTTGATTTCATTATTGGCAAATATTTGCGAAAGTTTGTCGATATAAAATCCTGTATCGTCCAGCTTGGGACATCCTATCGCCAATATCTTCCCCTGAAGGAGTTGTGAATGAAATCCTCCCATGGCAAAAGGAACACAATCCGCTGCAATGAGCAGCTCGGCCCCATTAAAAAAAGGAGCGGATACAGGCAGCAGGTGGATTTGCACCGGCCAGTTTTGCAACGCCGAAACTGGAGCCTCACCTTCCTGTAATGGTGCAGCAGAGGGTTGAGACTGGAGATGCACCAGTTTGGCCCCGGGACAGCCAGCTTCCAACTCAGGCGGTGATTCTTGTGCTTGCTTCCCCCTGAGCGTTTTGAGGTGCTCTTCCATGGCCTCTTCGTTAAAGGGGTCTGCCTCTTCCATTACTATTGTGAGGGCTTCCTGGGGACACTCGCCGATGCAGGCACCCAGACCGTCACAATACATCTCTTTGATAATCTTGGCCTTGCCGTCGCGGATTTCCAGGGCTCCTTCTGCGCATTCTATAACGCACAGCCCACAACCGTCACATTTTTCCTCATCAATTTTTACAATATTCCTCATTGCCATAATGCACCTCCGCTTATGCTTTGACTATTGACCGTAATGGTAAAATACCCTTCGCGGCGATGCTTTGATCTAAGTCAAATAGCGGAACTTTTGGCAAAGCTAACATGGTACGAAGGGGTCTGGCAATGAAAAAACTTTAAACAAAGTTTCCCCTAGAAAGCTGTAAAAGCCTTTTAAAAATCGCACTAGGTCATTATAATGGATAATCTAGAAGATATCCGAAGAGGGTTAACTTTGACCGTCGAATTGTTGGACGCTTCCGTGAGTCTTGGAGAGATCGAGGAGAGTAAAGCATGGCAAAAAAAACATTGGTTACCGTCAACGAAGTCTATCTCAAAAGTGACCGCAGTTCGGGGAACATGGTGGTACTCAAGGAAAACGAAGAGGACCAACATCATTTCATCATGTTTGTGGGAGATTCGGAATTTGCCGCTATCGCTAAGGAAAAAGGCATGGTGGAGCCAAAACGGCCCTTAACTCACGACCTCTATTTGACAATTAGTGACAATCTCCCGGTGGAGTTTTTGCGGATAGAGATATCTGACATGGTTGAAAACACCTTTTACGCCAAGGTGTTCTTTCGTGCCGATGGCACGGAACATTTCGTTGACTCTAGACCCAGCGATGCAGTGGCCCTGGCCCTAAACAGAAAAATACCCATTCTCGTCAATAAAAAGCTGCTCCGCCGAGAACTGACGCCTGAGGAGATTAAGGAATATGAGGAAATTTGCAAGACCGTAAAATTCTAGCCCGGCTCCTGCTCCCGGATGACTCGGATCTGGGTAATCGCTTTTTCGAACATCTCCTCCACCCTAAAACGAAAAGTTCGCCATCGCACCTCTTCTCTCATCTCGGGCAAATGGCCAAAAAGGGTTAGCACAAGCCCGGCGATGGTCTGATATCCGTCTTCCGGTAGATCCCAAGTCAGCCACTTATTCAAGTCGCGTATGGAGACGCTACCATCCACAAGAAACGATCCGTCGCTCTGTGGCAGGATCCGGCGAAGAAATCTGTCATGTTCATCCTCTATTTCCCCCACAATCTCTTCAAGAATATCTTCGAGAGATACGATCCCGACAACTTCACCATATTCGTCCACCACAAAGGCTAGGTGGATCCGACTTTTCTGAAAGTCCACCAATTGCTGACGAAGCGATTTGCCCTCCGGGACATAGCTGGCCCGCCGCATGATCTTCTTAAGTGAAAACTGTCCGGGCGTGTCCGTCCACTTGAAAAGATCCTTGATATGCACAAATCCCGACACTTCGCTCTTGCTTTCCTGATATACTGGATACCGCGAAAACTCACTTTCCTTCACTCTAGCCACAACCTCTTCGTAGGGCGTGTCGATCTCGAAGGCAACAACGTCTCGCGTCGGTAACATCACTGACTCAACCGGAATCTTATCCAGAGCCAGAACCCCCTGGAGCATCTCCTCATCCCTTTTCTTCAGAACTCCCTCCTCAGCACCGACCTGAATCATGGCAGCAATTTCCTCAAGGCCCAATATGGGCTCAAGACCAGACTTTTCCAAGCGCAGCAGAGCGATGAGCTTGTTACTCACCGCTGAAAGTACGCGTACTATTGGATAGAGCAGCTTAATGAGAACATAGATGGGCTGGACTATGAGAATGGACATCTGCTCTGGATAGTAGGCTGCAACAGTTTTGGGAGTGATCTCTGCGAACACAAGGATGAGCAATGTCATAATCAGAGTAGACCAGATGACTCCCCCTTCGCCGACGAACTTGATGGCGATTGAAGTGGCGAGAGCTGAAGCCGCCACATTCACCAGATTATTTCCCAAAAGGATCGTTCCTATAAGCTTCTCCGGTTCCTTAAGCGTTTTTTCCACCAGTTGCGCCCGTCTCCCCTTCCGACTAAGGTGACGAATGCGCCAGCGATCAACGGCCATCAAGGCGGTCTCTGAACCAGAAAAAAAGGCAGAGGAGGCAATCAGAAACATTAGCCCCAGCAGTACGAACGGCCAGTCAGCC
>PVMK01158265.1_pt1 | contig 37146 bp, 35 predicted proteins | sample 1853481 | NCBI WGS metagenome assembly PVMK01 (sample SAMN08533507, study PRJNA380276) | Marine sediment metagenome, whole genome shotgun sequencing project. | reverse complement strand
AACATCTGTTTTCCCGGGTTACACTTAGTGGCTCTGACCGGTTCGTGTCAATCTGGTTCATTAACGTGGTGCTGTAAACCAGATCAGGCCTTCTCCAGCGCACACTTGAGCGGGTGCTCGTTCTGGCGAGCATAATCATTCACCTGGGCCACTTTGGTTTCAGCAATTTCGAAGGTGAAAACACCGCATACGCCTTTGCCCCTGGTATGAACGTGCAACATAATCTGTGTCGCGCGGTCATGGCCGAGCGCAAAAAAAGTCTGGATGACATCCACCACAAAATCCATCGGGGTGAAATCGTCATTCAGCAACACGACCTTGTACATCGGCGGTGGTTTGACCTCCGGACGGGCCTCCTCCAGCGCTATGCCGCGATCATGTTGCGATTCCAATTCGTTACTCATGGGGACATTGTATTACATCTGTATAAGGATGTTGACCGGTGAATTCGCAATTGACGTTCAGCGTTTTGACCCCATCTAATTGTCATGGGCAAATCGGGCGGTAAAATCATGGTGGCCATGTCAGGCGGCGTAGACTCTTCGGTGTCCGCATTGCTATTACAGAAGCAGGGTCTGGAAATTGCCGGCATGTTCATGAAGAACTGGGAAGAAGATGACCACTTCGGCGAGTGCCCTGTGGCAGAGGATGTTGCCGATGCAAAGGCTGTCGCTGAATCCTTGGGGATGGTCTTGCATACACGCAATTTTGCCAGTGAATACTGGGAGAATGTCTTCGAAGAGTTTCTCAGCGAATACCGTGCTGGCCGGACACCCAATCCCGATATCCTGTGTAACCGTGAAATCAAATTCAAGACATTCCTGGAGCACGCCGAAACCCTCGGCGCTGAAATAATTGCCACCGGGCATTACGTGCGCTCAGATTGCAAAGATGGCAAACACCGTTTATTGCGGGGTGTGGACCACAACAAGGATCAAAGTTATTTTTTATACGCTGTTGGTCACCAGCAATTAGCAAAAACACTTTTTCCGGTGGGTGAACTGGAAAAACCCAAAGTACGTCAACTGGCGGAAAACGCCGGCTTCAATGTGTTTGATAAAAAGGACAGCACCGGGATTTGTTTTATCGGTGAACGTAATTTTACCAGCTTTCTGGGTGAATACCTGCCCGCTGAGCCAGGGGAAATCCAGACAACGGATGGCCAGGTCATCGGCAAACACCAGGGACTGATGTTCCATACCCTCGGTCAGCGCCAGGGGCTGCGTATCGGTGGCGTAAAAGGCCACCCGGAAGCACCCTGGTACGTGCTGCATAAAGACCTGGACAACAACATACTTTACGTCGGCCAGGGGCATGAACACCCGTGGATGCTTTCAACCCGGCTTGAAGCCAGCCAGCTGGCCTGGGTATCCGGAACCGCACCGGTTGCGGGCAGTTCATTGACAGCAAAGGTCAGATATCGTCAGCAGGACCAGGCCGTGGCCATCGAACAGATCAGTGATAATCGTATGCATCTTGAATTCCAGCACCCCCAGCGCGCTGTCACCCCGGGACAATCAGTCGTCCTTTATGACGGTGATGTTTGCCTGGGCGGCGGCATCATCGAATCCATGAACACACCACCCATGAGTTCCCAATATAAAATGGCAAACCTATGAAAGAACGCACAATGGCATTAGCCGGTATATTCCAGGCTACTGAACTGGTCCGACAGGCAGCCAACCACGGCACCTGGTCCGGTTATGCCGCGGATACCTGTCTCGACAGCCTGTTGGCAATCGAGGCTGATACCGTCGAAGACATTTACGGTAGCCCAGACAGGTTACGCCTGGGGGCGGAAACACTGATATCCGTGCTACAGGGTGACCGTCGTCACATGGAAAGCCTGGGGTACGCAGTTTCCATCATGCAACTGGAAAACAATTTTCGTATAAAACCCGAGACGCAATCACGCATCGGTTCAGAGCTATTGGCGATAGCGGGTATCGATGATGAAAAGGAAGAACATGAGATCAGGGATTTGCAGGCAAAAAAAATTGCTGGCCTTTACACCGAAACCATCAGCAAGCTTTCTCCGCGTATCGTCGTCAACGGTCGGCCACAACATTTGCAGATCGATCGGACGGTTGACTGGATACGTACGCTCTTATTTGCCGGCCTGCGCTCTGCGGTTTTGTGGAGACAAATGGGTGGTGGCCGATTCAGCCTGATGTTCGGTCGTAAGAAAATGCTTGAGCAAGCTCAGAGATTGTTACCCGGGTAGCCCTGATCGAAAAGATTTCTGCAATACAATTTGGGGATCAGGGTTCCTATAGGCGATAATATCCGGCTAGATACGCAACATTAAAGGGTCAATGGAGGCCAGCATGCAAGATTCATTTTCCGTCCGCCGTACACTTTCTGTAAACGATAAAAACTATACCTATTTCAGCCTGCCTTCATTAAGTGAAAACATCGATATTTCCAGGTTGCCATTTTCCCTGAAAATACTGTTGGAAAATCTACTCCGCCATGAAGATGGCATTGATATAACCCACGACGATATTGAAGCGCTGGCCAACTGGGACCCACAGGCCAAACCTGAAACAGAAATCGCGTTTACGCCTTCACGAGTTGTTCTGCAGGATTTTACCGGTGTGCCTGCCGTAGTTGACCTGGCTGCCATGCGCGTCGCCATGAAAAACCTTGGTGGCAACCCGGAACTGATCAATCCATTGTCCCCTGCCGAGCTGGTTATCGATCACTCCGTACAGGTGGACCGTTATGGCAGTGCAGATGCGCTGAAGATCAACAATAAGATTGAATTTGGACGCAACCAGGAACGCTACAGTTTTCTGAAGTGGGGCCAAAGCGCATTCAGCAACTTCAGCGTGGTGCCACCCAATACTGGTATTGTTCACCAGGTAAACCTCGAATACCTGGCGCGTGTCATTTTCGGCGCTGAGCGTAATGGCGAATTAATGGCCTACCCCGATACGGTTGTCGGTACGGACTCCCACACCACCATGATCAATGGTATCGGCGTACTTGGTTGGGGTGTTGGCGGTATTGAAGCAGAAGCTGCCATGCTGGGACAGGCTATCACCATGCTGATCCCACAAGTTGTTGGATTCAAACTGACCGGTGAGTTGCCTGAGGGTACCACCGCAACCGACCTGGTACTGACCGTGGTGGAAATGCTGCGTGAATTGGGTGTGGTGGGCAAATTTGTAGAATTCTTTGGTGAGGGCCTGGCCACGCTGCCACTGGCAGACCGTGCGACCATCGCCAACATGGCACCCGAATACGGCGCCACCTGCGGAATCTTCCCTATTGACCAGGAATGCTTGAACTACCTGCGTTTGTCCGGTCGATCAGAAGAACAGATTTCTCTGGTGGAAGCCTATGCACGCGCCCAGGGTATGTTCCATACAGACGCTTCTCCGGAAGCCCAGTATTCCGAAATCCTGGAACTGGATATGTCCACGGTGGCTCCCAGCCTGGCCGGCCCCAAACGCCCGCAGGACCGTGTATTGCTGACTGATGCCAAACAGGCCTACCTGCGCGACGTGGTCGAATTCACCACGCCGTGACGCTCCGGCAGTGCTGCAGTGGAGTTACAACGGCGAGCAATTTGAGCTGGAAGACGGCGCCGTGGTGATCGCGGCGATAACCTCCTGCACCAATACATCCAATCCCGCTGTTATGCTCGGCGCTGATTGCTGGCCCGGAACGCTGCAGCGAAGGGCCTGGAGGTCAAACCATGGGTCAAAACCTCCCTCGGCCCTGGCTCGCGTGTGGTAACAGACTATCTGAATAAAGCCGGTCTGATGGACGATCTCGAGGCAATGGGCTTTTATGTTGTCGGCTATGGCTGTACGACCTGTATCGGTAACTCCGGTCCGTTGCCGGAGCCCATCGGCGATGCCATTCGTGGTAATGACCTGGTGGCTTGTTCGGTGCTTTCCGGCAACCGCAATTTTGAAGGCCGCATCCACTCCGATATCAAGATGAATTACCTGGCCTCACCACCACTGGTGGTGGCCTATGCCATTGCCGGTAATCTGAACATTGATATTACCAGTGAACCCCTTGGTAATGACCAGGATGGCAAGCCGGTTTATTTACGGGATATCTGGCCCAGCAGTCATGAAATCCAGCAGTGCATTGCTGATAGCGTCAGCTCTGATATGTTCAAGAAGGGTTATGCCAATGTATTCTCGGGTGACGAGCGCTGGCAGGCCATTGATTCACCCCTGGGTGAGATGTTTGACTGGCAGGATGACTCCACTTACATCCGCAACCCGCCCTATTTCGACGGCATGGGCATGGACGTGCCACCGGTCACGGATATCCACGGCGCACGTTGCCTGGCCAGGCTGGGTGATTCCATCACCACGGATCATATTTCACCCGCCGGTGCAATCGCCGAAGATTCTCCGGCAGGTGATTACCTAAAGTCAAAAGGTATCCCGCGGTCGGATTTCAATTCCTATGGCTCCCGTCGTGGCAATCACGAGGTAATGATGCGCGGCACCTTCGCCAATGTACGCCTGCGCAACCAACTGGCCCCGGGTACTGAAGGTGGATGGACACGTTTCCAGCCAAGTGGTGAGCAAATGAGCATATTTGACGCCGCCATGCGTTACCAGCAGGAAAACACACCGTTGGTAGTTTTGGCAGGTACCGAATACGGCACTGGTTCATCGCGTGACTGGGCGGCCAAGGGCACACAGTTGCTTGGCGTAAAAGCGGTGATCACCACCAGTTTTGAACGTATCCACCGCTCCAACCTGATCGGTATGGGTGTGTTGCCACTGAACTTCATGGATGGTGAAAGCGCCGACAGCCTGGGCCTGGACGGTACTGAAACTTACGACATTGAAGGTCTGGGTGACGGCTCTGCAAAGCAGGTGACGGTGACGGCAACGGCTTCCGATGGCAGCAGCAAACAGTTCCAGGCCAGGAGCCGTCTGGATACGCCCAAAGAAGTGGATTATTACCGCCATGGCGGCATCCTGAACTTTGTGTTGAGACAGTTGGCCAGCGAGTAGACCAGGGCTTCGCAACTAAAAGCAAGCTCTGCGTCGATGAATTAAGAGTGACGTTTCGGGCTGCTTCGTCAGGCCGTGACAACCCATGGCGCCACAGTATATCTGTGGCGCCTGGAAATGGTTTATTGTGTGGAAAACTCAGGATTCAGCACTTGAATCTTGCCCTACCTGGACACAGTCATATTCATAATTGTGTTCTTTCTTGTATTCAGTCACCCAGAGAAATGGGATTACTACCAGGATTCCACCAATAATTGCGCCACCATCTGCTTTCTCATTACGCCGGAAGCTGTGGTGGTTGGGTTCACACCCCGGTTTTTTTATGGTGATGCTGTTGTTTGAAAACGCGACTTTTTTGTCTGTATAGGTGGCTTTGCCAACACCGATATATTCGTCGTTAACATAGATCCGTGCTTCGGGGTCTGAAGATGTAATTATCGTTGCGCTACTGCAAGCGCCAATGAATAGCGTAGTCAAGCAAATAAGAATAATTTTCATGGTGTACCTTTCCTCACGTTAAGTCCCTGGATAGTCTGACTTGAAAGTCTACTCAGTATCACCTGCTATTACTGAACGCTTACTGAATGCTGACACCCAAGATACTGAATACGGAATAATGTAATCTATGCCGGTCACCCGCCTTATACAGGTGAATTTTTTGCGGTATGTTCAACCAGGAGCAGATTTCAAGTGGCGATAATGAGATTGTGGCATGGTGAAGTTGCCATTGAAAAAGCCGACGATTATGAAAGATTCATGATCGAAAGAGCCGCCCCGGATTACTCATCTGTAAAGGGTTTGTTAAACCTTTATTTTCAACGAAGAAATGAAGACAACAAAGCGCATTTTCTTCTGGTCACAATCTGGGACTCCCTGGAATCAATCAAGCATTTTGCCGGCGCAGAGCCTGATTTGGCTAAATACTATCCGGAAGATGATCATTTTTTACTGGGGAAAGAAAAATACACTTCCATGTATCATGTTTTTTATCAAAAGGATTATGACTAGCGAAGAAAAATGCAAATTGAATTAATCCTCGACGATCAAATAGACGATGAAGAGGTGTTGATGAACCCATGAAGGCATTGATTTACAGAAAATTTGGTGATCCAGGGGTCCTGGAGTGGGCCGAAAACTGGCCGCCTGCCGTAGTTTCTCCAAACAGTGTTCTGATCAAGAGCATTGCCGGCGGTGTCAACCCAAAGGATGTATTGCTGCGAAAAGGCAAATTCAGCCGCACATTCGCTCGGGAGCCATTGCCACGGGTTACCGGCCTGGAAATTTCCGGTGAGGTCGTTGAAGTTGGTAAAGGTGTTTCAAAGTTTGCGGCCGGTGACATCGTTTTCGGAATGACAAATAATTTCTCTGGCGGCATTCATTCAGAACTGGCAACGCTTAAAGCCAGCGAGGTCGCCCAGGTACCTGAAAATATTTCTGCAGTGGAGGCGTCATCAATCCCCCTTGCTGCCCAAACCGCCCTGTTGGCATTGCGCGATCAGTGCAAGCTCGTTAGGGGTCAAAGGGTGCTCATCAATGGGGCCAGTGGCGGCGTCGGACATTTTGCGGTTCAAATTGCCAAGGCACTGGGCGCTGAGGTCCATGCAGTATGTGGCCCGGGCCACCTGGATTTTGTCACTTCGCTGGGAGCAGATGTGGTCCATGACTACACGCTTCAGCCGGCAGCAGCCATTACTTCATCGTTTGATTCGGTATTCGATGTATTTGGCAAATTTTCGTGGACGGACTTTGCCAAACAATTGGGTGCCAGTGGTGTTTTTGTGAGCACGGTACCCAAGCCTGCGACCCTGGTCGGGGAGTTTTTGGCCCGCACTGGCTGCAACAAGCGCAGCCGACTTGTGCATGTAAAATCAAGCACGGCAGATTTGAATAAAATTCGTGAGTGGGTCGAAACAAAGCAACTGAAACCGCATGTGGAAAAGGTCTACCCGGTGACCAGCGCCCATGAAGCCCATCGTCATATTGAAGGCAAGCATACGACCGGCAAAGTTGTGCTTTTGTTCTGAACAGATAGGGTAATTATTGTTTTTATTCCTAAGCCATTGACCTTTTGTAATTTAAATACGGAGTCCTGATGTCCTTACTCGAAATTCGTAAAGCAACTGCCGAAGACTCTGCCCTGATTCTTAGTTTTATCACTGAACTTGCAATTTATGAAGAGGCAGAAAATGAGGTGATTGCCACTGCATCTGATATCCAGGATTCCTTGTTTGGTAGCGATTCAACGACCAAAGCCGTGATTTGCAACATCGATAATGTACCCGTTGGTTTTGCAGTGTACTTTTTTAACTACTCAACCTGGCTGGGCAAGCACGGGCTCTATCTCGAGGATTTGTACGTCTCTCCGGATCACAGGGGAACTGGCGCTGGCAAGGCGCTACTCAAGCATTTGGCAGAAATTGCACTTTCCAGTGACTGCGGTCGTTTCGAGTGGAGTGTTCTTGACTGGAATGAACCGGCGATACAGTTCTACCATTCACTTGGTGCAAAACCGCAAAATGAATGGGTGGCTTATCGTTTGACCGGGAAAGCCCTTGAAGCGCTGGCGAATAGCTAGATTGTTTTAGCCCGGCCATTAGTCTGGCTATGGAATTTATTGATGAATGAAAATTGCGTTAGCTTACAAATAGAAAACAACATTGCCTTTGTTACGCTTGACCGGGCCGAAAAACGCAATGCACTTGATATGGCAATGTTTAAAACCATCGACAGGATCAGTGGGAAGTTGAAACGGGACCGGAGTATTCGAGCGGTTATTGTCCAAGCGAACGGTGACGATTTTTGCAGTGGTCTGGATATCAAGTCCATGATGAGCAATAAATTTTCCACGCTGGTGTTATTGGGAAAATGGTTACCCGGCCGGGCGAACCTGGCGCAACGTGTATCGTATAACTGGCGGAAAATTCCGGTGCCGGTGATCATGGTGATCCAGGGACGTTGTTGGGGTGGAGGTCTGCAAATAGCACTGGGCGCCGATTTCAGATTTGCCACAACGGATGCCTCCTTTTCCATTATGGAGGGTAAATGGGGTTTGATCCCTGATATGGGCGCAAATCTGGCGCTAAGAGAATTGGTCTCAAAAGATATCGCTCTGAAATTGGCAATGACGGCAGAGGTCATATCTGCACAGGCCGCACTGGACTACGGCCTGATTACCGGTGTAAGTGATGAACCATTACACCAGGCCATGCAATTAGCCGGGCAAGTCGCGGAGCGCTCACCCGATGCAGTGGCAGCGGTTAAAAAACTTTATCAACAAAACTGGTTTAAACCAGAGTGGCTGATGCTCGCCAGAGAAAGTTACTATCAGATCAAAATATTACTGGGCAAAAACCAGAACAGAGCAGTCAAAAAACAATTAAGTCCTGATAAAAAAGTGAGTTACCTGGCACGGAAAAAATGGTAGTTGGCACAATGTTGATGCATCCATCAGCCTGCCAGGTACGCTGCAGCCAGGTCTGCATAACGTTTGGAGGTGTAGTGAAAGTATTTGATTTCATTGTCTGTTAGCTTTCTTGCCTGCCGTGCCGGGCTACCCATATAGAGGTAGCCGCTTTCGAGTACTTTACCAGGCGGCACCAGTGTACCGGCACCAATGATAACTTCGTCATTCACCACCACGCCATCCAGAATCACCGCAGCCATTCCAATCAGAATACGGTTTCCAATCGTGCAACCATGCAACATGACTTTATGACCGATGGTGACATCATCACCAATGATGAGTGGAAACCCATCCGGGTTGTAAGGACCGGCATGGGTCACGTGCAATACACTGCCATCCTGCACACTGGTTCTTTCGCCAATGCGGATATGATGGATATCACCCCTGACCACGGTCATCGGCCAGACTGAACTGCCTTCACCGATTTCAACATCACCAATGACGACAGCATCCGGATCGATATAGACACCGGCGGCAATCCTGGGGTGCAGGCCGGCATGGCTGCGTATGCTCATTGATTTACTCCAAAGAAAGGTTGGCCGGAAGTGACTATTATAAAATGTATCAGGTCTCTTTAGTTGATGATCTCAAGGCAGATCCAACCCAGGGTCTGACCACCAACAGCCGGTGCCTGGCTTCGCGGCTGGCCTGATCACTGATCCCCGAAAACTCTTCCAGCTGCTCGCCCATTATCCGGGCCACCGGCAAACCGTTTTCCAGCAAAATGCGGTTGCCGCTTATGGCCGGGGTTTTGACGCCTGGTGTGATAAATCCACCCAGATTCAACGGGTCACAGGCGCTGATAACAGTGAAGACGGGATTGCCATTGCTTTCAATAGATTGACGTAGCAGGCCCAGTGCCTCGGGTAATGCGAACTGTTCACCGGAAAAACCATCGACAAAACGTCCGCCACGTACTTCTCCGCGATCTTCCATTCTTCTCAGGTAGCCCAGTAACTCCCGCCATGGTGGTAACAGGGTTTCTCTTTGTATGACGGCGCGGAATACAACGCCGTAGCGGCGTAACAGGGATTGGCAAATGACTGCGAGTCTTTGTTGTGTGGTGGCATTGTCGTTGCTAATGCCAGTGCCGGGTATGCTCCAGCGGCCAACCGGAAAAGTTACCGCATGGCCTTTACGTGCCCTTGACCGACGCAGTTTTTGTGCTTCCGGTCGCAGTAACCAGCGTACCGGCGAGAAGGCGTCGGCAGTAATGGCGCCGGCGGCGATCAGGGTTTTTAGCGCCTGCTCCAGCTGTGGGCGCAACAGACCGGATTCCTGTTCAAGGTCGGAGCTGAACATTGCGCCGTGCTTTTCCAGCAAGGTCAGGACTTTGCCGGCCAGGGAGTCGGTAATTGCGGCCGGGTCTGGTAGTTCGCTCAGCCATTGGGGGATGTTGGTTCGAGGCACGATCGCCAACGGGGTCGCCGAAACGATGGTACGTTGTGGTTCCGGTGCGGATAAAGGTTTGAACCAGGCAAGTTGCCCGCTGAGGAAACGTTGGTCTAATTGTTCGGGTGAATATTCCCGGCAACGTGATGTCAGTAAAGCATACTCCCAGATTGCGACGGGTGCCGCCCAGCCTTGCAGTAACGAGAGGGCCTGGTCCAGGTCGCTGCCTGCATCATCCATACCGTGCCATTGCACCAGGAAATTCATGTATTTTGCCGGGGATACAGGTTTTACTGCGCGCCGGCGTTGCTCACGGCTATAGCGGTGAATCCGAGCCAGCAGGCGCCGTTCACACCACAGCTTGTCGGTGGCCGCATCTTGCATCAGGATGGCAAAACCATCATTTTGCAAGCCCAGCAGAGCGTGCTGCAGACTGTCTTCCTGCAGACCAAAATCAACTGCCAGTTGTTTTCTGCTGATGGGACCCAGCCCGATCATGCGGCTACGCAGCAATGCAGCGAGTGCTTGCTCGGGATCGATTTCAACCTGTTGCGGCAACATGGCTGTTGGATCCGGTGAAAATTCAGCTTGCGGGTGTATGGCCAACCATTCGGGCAAGCGTTCGGAAGCCACCCACCAGCGCTGTTCGCTCCCCTGCCCGGCTTTTATACAGCAAACCCTGAATTCATCGGCCAACGCTGAAAACCAGCTGCCCCATTTACCCGCATTACCGGCCGCCCCTGAGCTCGAATTACCGCTTGTGAACTCGGCCTGGGTCAGAAAACCCAGTTGCAACAGGCCGTCATGCAATTCGTCCGCATTACGCGGTTGAATCCAGGCTTCATCGCGAACCTGGGTTTGTGCCGCAACGCTGATAATGCTCAGGGTGGCTGCAGAAGACAGGTCATCGGGATCATTGCTTATGGCACGTGTGCGGCGGTTTTCGGCTTCCCCAGCATCGAGGAACGCGTATGGACGGGCGTTGATAATCTCGCGCGATAATGGTGATGGGCCGACCAGGTCGAGGCAGTGTATTTCAACGTCACCGCTGGCCATATTAATCAGTAATTCTTCCAGCCCGTCGATATCCATTGTTTCTGTCAGGCAGTCACCAATGGTCTGCTTGACCAACGGATGATCGGGAATTTCGCGTGAACCGCGTATGTTTTCAAAGCAGGCAATCTGGTCCGGAAAGACGACGGCGACCAGGTCTTCGGCCTGGTTCCTCTGCCATTGAGGCGGTAATTTCTTGCCATTACGCATACGTTGCACGGCCAGTGCGATGGTGGCATTCCAGCGCCAGCGTAATTCGAACATGGGTGCATCCAGCAGGGCCTGGATCAATACATCACGAACGGTTTCTGATTTCAAATAACCTGCAACATCTGCAATTTCGAAACTATGTGTTTCTCCCAATGAAAGTATCAACGAGTCTTCCAGGGCAGAAGCCTGCAACTCAAAATTGAATTGCCGGCAGAAACGTTTACGTAATGCCAGGCCCCAGGCACGCATCAGGCGTGAACCCAGCGGTGCGTGGACGACCAGGTGCATATCGCCCGAATCGTCGAAGAACCGTTCCATGATGATTTTATTCCGGGTTGGCAAACAACCCAGTGCCTGCAGGGAGGCATGCAGGTATTCGACCAGCTGGATGGCTGCAACCCGGCTGATACCCTCAGCACACAGTTTATCAACGACCATGGCCGGGTCCTGGTCTTTGAGCTGCTGCTCAATCCTGCTACGCAGCCTGGAAACTGCCGTTGATAACTCGTCACTGCGACCTGGCTTATCACCGGTCCAGAAGGGAATATTGGGTGGTTGGCCGTGTGCATCTTCAACCAGCACCCTGCCCTGTTCTATTTTCAACATGCGGTAACTGGTATTGCCGAGCTGGAAAATATCACCGGGGATACTTTCAAAAGCAAAATCCTCGTTTAGCGTTCCGATTCGGTGGCCCTGCGGCAGCATGATGACTTCATAGTCAAAGTGATCGGGGATCGCACCGCCGTTTTGCAGCGCCGTCAGTCGAGCTGCCGGCCGGCCACGCATTTGTCCATTAATCGCATCGTAAAATATCAGTGCAGACCGTCTGCCTCTACGGGTGGAGTAACCATCCGCGAGCATGCGGACAACTGCCAGGAACTGTTCCTTCTCCAGTTTGCGATAAGGCCAGGCGTTGCACACCAAACGGTGCAGACCGTCAACGTCCCAGTCCCGCGCAGCCAGCTCAGCCACCAGTTGCTGGGCAAGTACATCAAGTGGCGCGGTGGGTATAACAATGGCATCGAGTTCACCCGACTCAAGCGCCTTTTGTAATGCCACGCATTCCACCAGGTCATCCCGGCTGAGTGGAAACAATCGTCCCTTGGGTGTTTCACCTACCGCATGGCCGGACCTGCCAATGCGCTGTATTAGTGCGGATATACTGCCTGGTGTACCCATTTGGCACACCAGGTCAACATGGCCGATGTCGATACCCAGTTCCAGTGAAGCCGTGGCTACCAGCGCTTTTAATTGACCGGACTTGAGGGCCTGCTCTGCTTCCAATCGATGCTTGCGCGACAGGCTGCCATGATGCGCAGTTACTGCATCTTCACCCAGACACTCTGCCAGGTGCCGGGCCAGGCGTTCTGCCAAACGGCGTGTATTGACGAATATCAGGGTCGTGCGGTGATCAAGGATGTACGCCACCAGCAGTTCATACAGTTCTTCCCACACCTCGTTTGACAATACCGGTGCCAGGGGCGAAGCCGGCAATTCCAACTGGATATCCATATGTCTTTTGTGGCCGGTATCGACGATGGTGCATTCAAGGCCGCCACAAAGATAATCTGCGATTCTGACTATGGGTTTTTGGGTCGCAGATAAACCGATACGTGCCGGAGCATGCCCACAAAGCGCATCAAGCCTTGCCATCGACAGCGACAGGTGGCTGCCGCGTTTGTTACCGGCAAGTGCATGGATCTCATCCACGATCAGCGTGGAGACGCCGGCGAGCATATTTCTGCCGGATGCCGAGGTCAGCAGCAGGTAAAGGGATTCGGGTGTCGTGACGAGAATATGCGGCGGTCGCTTGCTCATTTTTGCACGCTCGCCCGGTGGTGTATCCCCGGTTCTGACGGCCGCGCGGATATTGTGGGGTGATTCTCCGCGGTCAGCCAATATACCGGCAATGCCCTGCAAGGGTGCCTGCAGGTTCTTCTCTATGTCGTTGGAAAGTGCCTTGAGTGGCGATATATATAAAACCTGAACCGTGTCCTCCAGCGTGCCATGACGGCTTTGCAGGACCAGTTCATTGATAGCACACAAAAAGGCCGCGAGGGTCTTGCCGCTACCGGTAGGAGCGGCAATCAATACCCGTTTTTCATTCGCGATTTTTGGCCATGCAGCAGTTTGCACAGGCGTTGGACATTCAAAGGTGTTGTTAAACCAGCTGCTTACGGCCGGATGGAATCCGCCAGGGTAATTGGTTTGGCAGTTTATCGGAGCCCATAATTAATTGTAGCCCAGGCGCTCTCAAACATTGAGAATTTGACGGAATTGTTTTTCCAGGTCCTTTGTGAAACCTTTTTCATCCCGCAGATCAAGCCTGCCTGATGATTTGTTGGGTAGACGCCCCGGCCATTTTGCCTCGCTACTTTCTGCCGGTCTGGATATCAGGCAGTTGCAGCGCTTGCCAGTCCGCCTTTTCCAGCAACCAGTCACTGCCATCACGCAGCCATTGTGTTTCCACTTCAAATAGTTGTCCGCTTTCCGGCAGCAGGCCGCTGCCACCAGTCACCAGAATGCGAAAATGTGCGGACGCCAGCTTGTCGCCTGTTTCCCGTACATGGATGGGGAAGAACTGTGCGTGCAGGCGCCGGTTCTGGTTAATCTGAAAAATCATAAAGCGATGAAAAGCACGCCGGTCCATGGTTCCATACTGGCCTCCAAATGAATCTGCTACATGGCCCATGAATTCGAAATGCTGCCCCTGTTCTGCCGCTTCTTCCATGACTTCAAGGGTAGCGATAATTTGCTGCTCAACGCTGAGCTTGTCACCGCACCCTGTCAGCAACAGGGCGCTCAGCGCAGTGCTCAGGACGAACCGCATCCGTACCTCATATTTCTTCTTCCAGGTAGCGCTCCAGTAAATGGGAAGAAACCACCAGAAGGTCATGTTCGGTGATCAGTCCAAGCAGTTTTCCTTCGTCCACAACCGGCAGGCAAGCCACTTCTTTTTCCCGCATCACACGTATCGCTTCTACCGTTGTGGCATCGGAGTTCACAGTGACAGGGTGCCTGGTCATGATTTCCTTGACCGTAACCTTGTGTTCACCCCCAACCCGGCCTTCGGCAACCAGGCGCAACAATGCGCGATGGGACACCAGGCCCACCAGTTCGCCGTCATCGCCTTCTACCGGGACATGGCGTACATGCCTCCAGTCCATCAGCGTGGCCGCAAAATCCACAATATCGTCAGGGCGCACAGTAAACAGGTCGGTGGTCATGAACTGCGATACCTTCAGATAGCTCTCCCGCCAGTTTTGTTGTTCACAAAAATCAGCCAGCACCCAGTTTGATATCGGACTACCTGTAGTTTGTTGCTCAACCATGCTGCTTACCAGGCAACGCAGACGCTGGTCTTGCGTTCCCCGGCCCTTCATGTTGGCCAGGGATTCCAGGGCCCAGCGAGCACCATTTCTGCGGGTTGTTACACGCTCCCGCAAGACGCCGAGATACTTATCAATATCTTTTTGGTCAAGTCGGTATTTCTGCAAACCATGCTCGGCTAGTGGCAATAATTGTTCAAGGATCAGTTCCCGCGCCGGCATATGTGTATCACCAAACCAGTTCATTTGTGCGCGTATACCATCCCTGGCGGCTGCCATGAAGTTGGCTTTGACGTCGTGAAACGGGATTAATTCGCGGACATCTCCATATTTGTCTGCCATGCCCGCCATCATGCCGACAAAAAATGCCGTATTGGCGATCTCGTCGATGACCGTCGGGCCGGATGGTATGACGCGATTTTCGATGCGAAGGTGGGGAACGCCCTTATGCACGCCGTAACAGGCACGGTTCCAGCGGTAGACGGTACCGTTGTGCAGGCACAGTGCTTTCAATTTTGGAGCGATACCCTGCGCGACCATTGCCAGCGGATCATCCTCGGTTTCAGTCGTCAGGATCACCCGGAAGCGTGCAATGTCTTCCTTGAAAATCTCTGTTACAGAATCTTCAACCCAGTGGTCGCCAAAATGCACACGCGGCTTCAAGCCACGGGCCTGGTGGGTTGACGAACGCGCGTCAACGGAATATTCAAAAACGGAAATGCGGGTTTCGTGCCACAGTCGTTTGCCCAGTAATATAGGTGAATTGACTGCCGCCGCCAGTAATGGACCGGTAACGGTCTGGGCGATATTGTAGAGATGGCAGAAGTCATCTGGGCTGACCTGAAAATGTACCTGGAAGCTGGTATTACAGGCTTCCAGCATCAGGTTGTCGTGCTGAACAGACAACTGGTCGATGCCGTTGATGGTGAACTGCAGGTCATCACCACGTAAGGCCATGATCGCATCGTTCAGGGCATGATAACGCGGTGTGGGCACCATGGAATCAAGTCCGAGGTTCTTCTTGGTCAGCGTAGGCAATATACCCACAAGCGCTATTTCGCTGGCATGCTGATGCGCTGCTTCGCGGGCCTTGGCGTAAACTTCCTGTGCCTCGGTCTCCATTCGGCTCAGGCAGTCCGAATGAAACTCCTGCACGGAAAGATTGGCTTCAATATTGAACAGGCCAAGCTCGTGAGTAAATCTTTCATCATCCAGTTGCTTCAATACCTCGAGCGCAGTCAGTGCCGGCTTCTGTCCGGAATTGATCAGGAACATCTCCTGCTCAGCGCCAATACGGCTTACACCGGATTCCACCATGCCCTTGTCGAGCATGGCGTCGAGTGCCCTCACCTCTTCAAGAAGTGATTTCATGAAAGCCTGGCGAGCGGACTCGTTGGCGTATTTTTCTATGTTCTGTTCACCCATCCGACGGTGCCTTGAGAAGCTGTCCCTGAACAGATAATAAACACAGCCCTGCGGGTCGGCAAATAAAAATGACAAAACAACTGCGCCAAGTCATTTATCATGCAAAGATATTAGTTGAATATTATCGGGATCATCCACCTTGAAGAGGGATCAGAACTGATGGAAAAACCCTGGCTCAATAATTATCCACCGGGTGTACCTGCACATATAGATTTAGACGCATTTCACTCCATTGTCGATGTACTGGAACAAAGTTGCAGCCAATACAAAGACCGCATGGCCTATTACAACATGGGTGCTGAGTTGAGTTATGCCGAACTCGATTACCTGACCAGAAATTTCGCGGCCGCCCTGCAGAACATGGGTTTGCAACAAGGTGATCGCATCGCCCTGATGATGCCAAATATATTGCAGTACCCCGTGGCACTGTTTGGTGCATTGCGGGCTGGCCTGGTCATCGTAAACACCAACCCGATGTACACGGCGCGCGAATTACGGCATCAACTGGTGGATTCGGGTGCCAAGGCCATCGTGGTGGTGGAAAATTTTGCATCCGTACTGGAAAGCGTGTGTGATGAGGTCCCGTTGGAGCACATCATTACCACCGGTGTAGGCGATTTGCTGGATTTCCCGAAGTCCCTGATCGTTAATTTCGTTTTACGGCACGTAAAAAAGAGCGTCCCGGCATGGTCGTTGCCGGGTTCGGTCAAATTTCAGGATGTTCTGGATAAAGGCGTCAAACTACCGCTGCAACAGGTAAACATCGCCTTTGAGGACGTGGCATTTCTGCAATATACCGGTGGTACCACCGGTGTTGCCAAGGGTGCCATGCTGACACACCGGAACATTGTTGCAAACCTGCTGCAATCCCGGGCATGGCTGTCCCAGATGGATGATTCACAGGAAATTATCATCACGGCATTACCGCTGTACCATATCTTTGCGCTGACCGCGAACTGCCTCACCTTCATATACCTGGGCGGCAGCAATATCCTGATCAGCGATCCACGTGATATGCCCGGATTTGTAAAGGAACTGGGACGCCACCCGTTTACAGCACTTACCGGGGTCAACACATTGTTCAACGGCCTGCTGAATACCGAGGGATTTGCTGATCTTGATTTCTCGTCACTCAAGATGACCCTGGGTGGTGGTATGGCCGTGCAAAAGGCCGTGGCTGACAAATGGAAACAGTTAACCGGCGTCACGCTGCTCGAGGCCTATGGATTGACGGAAACAAGCCCCGCTGCATGTATTAACCCGATCAACCTGGAAGACTATAACGGCTTTATCGGTCTGCCTATTTCTTCAACCGATGCGGCGGTCATGGATGATGATGGTGAGTTCCTGCCCGTCGGTGAGGCCGGAGAACTGTGTATTCGCGGCCCGCAAGTCATGAAGGGTTACTGGCAACGCCCCGGCGCCACCGAGGAAGTGCTGGATGCGGATGGCTGGCTGCATACCGGCGATATCGCCTTTATGACCGAAGATGGCTACTTCAAAATCGTCGACCGCAAAAAGGACATGATCCTGGTATCCGGCTTCAATGTATATCCCAATGAAATCGAAGACGTGGTCGCCATGCACCCCAAGGTGCTGGAGGTAGCCGCCATTGGTGTGCCCGATGAGAAATCAGGCGAGGTTGTCAGCTTGTTTGTGGTTAAAAAAGATCCAACCCTCACGGCGGAAGAAGTCAAAGCATTTTGCAAAGAAAATCTCACCGGCTACAAATGTCCACGCTACATAGAATTCATGGATGATTTGCCAAAGAGTAGTGGCGGAAAGATCCTGCGAAGAGAGTTGAGGGATTCGTAGCACCAGGCCCATGAAGCAATCAATTGTACATATTGCCCTGGTCGTTAAAGACTATGACGAAGCGATAGCCTTTTATACTGAAAAACTTGATTTCGAGTTGATTGAGGATAGCTATCAACCTGAACAGGATAAACGCTGGGTTGTAGTCTCTCCGCCTGGTTCCAACGGGGTGTCTTTGTTATTGGCCCGGGCTTCCAATCCGGAGCAAGCAAATTTTATTGGCAATCAAACAGGTGGCCGCGTATTTCTTTTTCTCAACACCGACGATTTTTGGCGGGATTTCAATGCTATGAAATCCAAAGGCATAAAATTTGTAAGGGAGCCAATAAAACAGGAATATGGCACGGTGGCTGTGTTTGAGGATTTATATGGGAATCGTTGGGATCTCCTGGAACTTAACGGGGATCATTAAATACACGTCAGCCATCCTCCGTTTTATTGCCAAGCTTCAATGCCAGTGCCCGTGTGGCCTTGTCATCACCAAAGCGGCGTTTGATTTCATCCAGGGTCTTATCCAGTGTTTTTTGCGCAACCGTGTCGTATTCGATCCCCCGCGCGTCCGGTTCCTCAAGACCGCTTACACCTACACCCAATAACCTGACGGGTGTATTCAAATGTTCCTGCAACCATTTCTGCAGTAAATCCCGGGCCTGTTTGAATACCACTTCCGTGCTGGCTGTCGGCATTGCAAGACTGCGGCTGCGTGTGACTGTTCGGAACCGGTGGTCACGAACCTTGATCTGGATGGTGCGGGCCACAAGCCCCTGTGAACGCAGGCGGACGGTTACCGATTCTACCTGTCGCTGTAATTCCGACAGTAGCGCTCTCGGCTTGCTGATATCCCGGTCAAAGGTGACTTCCCGGCTCAGGGACTTATCAGGCCGCGAGGCCACAACTTCGCGCTGGTCTTCTCCCCTGGCCAGCGCCAGGAAATGCCCGCTCCGTTGACCCAGCACACGGCTGAGCACAGTGAGGTCCGCTTTGCGAAGCTGACCAATGGTTAAAATTCCCAGTTTTTGTAGTTTGGGTAGTGTCTTTCTGCCGATTCCCCACATCCTTTTAACCGGCATTGGATCCAGGAACGCACGCACGCCATCACGCGGAACATGGACGAATCCTTTTGGTTTGCCGGCATCCGAGGCCAGCTTTGCAAGAAATTTATTGTGTGCCATACCCACCGAGGCATGCAATCCGGTGCGCTTGAGTATTTCCATTCGCAAGGTGGAGCCGATTGCTTCTATGCTGCCAAACAGGGCAAGACTTGCTGTTACATCCAGGAAAGCTTCATCCAGGGACAAGCCCTCCACTTCGGGGGTCGCTTCGCGAAACACCCTAAAAATCTCAGTGGAAACTTCACGGTAGCGGGACATTCTTACCGGCAAAATTACGGCTTGCGGACACAGGCTACGGGCACGAGATATTGGCATGGCCGAAAACACACCGTATTTACGTACTTCGTAGCTGGCTGCCGCCACCACACCACGACCGCCTGTGCCACCCACGATAAGCGGTTGGTTTTTATATTGCGGCTGATCATGCTGCTCAACGGCCGCAAAAAACGCATCCATATCAACGTGGATAATGGCTCGCTTATGGCCGCTACCTGAATCTGTATTTGCGGTTGATGTCACAGTGCGTTCATTATATCGGTATGAACCCAAGCACTACAGTAAGCAATCCTCCGCTGGTCATTCCAAGCGACGAGTTTCCAATCCTGCAACATGGCCTGTATGCCAATCATGCGGCAATTGCCCCCTGGCCCCGGGCAAGCTCACGGGCGGTGGCGGATTTTGCACAGGAGAATTGTGAAATCGGCGCGGAAAAATACAGCCGCTGGTTAGCACGGGAAACGCAATTGCGAAAAATGCTTGCCGGTTTGCTCAACGCTGCTTCAGCAGACGATATCGCGCTATTAAAAAATACCACTGAAGGTATTTGCACCGTGGCCGGTGGTATTGATTGGCGCAACGGGGATAATCTCGTTTTGCCCGCAGGTGAATTTCCGTCGAACCGCCTGCCCTGGCTTGCTTTGCAAGGCAAAGGCGTGGAAGTCCGCGAGGTGGATATCCGCTCCGCACCGGATCCGGAAAAGGCTTTAATCGAGCATATGGATGAACGTACGCGGCTGTTGTCGGTCAGTGCTGTGCAGTGGACCGATGGCCTGCGGCTGCGGCTCGAAATCCTGGGTGAAGCCTGTCAGGAAAATGAGGTTTTGTTCTTTGTTGATGCGATCCAGCAGTTGGGTGCCATGCAAATGGATGTGCAGGCCTGCGGGATTGATTTCCTCGCCGCGGATGGCCACAAGTGGCTGCTGGCACCGGAAGGGATTGCCGTCTTCTATTGCCGGCAGAGCGTACGCGCACAACTGCAACTCAACCAGCACGGCTGGCGCATGGTTGATCAACCCTATCAATTCAATCGTGATCAATGGCAGCCGAGCGACACAGCGTTGCGTTTCGAGGCGGGTAGCCCCAATATCCTGGGCCAGGTAGCGCTGCATGCTTCTGTTGCTTTGATGCAGGAGTTTGGCATGCAACAGGTGGAAGCCTGCATTACTGCCAATTCGCTGGTCTTATCGGAATGTCTGGCGGGTATACCCGGAGTTGAACTGGTACGGCCGTTTGATCTGCAAAGAGTATCAGGTATCGTCAGTTTCAGAACACCGGGCAAGGATCCGGCTGAAGTTCACCGGGCACTGCAACACCGGCAGCTAAGCTGTGCGGTCCGTGGGGATGCGATACGCTTGTCACCGCATTTCTACCAGGCAGGCAAACCCGTGCTGGAAATGTTGACGGTAATTGAAGAGGTATTAACTATAATATAGATTAATAATCTAATATAAAGTATTAATATTATTACATTGTATGCGTGCGTTTCTCACCTTTTATTAACTGGGCAAGATGGGATTCAATAATGGTCCTTGCATGTGCGCCATCGGACGTGTCCCCAAACTGGACACCAATTCCGGGCCGCCTGTTGCCCTGTGCTCCCGGCGGGGTAACCCAGACCACTTTCCCAGGAATGGGCAGACGTTCCTCAAGTTCCATGATGGTCAGTAACAGGAATACCTCGTCACCCAGTGCATATCGCTTGGTGCTTTGTACAAAAAGACCACCACCATGGACAAAGGGCATGTAAGCGCTATACAGGGTTTGCCGGTCCTTGATTGATAGTGAAAGTATTCCTTGTTGTGCCATGCTAGTGTCCTTTTTCAAATCTCAGATGATCTGCTCCACCCATCTTATCAGCCAATCCTGCAGAAGTAAGTCCCCACGTACCGGTGTGGCAGATAAGCGCCGGTTAATATCGGCCTGCCTTTGCAATTGTAAAAGCGTTTTATCATGCAAATTCATGTTTGCAGGTAACCAGCTCAAAGGCAAGTCCGTCATCAGGGATTTGATGACCTCACCCGTACACATGGATATCCAGCGCCACAGCTCGACCGGGTTCAATTCATGGAGCTTGTTGCTGACCAGTGATACAGAGGCCGGTCTTGCCAACAGTTCAGCAAGTCCATCCCGCACCTGCCGGTACGCGTCCTGACCAGGCGATTGCAGATATTCCTCAGCCCGCAACGGGCTACCACCGGCTGCCTGTATGGCTTCGATGATCACGGCTTCCGGTTTACCACTGCGGTTTCCCAGCCATTCAAGTACGATCCCGGGATCGGGTTGACTGACGGAAATCGACTGGCAGCGACTGCGGATGGTGATGGGCAAGCTGGCCGGGTTGTTGCTCACCAGGATTAATACGGTGTTTCCGGCCGGTTCTTCAAGACTTTTTAACAATGCATTCGCAGCAGCACCATTCATACTCTCGGCAGGGTGAATAAAGGCTACTTTTCGCTCACTGATCGAGGTGGTGAGGTCCAGCTTCGCAATCAGGCCCCGTACCTGGTCTACCTTGATGACCTTGCTTTCCTCTTCCGGTTCGAGATTAAAGTAGTCCGGGTGGGCACCGCCGGCCAGCAACTTGCAGGACCGGCATTGACCACATGCCCGGGGCCGTTCTTCAGTACATAACAGCCTGGCCACCATGGCACGCGCAAGCGCCATTTTTCCGCTGTCGGCAGGTCCCTGTATCATCAGGGCATGTGCCAGCCTGTCGATCTCAAGGCGTTGCATGAAAAATGACCAGTGCCCGGCCAGCCACGGATAAACTTCAGCTGGAAGCATGCTGCCAGGATTGCTCATAAACCCAGACCGGCCTTCAGGACTGCTTCAACCTGTTGCCAGACTTTTTCCTGCTGCTGGCTCGCATCGATAATTTTAAAACGTCCCGGATCGGCCGCTGCCCGTTCCAGGTATGCCTCCCTGACCCGTTCAAAAAACTGCACGGATTCCGTTTCAAAACGATCAGCTTCACCACGGCCGGCGACCCTCGACATGCCCAGTTCTACCGGCATATCGAACAACAGGGTAAGATCCGGCTGCAGGCCTTTGAGGACAAGTTGCTCGACCGTGGCAACAGTCCCGGCGCCAAGCTGCCGGCCACCACCCTGGTAGGCGTAACTGGCATCAGCAAACCGGTCACAGACGACGACATGACCATCCGTCAGAGCCGGCAGGATCACGTCGGTGACCAATTGGGAGCGGGCTGCAAACAGCAGTAGCAGTTCGGCAGTTGCATTAAGTCCCGCATTGCGGGTATCCAACAGCACCTGCCGTATTTGTTCCGACACGGGTGTGCCGCCGGGTTCGCGGGCTTCTACCACGGTTTTACCATGGCCGGTCAACCACTCGACAATGTGGTTGTGCTGGGTGCTTTTACCCGCGCCTTCACCACCTTCAAGACTGATGAAAAACCCTTTTTTCAGCGACGTCACTTGTTGTTTGCCTGTTCAGAAGGCTTGTTTTTATTACGTTTGATCAATTCTTTCACTGCCCTGTTATGTGCTTCAAGTGTACTGGAAAATGTATGTCCACCCTGCCCGTTGGCAACAAAAAACATGGCTTCCCCGGCCGCGGGGTGTGCTGCCGCCTGTAAAGACGCGCGGCCTGGCAACGCGATTGGGGTGGGTGGCAGGCCATGTCGTGTGTAGGTGTTATAGGCTGTGTCCTTTTTGAGATCCCGGCGGCGGATATTTCCCTGGTATGAATCACCCATGCCATAGATCACTGTCGGGTCTGTCTCCAGACGCCAATGCTTTAACAAGCGGCGCACAAACACACCTGCAATATCGGCCCGTTCACTGGCCATGGAGGTTTCTTTCTCAACGATTGATGCCATGATCAGCAGTTCATCTTGTGTTTCGTACGGCAGACCGGTATCCCGGCCTGACCAGGTGCTTGAGAGACCGTCCTGCATGTCCCGGTAGGCCCGTTGCAGTATTTGCAGGTCCGAATCACCACGGACAAAAACATAAGTTTCCGGCAGAAACCAGCCTTCAGGATTACCGGCGGGCATCCCTGCGAGATTTTCGAGTCCCGCCACCGTTTCGAGTGTGTGGTGCAGTACCGGGTCATTGCCAAGGGCGATAAGCAACTGTTTTACAGACCAGCCTTCAATGATCGTGAATCGGTAACTGGTGACCTTCCCGGAGGCCAGCAGACTCAAAAACCGGACAGGAAGCATACCCGGCACCAATGTGTACTCGCCCGTCTTGATGGTCACAGGCTGAAGCCGGCTCAGCAATCGCCAGCGCCAATCCATGCGGGTCGCATTTTGTTGCTCAAGTGTCGCGACCACTGTGCGAATGTTCGCACCTGGCTCCACATTGAGGACCAGTCCTGCCTGGCTGATTTGTAACGGTGTTTGTAAAAAACGCTGATACTGCTGCCACAAGCCCATCGTGCTGGCTACGGTTAACAACAATAGAATCAAAAAAACCGGCAACAGCCGTTTCATGCCGGACTGACCTCTTCATGCAGCCAGGCTTGCACTTCCCGGGTCACCGGCCCGATTTTATACGCCTGGTCATCGATGGCGGTCAACGGCACGACGCCCCTCACGGAATTACAGATAAAAACCTCAGTAGCTTCCTGCAACATATCCACCATGATACGACGTTGTTCGCAGCGGGCCTCAAATCCGCTCAATATCCGGCCACGTACGACACCACGAACACCGCAGCGATCCAGTCTCGGTGTAAACAGGCGGTCCTCGATGACAAGGAAAATATTCGCTGCCACGGCGCTGATGACATGCTCTTCCCGGTCGAGCAGGATACCTTCATCCACGCCCGATTCACGCAGTTCGGCACTCGCCAGCACCTGCTCCAGCCGATTCAAATGCTTAATTCCACCAAGTGCAGGCTGTATGGCGAGCCGAAGCTCGCAGATACGGGCTTTAACGCCTGTTCGTGCGGCTTCAATAATTCCATCGGGGTAGATATGGGCACTGACGATCCTGACGCATGTACTGTTTTCCGCTGGCATATACCCGCGGCCCTGCCCTTCCCGTGTCAGGACAATTTTGACAACCGCATCGGCCAGGCCGGCACTCACTGTTTGTACTTCGCGTAACAGGACCGCCTGTGGCGGCATGGGTATCCGCAAACGCTCACAGCCGGCACCAAGACGATTCATATGGGCCTGCCACCTGCGTGGACGGCCATTGTGGACCACCAGGGTTTCGAAAAGGCCATCAGCGTAGTTAAGACCACGGTTGGTGGTCGCGACCAGGGTTGATATCTCTCCATCTACCAGGCACTCAAGCATGATGTTGTCCCAGAGCTCTTAATAATCCAAACGCTTTATACACGATTTCCGCCACTTCACTTTCCGGAATGGAATCTGCAACGATACCCGCCCCGGTGCGGAAACTGATTTGTCTGTCGTTTAATAACATGGAACGTATCAGAATATTCAAATCCATACTGCCGTCAAGTCCCAGGTAGCCAAAGGAGCCGGTGTAAAAACTGCGCCCCTGCTGTTCCAACTCAGCGATGATTTCCATACAGCGTACCTTGGGGCAACCGGTGATGGTGCCGCCTGGAAAAACAGCGCGGATGACATCGACCGGTGTTACGCCACGGCGTAAACGACCACGAATATTAGAAACGATATGATGAACATGTTCGTAGGTCTCGACAACCATCAGTTCATCGACCTCCACGCTCCCGGTTTCACAAACCCTGCCGAGGTCGTTGCGTTCCAGGTCGATCAGCATGATATGTTCAGCACGCTCTTTCGGGTGCGCCAACAGTTCGCGGCTCAGTGCCTGGTCAGAATCGCTGTCTGCGCCGCGTGGCCGGGTGCCCGCGATCGGTCTGGACTGGACTTCATCCCCCTTGATACTCACCAGTCTTTCCGGCGAAGAACTCATTAACACGTATTCATTCCAACGTGCCATACCGGCAAACGGTGCAGGATTGTTTTTGCGCAGAGACTGGTAAAGTGAATCGGTGTTTACCGTTTTGGCAAATTTCCCGTGCCAACCCCGCGATAAATTAACCTGGAACACGTCGCCATCCAGGATATATTCGTGAATTTGGTCAACGGCATGCATAAATAAACGGGAAGGATCCGGCACCAGTTCCGCTAATTCCGTGCTTTCATCAGCAGGTTCCAGACGCAGATTTTCGAGTTCGTTGCGCATCTCATCCAGCAACGGCGCATTCTCTGCCACCAGGTGCAATACCCCTGGTTGCAGCGGCCGGGTATAAATGACTGCGGGACAACGGGATGCAAAGGCCACCGGAAAACCGTCCCTGGCGGCAGGAAAGTTCACCACCGGTTCGATTTCTGCAGCCAGTTCGTAGCCAAGATATAAAAACCAGCCACTGGAAAAAGGCCAGCTGGTTTCTTCTTTTGCAGTTGCTTTTTCCCGCTGATACCAGTCATCAAGCCGGGACAGAAAACCCGGGCCTTCACCCGGCCCATCAATACTTCCGTCGCTGTAAGAGCATAATTGCTCGCCATTGGTCCTCAGCAACAGGCTGTACTCACCCAGGGGACCGGGTGCTGCGCTATCGAGCAGGTATGGGTAGTGATCCGGTAGTGCGGTCGCAATATCGGACAGATCGTATGCACATTCTAGCGAATAGCTATGCACTTGTACTCAGTCAGTAAATTTGCGGAAGACCACGCTGCCGTTGGTACCACCGAAACCAAAAGAATTTGAAATTGCAATGTTCACGTCTGTTTCACGCGCTGTATTGGGCACATAATCCAGGTCGCATCCTTCACCCGGGTTGTCGAGGTTGATGGTCGGGGGAATGATGCCATCGCGGATACTGAGCAGGCTGAATATCGCTTCAACGCCACCCGCCGCACCCAGCAAATGCCCGGTCATGGACTTGGTTGAACTGATCGCAACCTTGTAGGCATGATCACCAAGTGCGGTTTTCATAGCAATGGTTTCTGCCAGGTCACCCAATGGTGTCGAGGTTCCATGGGCATTAATGTAGTCCACATCCTGTGGATTAATAGCAGCATCTTCCAATGCAATGCGCATGCAACGGGCAGCACCTTCGCCATCATCAGGTGGGGCGGTCATGTGAAACGCATCACCACTCATCCCAAAACCAATGACTTCACCATAAATGTTGGCACCACGTTTCTTTGCGTGTTCCAGTTCTTCGAGTATGACCACGCCCGCACCATTGGAAAGCACAAAACCATCACGATCTGCATCCCATGGCCGACTGGCCTTGCCAGGCTCGTCATTTCGCGTAGACATGGCCCGCGCCGAAATAAAGCCACTCATGGACGTTGGTGTGGTGGCAAATTCGGCACCACCGGCAACCATCATATCAGCCTCTCCATACTGGATCATACGGGCGGCGAAACCCATGTTATGGGTGGCTGTACTACAGGCGGTCACGATGGCGAGATTGGGGCCTTTCAGGTCGTACTTGATGGATAAATAGCCACCGATCATGTTGATAATTGAACCCGGGATAAAAAACGGGCCAACCTTGCGGGGGCCGCCATTCAGATAAGCCTCGGTGGTATCCTCTATGGTCTTGAGGCCGCCAATGCCTGCACCCAATGCACAGCCAATGCGCTCAGGATCGTGGCTGGAACTTTCTTTTAACAGGCCGGAATCTTCCAGCGCATCTGCAGAGGCGGCGAAACCGTAGTGGACAAATTGATCCATGCGCTTGGTTTCACGCGGGCTGAGGTACTTGGATACATCAAAATCGATCACTTCACCGGCAATGCGGGTCTTCATCTGATCCATGTCAAATGAGGTGACTGTTCTGATACCACTGCGACCATTGCATATGGCATCCCAGGCAGTATCAATGGTACTGCCTACGGGCGACACAATGCCCATACCTGTCACTACAACGCGGCGTTGCGACATTTGGAAAACCTCAATAATTATTTGGCGGAAACGAATGACGGCCGCAAACGTTTATTTCATGGTTCAGGTTCAGCTTTTGGTGGAATTGACGTAATCAATAGCCTGCTGAACACTGGTGATCTTTTCTGCATCTTCGTCAGGGATCTCACACTCAAATTCTTCTTCAAGCGCCATAACAAGTTCAACGGTATCCAGAGAATCTGCACCCAGGTCGTCTACGAAAGAGGCATTTGCGGTAACTTCCTCTTCTTTAACACCAAGTTGCTCTACAACAATCTTTTTTACGCGTTCTTCAATGCTGCTCATTTTTTAATGATTCCTAAAAAGTGTGACACAAGAGACGCAATTTTAAAGAAACTACGACAATTCTGCCAGTTTAATTCTATTCGCCACCGTATGTCCTACTGGTGACGGACGATAAAATAGTTTATGGCTGCACTCAGGTTACGTACATGCCGCCATTTACATGAATGGTCTGACCGGTGATGTAAGACGCTGATGCTGATGCAAGAAAACTGACAGCCGCAGCGATATCATCGGCTTCACCCAGACGTTTCAAGGGGATGTCCTGCAACATTGCCTCGCGCTGCGCTTCACTCAAATCACGGGTCATGTCGGTATCAATAAAGCCCGGTGCAACGACGTTTACCGTAATACCCCGCGAGCCCACCTCCCGCGCCAGGGAACGGGAAAACCCCATCATGCCTGCCTTGGCCGCAGCGTAATTTGCCTGGCCGGCATTGCCCATGGAGCCAATCACCGATGCAATACTGATAATTCGCCCCGTACGTGCTTTCATCATACCGCGCAGACAGGCTTTTGAGAGGCGGTAAACTGAACGCAGATTGGTATCAAGCACCGTCTCCCAGTCTTCCTCGGACATTCTCATCAGTAGCTGGTCACGTGTGACACCAGCATTATTGACCAGTATCGTCGGTGCTGAAGCCCGCTCTTTGATTTCACTTAAAACCGCGCTGATACCATCCATATCATTAACATTCAGTGTCAGGCCCGTCAGTCCTTCAACACCCCGCCCGCTGATCGCTGCGGCACCGGCATCCGATGTTGCTGTGCCGAACACCATTGCACCTTCGGCCGCCAGCATATCCGCGATGGCCGCACCAATTCCCCTGCTGGCACCGGTTACCAGTGCTACCTGATCCTGCAAACTACTATTCATTGTTTTTTCCTCTTAGGGACTGTTAATGGGCCCTAATATTTAATCAGTGCGGAAGCCCAGGTAAATCCGCCACCGAAGGCCTCCAGCAGCAGCATATCCCCGCGCTTGATTTTACCCGATCGTACTGCCTCATCCAGCGCCAGAGGCACCGAAGCAGCTGAGGTGTTGCCGTGTTTATCAACAGTAACCACAACCTGGTCCATGGTCATTCCCAGTTTCTTGGCGGTCGCTGTGATGATGCGGTAATTTGCCTGGTGCGGAATCAACCAGTCCAGATCAGATTTTTCCATGTGATTGTGTGCAAGCGTTTCGTCCACGATACGCCCCAGGGTTCTCACCGCAACCTTGAATACTTCGTTTCCCTTCATCTTGATACGCAAGCCACCGCGTTCTTCCGCTTTGAAACCCACACCGACACCCACATCAACACCAAGCAAATCGGCGTGTCTTCCTGCAGCATGGATGTGGGTAGACAAAATACCTGCCTCATCCGAGGCCTCGAGTACGACTGCGCCGGCACCATCACCGAATAATACCGCCGTACCGCGATCATTCCAGTCCACCATGGCAGTCAGCTTGTCCACGCCGACGACCAGCGCCTTTTTTACATCCCCACAACGAATATATTTGTCGGCAACTGACAACGCATACATAAATCCGGAGCAGGCGGCGTTAACATCCATTGCACCACAGTCAGGCAAACCCAGCCTTGACTGTATCAGGCACGCTGTACTTGGAAACACCAGATCCGGTGTTGTTGTACCAACGACAAGCAAACCAATTTCATGCGGTTCGACACCGGCGGTATCCATCGCCCGTTGGGTTGCAATTTCAGCCATGTCGCTACTGGTTTCATCTTCATGTGCGATGCGGCGTTCACATATCCCTGTGCGATCCTGTATCCACTGGTCAGAGGTATCCAGAATTTTTTCCAGGTCGGCATTGGTGACGATTTTTTCCGGCAAATAACTTCCGGTACCAATAATTTTTGAAAATTTCACGGGCCTGCCTCAATGGAGTAATCATTAATCATCGATTCTATTAACTGCGGAACCTGTCGTTCAGCCTCCGTTACAGCTTCCAGAATTGCATGGCCCAGGGCTTCACGATTCGCATTGCCATGACTTTTTACCACTACACCCCGAAGCCCCAGCAACGGTGCACCATTATGCTTGGACGGCTCAAAACGTGCCAGCGTGCGTTGTAGCGACCTTCTGGCCAGCAATGCACCCAATTTCGCGAAAAAACCTGCATGCATCGCCAAATCAAGGTGTTGAAAAAACATTTTGGCAAGCCCTTCACCTGATTTCAGTATCAGGTTGCCGGAAAACCCATCACATACTGCAACGTCAGCCTTGCCTGCAAATATGTCATTGCCCTCGATAAATCCCGTGTAGTTAATGGGCAACTCCTTGAGCATGGCATGCGCTTCTTTAACCACGGCATCGCCTTTACTGTCCTCGTGCCCCACATTCAGCAATGCCACTTTCGGTGGCCCTGAATCAGCATCCATCTGACAGGCCACTGAACCCATAATGGCAAACTGCACCAACTGGTTTGCACTGACATTCAGGTTGGCACCTAAATCCAGCAAGCTGGTGTGTCCGGAGGCTGAAGGGATACGGGACATCAGGGCCGGGCGTTCAATGCCGGCCAGCATGCCAAGCAGTTTAACACCCAAGGCCAGCATCGCGGCCGTACTACCGGCGCTGACGCAAGCATTTGCCTGGCCACTGGCAACCTGCGCGAGGGCCAACCACAGGCTGCTGCCCTTGCCGCGACGTAATGCAGCAACCGGGCGCGCATCGGATGCCAGTGCATGCGTTGCATCTATGATGTTCAGCCTTTCAAAACAGTGTTTGAAATCACGTTCCGAGCTATGCTTTTTCAGCAGCGGTGCAATTTCGTGCCGAATACCGCAGAGCAGAATTTCGAGCTTTGGCTGACTTGCCAAAACATCCAGTGCGGCGGGTATGGTTGCAACGGGGCCAAAATCACCACCGTGTGCATCCAGTGCCAGCACGACTTTTTCAGCAATAAACTGTTTGGAAGTATTCATCTGTTTTCAGAACGTAAACAAAACCGCCGGCAATTGGTACTGGAGGAGTACTAAGCCGGCGGTTGGTGCATTCTTTTGATCCCATGCAGAGGATATTACTTATTCTTCGTCGTCGAACTCAACTACCGGTGTATCGATAACTTTGCGGCCCTTGTAGTAACCCTCTGGGGTCATGTTGTGACGCAGATGCGTCTCACCGGTGGTCGGGTCGACAGACAAGGTAGGCGCTTTCAAAGAATCGTGTGAACGACGCATACCACGTGTTGATGGGGTCCTTCGGCTTTTTTGTACAGCCATGATGATCTACTCCTGATTTAAAAAATAACATTAATTCTGTTTGTCCCGCTCCAGCATTTCCTGCAAGGCGGCAAAGGGGTTTTTCCTGGTCTCTTCAGGTGGGGCATCACTTTCAAGCACCGTCCCACCGGTAGAGTATTCAACCTTTTTCAGCCCCGGTTTACGCGGAATCTGCGGTAAACCAAGTAATAATTCCTCTTCTACCAGGCTGGCCATGGCCAACCTGCCGTTTTCTGTCAGCACCGGATCGTAATAATCCGGTACATCGACCTGTTCGCTATCGTTATCTATGACAGCCAGTTCACTGCGGCGTTTCACTTGCTCGTGATAGATTTCCAGGCTTGCCTGGCATACCAGTGGCAACGCGGCTTCCACCTGCAAATCCACGATGACACGCTTATCCTGATCAGCTCTGAAGGCCGCCACGAATGAAGCTTCACCCCGTGTGTCTTCCAACAGTGCTGCCAATCGTTTCATCCGTGAAAACTGAATTGTTCCACTGTATATTCGCTTACCTTCAGCGGCACGACCTGGCGAAATCCAGTCTGGATATTCCCGCGACATAGCTTCACAATTCCCAACAGGCTCAAACTATTCTTTAATACTAAAGAAACTTCAGGCCAAAACCTCAGTAAATAACTGATAACGAATCAACTTAACCGGTAATTTTACTACACAAATCAATAGTGAGTACAATGTTAATTCTTGCTTCATCCAGCAAATACCGCAAAATGTTATTGCAACGTTTCGGAATACCCTTCGACTGTTTTTCACCCGAAATAGACGAAACAGCCCAAAGTAATGAGTCGCCCTATGACCTGGTTGCCCGGTTGGCTGCGCAAAAAGCAGAAATTGTAAGCAGACAGCATCCACAGTCTGTGGTCATCGGATCAGATCAAATGGCAGTGTTTGAGGGACGCCTCATTGGCAAGCCCGGCAACCACCGGGCGGCACTGGAACAACTGACATCTATTAGTGGCGAGGTTGTTGAATTTCTGACAGCAGTTTCCGTGCAGTCCTGCGAGACCGGTTTCGCAGAACAGTATACCGATTGCACCCGGGTCTGTTTCCGGACACTGCAACAGGAAGAAATTGAGCGTTACCTGGAAGCGGAAAAACCCTTTGATTGCGCGGGTGCTTTCAAGGCTGAATCGATGGGCATCGTGTTGTTTGAGCGCATCATCAGTGATGACCCGACAGCATTGATCGGCTTACCCCTGATTCGTACGGCGGCAATGCTGCGCCGGGCCGGCTTACAATTGCCCTGATTTTCGATCAGGCAAATGCTTGCAAGCGCAAAATTCGCCCCCATTTTTTTACACTAGGCTTTTAATCTTAGACCCACTTATCAAAACACCGGAATCCTGATGAACGAAACGCCTCGCAAAGAAACCCCAAGCACAGAAAATTCATACAAACACTGGAAACTCACAACCGACATCGACAAGGTTTTATGGCTTAGCATTGACCGCCAAGGTGAAAGCACCAACAGCCTGTCACTGGAAGTCCTCAGTGAACTTGAAAAAATAGTCGAGGGACTGGAAGCAAATGCGCCTGCCGGACTTGTCCTGCAATCCGGTAAGCCGGGTTCATTTATTGTTGGCGCGGATGTACGTGAATTTGACAGTTATGAAGATGCTGACATCGCCAGTGACGGAATCAGCCAGGTACACCGCCTGTTTAACCGTATCGAGGCCCTGCCCTTCCCCAAGGTCGTCATTATTGACGGATTTTGCCTCGGTGGCGGGCTGGAACTTGCATTGACGTTTGACTACCGAATTGCCAGTGATGTTGAACATACACGAATTGGTTTTCCGGAAATACAGCTGGGTATCTATCCGGGCTTTGGCGGCAGTGCCCGTAGCATACAACAGGCCGGCGCCACCAATGCCATGCAGCTCATGCTAAGCAGTCGCAACCTGCGACCGAAGGCAGCACGCGGTATGGGGCTGGTCGATGAACTGGTGGGCCGCCACGGCTCACTGAGATGGGCGGCGAGACGGGCGGTCAAACAGGGTCGCAAAAGCCGCAAGCCCGGACAGTTGACCCGCTTGCAGAATATTGGCCCGGTGCGTACCCAGCTCGCCCGTATGATGCGCAAACAGGTCGCAGCCAGGGCAAACCCCGAACATTATCCGGCCCCGTATGAATTGATTGAAGCCTGGGAACGTTACGGTGATGACCCGCAACGTATGATGGCGGAAGAATCGATAAGGGTTGGCAAACTCATCACCGGCGATACCTCGAAGAATTTACGAAGGGTCTTCTTCCTGATGGAGCGCCTCAAGGGTTTCGGTAAACAAACAGACACCAAATTCCGACGTGTGCACGTTATCGGTGCAGGTGTCATGGGGGGTGATATCGCCGCCTGGTGTGTGTTGCAGGGTATGGATGTAACACTGCAGGACCGGGAATTGAAGTACATTGAACCTGCCCTCAAACGGGCAAAATCCCTGTTCAGGAAAAAACTCAGGGACCGCAACCGGGTCGCGGGTGCAGTCAGCCGCCTGGTGGCCGATGTAGAAGGCAAAGGTGTCAGTAAAGCCGATGTCATTATCGAGGCCATTTTTGAAGATGTTGAGGCCAAACGCGAACTGTTTGCAGGCATCGAACCACGCATGAAGAGCGATGCGGTGCTCGCAACCAACACCTCTGCCATTCCATTGGCAGAAATTGCCTCGGTACTCAAAAAACCTGAACGCCTTATCGGCATACATTTCTTCAATCCGGTCGCGAAAATGCCGCTGGTTGAGATCGTCTATGACAAGAAAACGGATGCCGGCGAGGTTGCTAAAGGCGCTGCGTTTTGCGGTGCGATCAAACGTTTTCCGTTGCCGGTCAAGAGCACACCCGGCTTCCTGGTCAACCGGGTTCTATCCGGTTATATGGCGCGCGCAATGAGCATGCACATGGAACGCAATATCCCGATCGAAGTGCTGGACAAGGCAGCCACGTCCTTTGGTATGCCGATGGGACCGGTTGAGCTGGCGGATACCGTCGGTCTTGATGTGTGTATGAAAGTCGTAACCATGCTGGGCGGGGACTCGACCAAAAAAGAAGCTGCCCTGTTACAGGAAAAAGTCCATGCTGGAGAGTTGGGCCGCAAATCAGGAAAAGGCTTCTATGTCTGGGAAAAAGGCAAACCCAAACGGGCCGATGCGGATACCGGCCAGTATGCATTGGAGGAGATTACCGAATCCCTGCTGCAACCCTATTTCGAGGCCTGTGAAGCCGCACTGGCCGATGGCATTGTCGAGGATGCGGATGTGCTGGATGCCGGTATGATTTTCGGCACCGGGTTCGCACCCTTCCGCGGTGGGCCACTGCACTACCTGAAGCAAAAAGGAGCACAACAATGACCGAATCACTACGCAGGGTAGCCATTGTTGGCGGCAGCCGTATTCCTTTCTGCCGCTCCAATACAATATATGCAGAGCAAAGCAACCTGGATATGTTGTCGGCCGTTATTGACGGCGTTGTGCAGCGCTTTGGTCTGGACGGTCAGCAACTGGACGAGGTAATGGCCGGTGCAGTCATTACCCATTCAAGAGACTTCAACCTGGCACGTGAAGCGGTATTGTCCAGTAAACTGTCACCACTGACACCGGGTATAACACTGCAACAGGCCTGTGGCACCAGCTTGCAGGCAGCTTTAAACCTGGCCGCAAAGATTGCATGCGGGCAAATTGATAGCGGCATCGCAGCGGGGACGGATACGACATCCGATGCGCCGATCGTTTTCGGTAACAAATTTGCCCGTCGTCTGATCCACCTGAGCCAGGCCAGGAGCATGAAGCAGCGCATGAGCGCCCTCAAGGGTTTCAGCCCTGGCGAACTCAAGCCGGTTTCGCCCACCAACGGTGAAATGCGCACCGGTCTTTCCATGGGCCAGCATTGTGAACGCATGGCCCAGGAATGGCAGATCAAGCGCGAGGACCAGGATCAATTGGCATTTGACAGCCATCAAAATGCTGCCGCAGCCTATGATGCAGGTTTTTTTGATGAACTTGTTACGCCCTTCGGCGGTGTCAGCCGGGACAACAATCTGCGGGCCGATACCAGTATTGAAAAACTCAGCAGCCTGCGCACGGTTTTCGATAAAGGACCAAAAGCAACATTGAGCGCCGGCAACAGCACTTCCCTGACCGATGGCGCTGCGGCTGTTCTGCTGTGTTCTGAAGATTGGGCTGGCGAGCATGGCCTCGAGGTACAGGCCTATTTGACAACGGGGCGCTCTGCTGCGGTTGATTTTATCAATGACGAAGGCTTGCTGATGGCACCAACCGTTGCGGTCGCAGAAATGCTGCAACGCGCAGGTCTCGAATTGCAGGATTTTGACTACTACGAAATTCACGAGGCTTTTGCCGCCCAGGTTCTTTGCACGCTCAAGGCCTGGGAGTCAGAAGAATATTGCAGCGAACGTCTCGGCCTGGACAAACCACTCGGCAGCATCGACCGGGAAAAACTGAACGTGAACGGAAGCAGCCTGGCAGTGGGCCATCCTTTTGCAGCGACCGGTGCCCGTATCGTGGCAACACTGGCACAAATGCTGGAGGCAAAGGGTTCCGGCCGGGGCTTGATTTCTGTTTGTACCGCAGGTGGCATGGGGGTTTGCGCAATACTCGAAAGACCTTGATAAATGGCACCGTCATCCCGGCGAAAGCCGGGACCTCCACACGGATACCTGGCACTTGAAAAAATGCGCGGCGGGCAGAACCCGTGTTCTTGAGCTATGCTAGCAGCCTGTATATCTGATCCAGGGATTTAACATGAATGTATTTGAATATGTGTTTGTATCCATTAACGGGGCCAGGATGCCGCTGTCAAATTACCAGGGGCAACCGATCTTTATCGTCAATACGGCTTCGGAATGCGAATATACGCCGCAATACCAGGAACTACAGCGCTTGTGGATGGATTACAAGCAGAGCGGATTGATCATTATCGGTATTCCCTGTGATGATTTTGGACACCAGGAACCCGGTGATGAAGATGCCATTGCCGAGTTCTGTGAAACGAATTACCAGGTCAGCTTCCTGATGACCGGCAAGTACAATGTCATGGGCATTTCCGCCCACCCAATGTACCAGACCATACGCGAGGAATTTGGTGACGATGCTTCACCCCGTTGGAATTTCCATAAATACCTGTTTGACCGCACCGGGCAGTTGATAGGATTCTGGCCGTCTGCGGTGCCGCCGGATGATAGCGCGATCACCCACCAGATTGAGTGTAATCTGCAATCCTGGGTTCTGTAGGTCCGCTTATATATTCCGGGATTATTTCCTGGATTTTCGCTTGGTAAATTTCTTCAGCCGCTTGCGCTTGGCCAGCTGACGCTGGGTGAGCTTGTTCTTCTTGTCTTTGAAGGGATTTGAACCACTGCGGAAATCGATCCGTAACGGTGTTCCACGTAATTTGAAATGACGGATAAAGACGTTTTCAAGGTAGCGCTTATAGGATGCCGGGATGGCATCGGTACGATTACCATGAATGATGATCCGCGGCGGTAAATTGCCACCGGAGTGTGCAAAGCGCAAACGTGATGTACGGCCCTGGCTCATGGGTGGTTGATGGGCTTCCCAGGACTTTTGCAGAACCCGGGTCAGTTCAGGGGTGGGCATATCAATGGTTGCACTGCGCCAGGCTTCTTTTACGGCTTTGACAAGCTCCTTCAGACCTGAGCCATGTAAGGCGGACAGTCGGATCTGGCGTGCCCAGGGCACATATTGAAGACGGCGATCCATTGTTGAAAGCACCTGTGTGCGGTCGTATTCTGACATGCCATCCCACTTATTCAGCGCGATGACGAGTGCCCTGCCCTGTTGTAAAATATGACCCAGCAACGTGGTATCCTGATCTGTGAGTCCCTCGCTTGCATCCAGCATCAGGACTACGACGTGTGCCCGGTCAATGGCCTGCAGCGCCTTGATAACACTGAATTTTTCAACCACATCGGTAACCCGTGAACGTCTGCGCACACCCGCGGTATCGATCAGTTCGTACTTGACACCCGCATATTCGGTGAAGGTACTGATGCTGTCCCGCGTCGTACCTGGTTGATCGAACGCCATGACACGTTCTTCGCCCAGCATGCGATTGACCAATGTTGATTTGCCCACATTCGGCCGACCGACAATTGCCAGGCGTATACGATCCCTGTCCTGTTCTGGATCAGCATCGTCATCTTCAAGCGGTGGTAACACGCTGGTGGCGGCTTCCATCAGGTCCGACATTCCCCGGCGGTGTGAGGCCGCTACGGGTAAAGCCGGCCCCATTCCGAGAGCGGTGAATTCCGCCAGTGCGATATCCGGGTCAGTGCCATCGGTTTTGTTGCCGATTAAAAGTACCTGGCGGTCGTGCTGACGTAAAAGTTGGCTGATTTCCTCGTCTTCATGTGTCAGCCCTTCCCTTGCACTGACCACGAACAAAACCAGTTGGGACTCTACAATGGCCTGGTGAACCTGTTTGGCCGTCAGGTAATCGATACCTTCAGCCTGACCGACAAGACCGCCTGTATCAATAAGCACGCATGGCCGCTCACCCACATCACTGATGCCATACTGACGATCACGGGTAACACCCGGTATGTCAGCGACCAGCGCATCACGGGTGCGGGTCAAAGCATTGAAAAGTGTGGATTTACCGACATTTGGCCGGGACGGCTTGCCCTTCAA
>PVMK01124001.1_pt1 | contig 37165 bp, 33 predicted proteins | sample 1853481 | NCBI WGS metagenome assembly PVMK01 (sample SAMN08533507, study PRJNA380276) | Marine sediment metagenome, whole genome shotgun sequencing project. | reverse complement strand
TCATCATGTCCGACGAGCACACGCGCGCGGTGCTGGGCTGCTATGGCAACCGATCGGTCCACACCCCGACCCTCGACCGCCTGGCCGCCGAAGGCACCCGTTTCACCAATGCTTACACGCCCTCGCCGGTTTGCGTCTCGGCGCGCGCCAGCCTCGCCACCGGGCGCTGGGTGCATGACACCGGCGCCTGGAGCAGCGCCGAGCCGTACGACGGCGGGATCTCCGGATGGGGCCACCGGTTGATCGGCGAGGGCCACCGGGTGGCCTCGGTCGGCAAGCTGCACTACCGGCAGACGAGCGACCCCAACGGCTTCGACGAGGAGCTGCTTCCGCTTCACGTAGTCGGCGGTGTCGGCTGGGCCAAGGGCCTGCTGCGCGATCCCTTGCCGGTCTACGGCGACGCGACCCGCGAACTGGCCGAGCAGGTCGGTGCGGGCGAGACCAGCTACAGCCACTACGACCAGCGTATCTGCGCGACCGCCTGCGACTGGCTCAGCCGCAATGGGACGGGACGGGACAAGCCCTGGGTGCTGTTCGTCTCCTTCGTCAGCCCGCACTATCCGCTGATCGCGCCGCAGGACTTCTACGAGTTGCACGATTTCGCCGACATCGGCATGCCGCACCGCCGGGACGAGGCGCCCGACCACCCGGTGCTGAAGGAGATCTATGAGTTCTACAGCTACCGGCGGCACTTCACCGACGAGGCCGTTCGCCAAGGCAGGCTGGGCTACTACGGGCTCTGCGCCCTGGTGGACCATCTCGTCGGCCGGCTGCTCGCCACCCTGGACGACCTTGGCCTACGCGAGGAGACCCGCATCCTCTACACCAGCGACCACGGCGAGATGTTGGGCAACCACGGCATGTGGACCAAGATGCTGATGAACGAGGACTCGGCGGGCATCCCGCTGATCCTGAACGGCCCCGGCGTGCCCCAGGGCGCCGTCATCGACGCCCCGGTCTCCCTGGTCGACGCCCACCAGACCATCCTCGAAGGGGCGGGCCTGGCGCTGAGCGAGGCGGATCGGGCGCTGCCGGGCCGAAACCTGATAGATATCGCCGCAGGCGCCGTCCCCGAACGCACAGTCTTGAGCGAATACCACGACGGCGGCTCGCCGACCGGCTACTTCATGGTGCGCAAGGACGACTGGAAATACGTCCACTATGCCGGCAGCCGGCCGCAGCTGTTCGATCTGGCGGGCGACCCGTTGGAAGACGAGGACCTGGGCGAGAGCGCGGCCCATGCCGGCGTCCGCAAGGACTGCGAGGCCCTGTTGCGCGACGTCCTCGACCCCGAGGCGGTCAACCGGCGCGCCTTCGCCGCGCAGGCCCGCAAGATTGCGGCGCTCGGCGGCCGGGCGGCGATCCTTTCCATGAAAGGGGTTCATTTCGGCTTCACCCCCTTGACCGATATCGCCGATGACCTCGATCTCTCCAGGCAGCCGGGCCTGAAGGCCTAGGGCGGCATGGCGGCGGAGGGCACGCAGCTCGCGCTGAACGATTCCGACCGGGCGCGGCTGGACGGCGCCGAGGGGCCGAACGGCTGATCGACGTCGGCTTCGCCCATATCGACGCCTGTCATTACAGCGGCCAGGCGCATCTCGATTTCGCCAATCCCTCCCGGTGGGAGGAGGCCGTGGGGGGTCTGGGCCAACCCGCCGATCACGCTGCGGCCATAAACCGTTGCAATGGCCTTGAGCCCGGCCGGACGCCGTGAAATGTTTCCGGGCCGACAAGGGCGGTGGTCCGGCAGGGAGTTTCACCTTGACCCAAACGCAAAGCTGCGGCGAGGCGCTGGTGCGCCTGCTGGAGGACTATGGCGTCGAGATCGTCTTCGGCGTGCCGGGCGTCCATACTCTCGAGCTCTACCGCGGACTGGTGGCCAGCCCGATCCGCCACGTCCTGGTTCGTCACGAACAGGGCGCCGGCTTCATGGCCGACGGTTATGCCAGGGCCACCGGCCGGCCCGGCGTCTGCTTCCTGATTACCGGCCCGGGGGTCACCAACGCCGCGACGCCCATGGCCCAGGCCTATTCGGATTCCGTCCCCATGCTGGTGATCTCCTCGGTCAATCCGGCCGAGACCCTGGGCAAGGGCTGGGGCGAGCTGCACGAACTCCGCGATCAGCGGGCGGTGACGGCGCCCTTCACCGCGTTTAGCGCGAGCGTGCGGGCATCCGCCGAGATCCCGGGTCTCGTCGCGCGGGCCTTTCGCGTCTTCGACAGCGAGCGGCCGCGCCCGGTCCATATCGAGATCCCGATCGACCTCTTCCCGCAACCCGTGGCCGAGACCTGGACGGCCGAAACCCCAGCGGAGATGCCGCCACCCGATGCGGCCAAGGTCGCCGCGGCGGTCGCGCTTCTGGCCGCGGCCGAACGCCCGCTGCTCTACCTGGGCGGTGGAGCCAAGGCGGCGGCGGCGCCCTTGCGCGACATCGCCGAGAAACTGGCCGCGCCGGTGGTCACGACGGTCGCCGGCATCGGCGTCTTTCCGGTCCGACACCCCTTGAGCCTGGGCCCAAGCTTGCCGTCGGAAGCCGTGCGCGCCCGCGTCGCCGAGGCCGACGTGGTGCTGGCGGTGGGCAGCGAACTGTCGGTCAACGACACCTGGGGCGGCCGTCCGGAGTTCGGCGGCCGGTTGATCCGTATCGACATCGATCCGGCCCAGCTGAGCGATCGCTATCCCGCGGCTGTCGGCATCCCGGGCGATGCGGCGCCCAGCGCCGAGGCGATTGCGGCTGGTTTGCGGGAAAAGGCCGGGATGAACCGTCGTGCCGCGGCCGAACGTCTGGTGGCGGAGACGCTGGAGGCCTTTCGCGCAACTTTCTCGCCTGACGAAGAGGCCCGCGTACGGGTCCTGGACGTGATCGTAGGCGCGGTTCCAGGGGACAGCCTGTTCGTCGGCGACATGACCCAGATCGCCTATACCGCCTATTGCACCCTGCCGCTCGATCAACCGGGCCGCCTGCTGTTTCCCAAGGGATATGGGACTCTCGGCTATGGCCTGCCGGCGGCGATCGGCGCCAAGTTGGGCGCGCCGGAGAGGCCGGTGATCGCCTTGGTCGGCGACGGCGGCTTGCTTTATACCGTGCAGGAAATGGCCGCGGCGGCCGACGAGCGAACGCCGGTCGTGGTGCTGCTGTGGAACAACGAGGCGCTGGGTGAAATCCGCGACGGCTTCATCGCCCGCGGGATCGAGCCGATCGCCACCGCGCCCCGCCCGCCGGATTTTCTGGCGCTCGCCCGCTCGTTCGGCTGGCGGGCCGAGCGGGCCAGCGACGAGGCGGCGATCAAAAGCCAGTTGCAGGACGCGCTCGAAGCCTCGGGCCCCACGCTGATAGAGCTGAATGAAAGCGATTTTCTATAGGCGCTCTTCCGAGCTATGCCATTTCGAGCCGGCCGCAGGCCTCGGCAAGCCGCCGCCCGGCCTCGCTGAGCTCGTCCCGGGAGCTGGCGTAGGACACCCGGAAATAGGGATCGCAGTTGAAGGCGGAGCCCGGCACCACGGCAACGCCCGCCTCGCTCAGGAGATATCGGACGAAGTCGCTGCTGGTTTCGATCCGGCCGCCGTCGGGCGCCGTGCCGCCGAGATATGCGCCGCAATGAACGTAAAGATAGAATGCGCCCTCGGGCCGTGAACATCTGAGCCCGGCAATGGCGTTCACCAGACCGGCGGTGAGATCCCGGCGCTCCTGGAAGCTGGCGGCCCGTGCCGCCAGAAATTCCTGCGGTCCTTCGAGAGCGGCCACCGCGGCCTCCTGGCTCATGGTCGGCGGATTGCCGTTGTTCTGCGACAGGATCATGCGAAGGGAATCGATAGCGGTGGGCGGCCCGGCAACATAACCGATGCGCCAGCCGGTCATGGCATAGCCCTTGGAAACGCCATTGAAGGTGAGGGCCCGATCCCGCAGGCGCGGCTCTACCTGGGCCAGGGTCGCGAAGCGGAAGCCGTCGAACAGGATGTGCTCGTAGATGTCGTCGCTGAAAATCCAGACCTGCGGGTGACGCAGCAGCACCTCGCCGAGAGCGGCCAGCTCATCGGCTGAATAGGCCGCGCCGGTCGGATTGCCGGGCGAATTGAAAACCACCAGCTTGCTGCACGGCGTGATGGCCTGCTCGAGATCCTCCGGGTCCAGCTTGAAGCCGCGCTGTTCGGCGGTGGGCACGAAGACGGTCCTGGCCCCAATCAACGCGGCCATGCCCTCGTAGGAGGGCCAGCAAGGCGTCGGCACGATAACCTCGTCGCCGGGATCGAGGACCGCCTGCATGGCGTGATAGAGCAGCGGCTTGACCCCGCTGTCGATGACGATCTGGTCGATGCCGTAATCGAGCCCGTTGTCGCGGGCCAACTTGGTCTGGACCGCGCGCTTCAAGGCCGTCGTGCCGTCGGTGCTGGTGTACTTGGTCGCGCCATTGCGGATCGCATCGATCGCGGTTTCGCAGACATGCTCCGGTGTGTCGAAATCCGGCTCGCCGATGCTCAGGTCGACGATGTCCCGGCCCTGCTCTTTCAGCCGGGTGGCCAGCGAGAAGATCTCGCCGATGGGCGACGGCTGAAAGCCATCCAATAGCTTGCTCAGATCTGCCAAGGATCCCGTCTCCTTGAAACTGGAGGATCGTCCGGTACGGACGCCCTGCCCAATCGGCCCGGCAAATCTCGGGCCAAGGCACCCGTGCCGCAATAGAAAATTCGATTGGGCTGGGACCACAGCGGTAGACCTGTTCTGCCCCGAGAACGGGGCAAAGATGCGTTGATAACCGTTTGATAAATGACTGAAAGCCAGGAACCGAACACAGCGGCACCGTGAATTTCGGTTGACTCTCAATGCCTGCAAGGGCCGATTTTTTTTAAACCATGGGAGGTGGGTGAGCCGCCAAAGCATACGAAGATGACGCGAGAAGGCAGGGCTCTGCGGTGGCACTCGCTCAGGGAGCTGCCCGCTTCACCGAAAAAAATTCAGCCCTTTCAAGGGTCTGACGATGTCAGGGGGGGGGCGTAAGTCAGGGCCACCATCAAGGGGTTTTCGGCAATAAGGTTGAGCAGGTTCTCAGGATGCGAATGCAAGGGATGACACTCAGGGAGATAGGGGCTGATCCACCCCCATTGAAGTGGTCCACCCTGATGTATGTAATTTGTCATCGAGGAGGACCATCATGCCGAGGAAGAGATACAAGCCCGAACAGATTGTGATGAAGCTGCGCCAGGTTGATGTCCTGGTGTCGCAGGGGAGCAGCGTTGCGGACGCGATCCGCCAGATCGGGGTCAGCGAGGTGACCTATTACAGGTGGCGCCAGGAGTTTGGGGGGCTGAAGATCGAGCAGGTCAAACGGCTGAAGGATCATGAGGTTGAAAACGCTCGTCTGCGGCGGGCGGTCTCGGATCTGACGCTGGACAAGCTGATCCTTCAGGAGGCTGCCCGGGGAAACTTCTGAGCCCCGCGCGTCGCCGGTTGTGCGTCGAGCATGTGTCCGACGGGAGTTTAAGGTGTCCGAGCGTCGCGCCTGTGCGGCGCTCGGGCAGCATCGCTCGACGCAGCGCAAGATCCCACGCGGCCGCGACGATGAGGAACGGCTGACCGCCGACATCATCGAGCTCGCCCGGAAGTATGGCCGCTACGGCTATCGCAAGATCGCCGAGCTGCCGCACCGTCAGGCAGGCTGGACGGTCAACGACAAGCGGGTCGAGCGGATCTGGCGACGCGAGGGGCTGAAGGTCCCCCCGAAACAACCCAAGCGCGGGCAGCTGTGTCTTGCGGACGGGTCGTGCATCCGCCTGCGGGCGGAGTATCCCAACCACGTCTGGTCGTACGACTTCGTCGAGGACCGAACCCATAACGGGCGGAAGTACCGCATGCTCAATGTTGTCGACGAGTTCACCCATGAATGCATCAAGATCCGCATCGCACGCAGGCTCAGGGCCGTAGACGTGATCGACGTACTGTCCGATCTGTTCATCCTGCGCGGCGTGCCGGGACACGTTCGATCCAACAACGGTCCCGAGTTCATTGCCAAAGCCGTGCAGGACTGGATCGCGGCGGTCGGTGCAAAGACGGCCTACATCGCGCCCGGCAGCCCCTGGGAAAAATGGGTACATCGAAAGCTTCAATGCACGGCTACGCGATGAGCTGCTCGATGGTGAGATCTTCTACACGCTTAAGGAGGCCAAGATCGTGATCGAGAGCTGGCAACGTCATTACAACACCGTGCGATCGCACGCCTCGCTCGGTTATCGAGCGCCTGCGCCGGAGGTCATCGTGCCTGCACTCGCCGCGTGGCCGGCTCCGCAAACCCGACCAGCTCCGCCGGCCACGCTCCCGCTAGAACCAAGGCCAACTACAAACTAACATTAAACCTGGACCACTCGGTGGGGGCCGATTAGGGCGGTGCTGGGAGTGCGCGGTGAAACGGTGGGGGATACAACTCAGAGTCAAAAATTCCTTCCATATATGCGATCCCTGTCCCAAATACATAATCATTGCTCAATGAACTTTTGCATCGATCCTGTGGACAACCCCCGCTTCCAATAGTTCTTCCGCGCTCGGAAACCATAGGTCCGAGTGTGATGCATCAAAAACTCTATCCGAAAACTCATCCTTGATCTTCTGGGATTGGTAAAATTTTCGATCGGCGTCCTGCTCACCCTCTATATCAACGAATGGCACCTGATAGTCTGCCTCGAGTCCATACTGGTGGAATCCCAATCTGCCATTTGGACCAAGAGTTCGCGTTGCACCGGCGATGAAAGCGGTGGTGCAGGCCGAAGAGCAGGATTCGAAAACATATGAATCTAAGCCATGCTCATTTATAAGTTTGGCAACACCTCGGCTTTCGTAAATGTTCCCACCATGGCTTACCAGAACGATGCTCTTCACACTCGGATGTTGCTGCAAGAGAGCCCTCAAGTTTTTAGTAAGTCCTAGCTCGAAACTACCGTTCAGACTAACGTAGGTGCTGTCATCTGAAATGATCAACGCATACTTCGAAGCGTGTTCTCGTTCCCACACCAAACTCAAAAGATCGTTATCGGGCTCAATGAAAAAGTTTTGGAAGGTTATTAACACACTAACAAGAGTGAATAACAAACTGACGATGATGCCAAAATGAATGCCCCATACCGACGCAATGGACCCATAGGATGATTGGTATCGGTCACAGGCCCGAACCACGCCAACAACTTGCCACGTGTAAATTATCACGTGGGCGATTACGAGGAAAAGAATGGCTACAACGGCATCGGTGTAAATGCCCTCAATAAAGGGAGGACGAGTAAATTCTTCCATATAGAATATGGCGGCACGGAGAAGCGCGAAATTGACCCAGAATGACCAAGCCAGGGATTGCTGGCCTAGCCAATGACTTCGAACATAGCCTTTTGCACTGGTGCCGAACGCCGCGCTCATTGATCCTACCCTTATCAAGCTAAGAGCCACCTAAAAATAGACATAGGGTTCTAACTTAGATCTCCGGTTCGTGAAAAATGCGATCAACGGGGACGCATAAGCAGTCTAGCCCGCATTTCTCAAACCCACTGGCGATTTGTCAAGTGGAGCCAATGAGCAGCGGCCGTGGCGGCGTTTGGGTGACCTCGAGATGGCCCGGACCAGGGTTGATCGTATGACGAGTCTTTCGAAGAAGATGTCTCGTCATGGGCGTGGCGGCGGGCACGCCGGCGCGTGCCGCGTTGCGGCCGAGGCCGGGCTGGATGGCGGCGAGCCGGGCTCGGCTATCGCGGGAAGGCGCGTTCCAGATAGACATAGGCGAGCGCGAACTCGTTCTGCCAGGGAAAGCCCGAGGCCATGGCGAACTTGATCCGCCGCATACTGCGGCGAACCAGGGCGCCGATCTTCAAGAGCTTCAAGCGGATGGTGCCGCAGGTGGCGTCGGCAAACTGAGTGTGGCGCAGCGCGATCCGGCGCAATTCATTGACCAGCACGTAGGCCATCGACGAGAACCAAAGGCGGAGCTGGTTGGCCTTCATGGTCGCCGACGAGGTCCGGTCAGCAAACAGGTCGAGCTGTTGCTCCTTGATGCGGTTTTCCATCTCGCCGCGCGCGCAATAGAGATCTTCGTAGAGGGTGCGCGCGTCGATCCGGGTTGCGGGCAGGGAGGTGACCACGAACCGGGGATTGGCGCCACACCGGTCATTGAGAGGGGGTAGGTGCTCGGCCTTGCCCACGACCCGCCGCGCCCGGCTCCAGGTCTTCTCTGTCCGGTAAGCGAAGTCCTTGAACACCCGGGCCGCCTTGCCGGTCGTCTCGCACAGTCGCTCCGCGTCCCAGGCCTCGGGCGCCAGCACCGCCTTGAGGCGCGCGTTGGGGGCCAGGCCGAAGAGGTAACCGACGCCGCCCTCCTCGCACCAAGCCATCAGCTCCTCGCGGCAGAAACCCGAATCGCCGCGCAGCACGATCCGCACCTTCGGCCAACGGGCACGGATGCGGGCGACGATCCGGGCCACCTCGTCGACGGCGCCGGCGGCCCCGTCGATGTTGGAGGGACGCAGCTTGGCGCACAGCAGGAACCGGCCGCAGAAGATGTAGAGCGGCAGGTAGCAATAGCAGTCGTAGTAACCATGGAAGAACCGGCCTTCCTGCTCGCCGTGGATCGGATCGTCGGTGGGGTCGAGGTCGAGCACGATCTCCTTGGGCGGCCGCTTGTGGGCATCGAGGAAGATGTCCACGAACAACGCTTCCAGGCTCGCCGCATCGTAATCGATCTTGTGATACTTCTCGGCGTCGCGCTTCGGCGTGTGCTCCAGCCGGTTGAGCGTGCTCTTGCCAGCCACCGGCGCACAGTCCGAACGCTTGGCCTCGAGCTTGCCAGCCAACACCGCGAACACCGGATCATGACGCAGTTCGTCATGATCGTTGAGGTCGTCATAGCCCAGCGCCAGGCCAAACACGCGCTGGCCGACCAGGGTCTCGACCCTGTGCTCGAGCAGCCTCGGATCCCGACGGTCGGTGAAACAGGCGGCCATCCGCCGGATCAGCCCGAGGCCGCGATCCAGTTGCCCCAGAAGCAGCCCTCCCGAATCCGATGTGATGAATCCGCCATCAAACCCGGCCACCACCTTGTGGCGCTCAACGGGGTTCAAATTCGAACAACGCCGGGGTACACTCTGTTTGCATCGGGGAACCCACGAGATTTTGGTAAGCGATTGATTCACCACTACTATCCAAGATTCTCGGCCCCGATGCACTCCGTAGTTTGAGAAATCCGGGCTAGCACAGGTCGTCGAGGTCCGCTCCGGGTCCAGACTGGGTGAAAACGCTTACGGTGCTATGATTCTCCCGTCCTTTGATCGGCAGGATTTGATGAAGCGATTTGTTGAGGGCGTTGATCGCGGGCCAGGCACGTTGTTTCCCGGGCGGCTTGACGAGTGGATCGGAGAAGACAATGCGGTTCGGGTGATCGATGCCTTTGTCGATGAGCTTGATTTGGGCGGCCTGGACTTTGGCCGGGTCGAACCGGAGGCGGCCGGCCGGCCTTCCTATCATCCTACGGTTCTGCTGAAGCTCCATGTCTACGGCTCTCTCAACCGGGTTCAATCGAGCCGGCGGCTGGAACGGGAAGCTGGACGCAACGTGGAAGTCATGTGGCTGACGGGCCGCCTGGTGCCGGATCACAAGACCATCGCCGACTTCCGCAAGGACAATGGCCTTGCGATCCGCAGGGTCTGCAGCCAGTTCGTCGCCCTGTGCCGCCAGCTTGTGATCGGGGCCCAGCGAGTGGTCCACCCTGATGTATGTAATTTGTCATCGAGGAGGACCATCATGCCGAGGTTAGAGAAACAAGCAGTCAGGAAACCGTTCACACCAGCCGGTGGTACTTGCAAAGAACCGCTATCGTTCGGCATTTGTGTGCGAAATTCGCAAAAGCGGCACCGGCAACCAGGATATCTGGTTGACTCCGGTGGCACGCCATGTGTGTTATTTATTTCATAAAAGGTAACAGCGTCCTGTAGAGGCTCGCGGAAGGTATCGTGGCGGGTGGCGAGGGTACCTTTTTATGTCACTGGGCAATGATTTGGCGTCGTAAGAGCAAGAATAAGAAGACACAAGGGACGCTGTTACTGGGAACAGGGCATCGGCATGGCCGACAACAACGAAATTTTCGTCGAATTCGAACGCGTCCAGAAAAGCTATGACGGCGAGATCCTCGTCGTGAAAGATCTGAATTTGGCGATCAGCAAGGGCGAGTTCGTTACCATGCTTGGGCCGTCAGGCTCGGGAAAGACCACCTGCCTGATGATGCTGGCCGGGTTCGAGACCGCGACCCATGGCGAGATCAAGCTGGGCGGCGTCTCGATCAACAACATCTCGCCGCACAAGCGCAACATCGGGATGGTCTTCCAGAACTACGCGCTGTTTCCGCATATGACGGTGGGCGAGAACCTGGCCTTCCCGTTGGAGGTGCGCAAGCTCGGCAAGGCCGAGGTCGAGCAGAAGGTCACGCGCGCCCTCGAAATGGTGCAGATGAGCGATTTCGTGGGCCGCCGGCCGGCCCAGCTCTCGGGTGGCCAGCAGCAACGCATCGCGCTGGCCCGCGCGCTGGTGTTCGAAGCGGAGCTGGTGCTGATGGACGAGCCGCTGGGCGCGCTCGACAAGCAGCTCCGCGAGCAGTTGCAGTACGAGATCAAGCATATCCACGAAAACCTCGGCATCACGGTCGTCTATGTCACCCATGACCAGTCCGAGGCGCTGACCATGTCGGACCGGATCGCCGTCTTCAATGACGGAGTGATCCAGCAACTGGCCGATCCGGAGTCGCTGTATGAGCGGCCGGAGAATGCTTTCGTTGCTCAGTTCATCGGCGAGAACAATCGGCTCGACGGAAAGGTTGAAGGAATTAACGGGCAGGTAGCCTCGGTCACCTTGTCGACCGGCCAGACCGTCGGGGCACATGCAATCAATTGCGGTGGAGCCGGTGAGCGCACCATGCTCTCGGTGCGGCCCGAGCGCGTGCTGATCGGCGATGCCTCGGCGCCCAACGCCCTGGAGGGCAAGGTGGTCGAGCTGATCTATCTGGGCGATCACATCCGATGCCGGATGGAGGTTGCCGACAATGACCAGTTCATCGTCAAGATTCCCAACAGCCACGCCCATGCGGCGCTGGAGGTCGGCGCGGTCACGCCCGTCGGCTGGGAGACCGACGACTGCCGCGCGCTGGACGCGGTCTAAGAGGAGGTATCGAGCCCGGCCCTGCCCGAGGCGGGTCCGATCAAGCATCACATCGGGTGAACCGCAGGGAGAAAAACATGAAGCTCACGAAAGTTTTCTTGGGGGCGGGCGCGGCAGCACTGCTGTCCTCGTCGGCGCTGGCTCAGGATATGACGATCGTATCGTGGGGCGGCGCCTATTCGGCCTCGCAGAACAAAGCCTATCACCAGCCCTACATGGCGAAGAACCCGGGCGTGAACATCATCAACGACGAATCCTCGCCCGAGGGGGTCGCCAAGCTCCGGGCCATGGCCGAAGCCGGCAATGTCACCTGGGACGTGGTCGACTTGGTCGCTGCGGACGCGATGCGCGTGTGCGACGAAGGCCTGGCGATAGAGATTGATGCCGATACGCAGCTTGCGCCGGCGCCCGATGGCACCCCGGCCAGCGAAGATTTCGGCGAGCTGATCGTCTCGCCCTGCTTCATCCCGCAGATCGTCTATTCGACCACCTTCGGCTATCGCACCGACTTGGTGGGCGACACGCCACCGACCAGCGTCTGTGCGATCTTCGATCTGGAGGCTTATCCCGGCAAGCGCTCGCTCGAAAAGCGCCCGATCAACAATGTCGAATGGGCGCTCCTGTGCGATGGCGTCCCGCAGGAGGACCTTTACGACGTGTTGTCGTCCGACGGGGGCGTCGAACGCGCGTTGGCCAAGCTGGACACCATCAAGGACCAGGTGGTCTGGTGGGCGGCGGCGGCTGAATCCATTCAGTTGCTGGCCGATGGCGAGGTGGTCATCGCGTCGAGCTATAACGGCCGCCTGTTCTCCACGATCGTGGAGCAGAACCAGCCGATCGCCATGCTCTGGGACTATCAGGTGTTCGATCTCGACGGCTGGGTGATCCCGACCGGTTTGAGCAAGGAGCGTCTGGCGCGGGCGCTGGACTACGTCTACTTCGCCACCGATACCCAGCGTCTGGCGGATCAGGCCGCGTACATCTCTTACGGGCCGGCGCGCCTATCCTCGGCGCCGCTGGTCGGCAAGCACGCTGAACTCGGTATCGACATGGCGCCGCACATGCCGACCGATCCGGAGAACGCGAAGCACACCATTCTTTACAACTATGAGTGGTGGGCCGATAACCGGGACGATGTGGACGCCAAGTTCGCGGCCTGGCTGGTGAAGTAATTCGCTGACATCGCCGGGGGCGGCTCGGGCCGCCCCCGGTCGACCATGATCTTTTGCAATCGCACGAGGACGACATGGCGGATACGACGGCACAAGGCGGCCCGATGCTCGCCGCCGACGGCACGCCGCTGAAGCAGAGCCTTGCGCGCGCGTTGCGGCGCCAGAAGCTCCGCGCCCTGATGCTGGTCGCTCCCCTGCTGCTGTTCATCTTGCTTTCCTTTATTGCGCCGATCGCGGACATGCTGTTCCGCTCGGTCGAGAACAGCATCGTTCCGGACACCCTGCCCCTCACGGTCGAGGCATTGAAGGACTGGAGCCCGTCTTCCGGCGAGGCTCCCGGCGAGCCGGTCTTCGCGGCACTGGCCGCCGACCTCAAGGTCGCCGTGGCGGCGAAGAGACATACCCGGGTCGGTTCGCGGCTGAACTATGAACAGCCGGGCATTTCGAGCCTGTTCCGCAAGTCCGGCCGCAAGGTGAAGAATCTGGAGGAGGGCAATTACCGCGAGCAGTTCCTCGAGATTCACAAGGGTTGGGGAGATGTCGCCGTCTGGCAGACGATCAAGCGCCTTTCGGGAAAATACACGGCGAGTTACTTCCTGTCGTCCGTCGATGCGGAAGCGACCGAAGACGGGATTCAGATGAAGCCCGAGGAGGAGCAGATTTACCTGTTCCTGCTCCAGCGCACTTTGATCCTGTCGGTCACCATCACATTCACCTGCCTGCTGTTCGGCTATCCGATCGCATGGATTCTGGCGAACCTGCCGGTGAGGACATCGAACCTTCTGATGATCCTTGTGCTGCTGCCGTTCTGGACCTCGCTTCTGGTGCGCACATCCGCCTGGAAGGTGCTGTTGCAGCAACAGGGGGTGATCAACGACGTCCTCGTGTGGATCGGGCTGGTCGCCGATGACGGGCGGCTGGTGATGATCAATAACCAGACCGGCACCATCATCGCCATGACGCACATCCTGCTGCCGTTCATGATCCTGCCGCTGTTCTCGGTGATGAAGACGATCCCGCCGGCTTATTTGCGCGCCGCGAAATCACTCGGGGCGACCGACTGGACGGCGTTCTGGAGGGTCTATTTCCCGCAGACGATCCCGGGCATCGGCGCCGGCGCGATCCTGTGCTTCATCCTGGCGATCGGCTACTACATCACGCCCGAACTGGTGGGCGGCACCTCGGGCATCTTCATCTCGAACCGGATCGCCTATCACATTTCGTCGTCGCTGAACTGGGGCCTCGGCGCCGCGCTCGGCGTCATCCTTCTGGCGCTGGTTCTGACCCTCTACTGGATCTACGACAAGATCGTCGGGATCGACAACGTGAAGCTGGGGTGATCCGATGGCGGCTCTTCCCCCATATCTGACGATGGGCCAGCGGGTCTGGTATTACACCTTCCGGGTTATCGTGGGTCTGCTGTTCTTCTTCCTGATCTTTCCGATCATGGTGATCGTGCCTCTCAGCTTCAACGCCCAGGATTTCTTCACCTTCACGCCGGAGATGCTGTCGTTCAGCGCCGAGGGCTATTCGCTCAAGCACTACGGGGATTTCTTCACCAACAGCGACTGGCAGAGATCGTTGCGGAATTCGTTCTCGATTGCGCCGGTCGCAACCTTGCTTTCGGTCGGTTTCGGGACCCTGGCGGCGATCGGGCTCAGCCAGTCGCATGTGCCGTTCCGGGGCGCGATTATGGCGATCCTGATCTCGCCGATGATCGTTCCGCTGATTATCTCGGCGGCGGGGATGTACTTCTTCTACTCGCGCATAGGGTTGCAGGGCACGTTCATCGGCGTTGTCCTTGCCCATGCCGCCCTCGGGACGCCCTTCGTGATCATCACCGTGACCGCGACGCTTATCGGCTTTGACAAGAGCCTGGTGCGGGCGGCGGCGAATATGGGGGCGGGACCGTTGCGTACCTTCTTCAAGGTGCAGATGCCGCTGATCCTGCCGGGTGTGGTTTCGGGCGCTCTGTTCGCCTTCATCACCTCGTTCGACGAGGTGGTGGTAGTGCTGTTCGTCGGCTCCGCCGGGCAAAAAACGCTGCCCTGGCAGATGTTCATTGGTCTGCGCGAGCAGATCTCGCCGACCATTCTGGCGGTGGCGTCGCTCATGGTGGCGATTTCGATCCTGCTTCTGACCACGCTCGAGCTGCTGCGCCGTCGCTCGGAACGACTGCGCGGGATGACGCCGCAATGATGCAGCGCACGATCCCGTGGCAGATGTTCTCCGGCATACGCGAGCAGATCAGTCCGACCATCCTCGCGGTGGCGACCCTGCTCGTGATCGTTTCGATGATGTTGCTGACTGCGCTCGAGCTCCTACGCCGACGCAACGAACGTATGCGCGGGATACGCCCGACTTGATTCTCAACGACGCACGGCGTTGCATCGAGCTGATCCTGCGCGGTTTGGGAATCCGTCAGAGAGAGGTTCGCCGGCCCAGCGGTTCCTTGTGCGTCTTGAGCGTGCTCCTCCTCTGGGGTTCAACCGCTGAGGTTAGAGCTGAGCCGGTGGACCTCGAACTGATCCTGGGCATCGACTGTTCCTACAGCGTCGATGCCAACGAGTTTGCACGGCTCGGCTTGGGCCATGCCTTCCGCAGCCCCGAGGTGGCGGCCGCGATAGCCCGGGGTCCGCGGGGGGGCATCGCGGTAACGGTCGTGCTCTGGTCAAGCGCCGCCTCTCAGGTGGTAGCGATCCCTTGGACCCGGGTGGACGACGCCGCGAGCGCCGCGGCGCTGGTCGCGCGCCTCGAGGGCACGCCACGGCTCACAGAGGAGGGGGCGACCTCGATTTCGGCGATGATCGGCTTCGGGCTCACCCTCTTCGGGACCGGCCCGCTACACGGGGAGCGGCGGACGATCGACATCGCAAGCGACGGTCGCAACAACAACGGCCTCCGGGTTGGAGACATGAGGTCGCTAGCTCAGGCCGAGGGCGTCACGGTGAACGGCCTGGCGATTCTCAACGAGGAGCCGACCCTAAATTATTCAACACGGACACCGCTCCAATCTATTCACGTGCCGGACCTGGCGAATATTCTATGTCTGCCGGGTGGATGCGTTTAAGGAGTCCTTGCCTATTATGCCTCCAATAGGATGAAAACTTGAAGCTAGCTGGAGTGTCAATTGGTGGGGCTGGGGGCATAAATGAGCGAAAGTTTGTCGTATGCGCACTGGGAGGCGCTTACCTGACGGTTCGGTCATTTTTGAAAGCAATGGCGGACTGGTCGCTAGAAAAGGGCAACCATCTATTCTCGACGCGCGACGAGGGCGCGGTTTGATGGGCCGGGAACCGCTTCACCTCTAGCCCATTCAGGCCGTGGACGTCGGGTTTCCCACCAGAGCCGAACAGCATGCGCGGTGGCGTCTATTCCCTTCTCCTTCCACCATCGTTCCTCATCGCCAACACTGTGCAATGATCGATGATGGGTGGCGCAGAGGGGTACGGTCCACTCGTCACTAACCTTGCGTCCGAGGGCACTGGGCTGAGCAAAGCGCAGATGATGGGCTTGGCCTGGAGTTCGCCCACAGATGATGCAGGGTTGTGAGGCCACGTAGCGCAGGTGATCCTTGTCCCTGATGCGCCGCGGTGTGCTGATCGGCAGGCTCGTTTTGTCGATCTGCCCGTTGACCCCATTGTCTTCAGCGACCACGGCGGCAACTTTGCGTTCTGCTGGACCTTTGTCGGTTGCGTCGCTTGATTCCGTCTCTGCCGCCGTTGCATCCGGCGTGGCGGGTTTTTGGTCCTGGGTTTCATGCGCCTCCATCCTGGTGGTTCTTTTCTTATCCTCTTTGGCTTCCTCCCAAACGGCCCGCATTTGCTGCTTATAGAGCCCGGTGAGGATATCGGTGAAATGTTCGCCCTTGTCGGTCTTGAGATCTGGAAGGTTTCGCCGCAGCATGGCAAGGATCACTAGGTTACGCTGCCAGAAGGACCTGAGGCGCTCTCTGGTGGAGATGGCCTCCAAGAGCTGCCGCATGGCTTTGAAATAGTCGACTGGGTCCTCATGGGTGGTTATGTGTTCGCCTTCCGAGGAGAGCACGAGCCACGTAATGGCCTGATTCTTGCCGTTTTGCTGTTGCCTTTGATTCCTGCCTCGGACGTTCTGCTGCTCCTTGTCATAGAGCGCTAGGCCAAAGGGATTGCCGAAGGTTGTTAGAGCCCGCTTCATGGCATCGGTCTCTGCTTCTTTGATTGCGTTCTCGTGGGCTTCTCCCGGCGTCAACCCGGTGCCGTGGCCAGAGCCACAGCCTTCCCGGCAGATCTCAACATGATCGGCGCGCACCCGGATCCGGACCCGGGCAATATAGGAACAGGCGCTCCGGCTCCCCTTCATCCCCTCCCAGACACACTTCACCGCCATGGTCTGACGATCCCAGGCGTCATAGCCAAAGATGCGATTCGCTTCCGCGATGGCATGCCACCCCTCGACATAGGAGAGGGTCTTGCCGCCCGATTGGCGGGTTCTGACGTGCTTGACGCTCAGTTTGTTGGAGAGTGCCTTGATCTGCGTGTCGGTAAAGGGCATCACTTGGTCCTCACGGAGATTGTCATGGGCGGATTCCCCAGGATGGCTCCGGGGACGTCACGACCAGTGGCCAGAGCGGCAATAAGGCCCTGCCGGTCGAGTTTGGGCGGTTGGGGCTTCCAGAAGGCCTCGGGCACCAAATCCTCATCGACCACCGCCAGCGGCGGCCGAGCCGGGCGCAACGACAACGTCAGATCCGGCTCCATGACCTTCTTCAGATCCGCCCGCTCCATCACCGAGCAGACCAGCTCCCGCTTCTTGCGAGCCCGGGCCTCGATCCGCCCACAGCGCTCCTGCATGTCCCCGATCCGCCCCCTGAGGGCCGAGACCATGGCCTGATCGTCCAACATTGAGCGGCAGACTTCCGCTAGCATATCGGGTAGGTTGCTCAGGCCCTCGAGGGTATCCACCAGGGTCTCCTCGTCGGCATCGGGAAACTCTTCCTCTAACCGAGATCGGAGGTATTGGTGGTGCGTGAGTTCGCGTGACAATGGGTCAAGCATCATTCGCTCCTCATGAATTCACGATCATTTGAGTTGGTTGTCATTGGCGCTGATCGACGCTCGGGCTTGACAAATTGAAAGAACGTAGCATGAACTGATTTGGGAGGTTCTCGGTGTTGCAGATCTCAACTTCGGCAAATTCCAACCCCGCACGCCTCCAAAGTTCCCCGAACTAAGCTTAGCGCTAGAATATCCAACCTAGGTATGAATAGTATAATGTCCGGCGCTGTAGATCAACATGAAAATACCAATGTTGGTGAAAATTGGACCCTCTTGCCGGAGCAATGTCGAGCCGCTCGAGCCATGCTTAGCTGGTCGCGGAAGCAACTAGCCAGTGAGGCGGAAGTTGCTGTTGGCACCGTGATAGATTTTGAGCGCGGCGCACGACAGCCCTACAAACGAACTCTCTCCGACCTTCGACGAGCGTTTGAAAGCTCAGGCATTGTTTTCCTGGAAGCAAACGAAGACGGCCCAGGTCTACGGCTGAGAAGGTCCCGCGATCATCAGCCTGTTTCGTTGAAACGCGATACACAAAGCCCAGAGTGACAGCTGGCTGATGGCGTGGTCTTCATCGACCAGAACGAAGGAAGCGGTCCTGGGGTCCGGTTAAAGGACCCGATTTAGCTCGCCGGTGCCCCGCCATGAGTGGCATGGGTGCCTTGGAGTTCTACAAATCCACCGGGTCCACGTACAGCGCGCGGCAGCCTTTGCTCCCGCTCAACAACTCAGGGGAGACGGCAGCGGCCTGAGGGTGCAATTCCGGGAGCCCTTGGCTTAACACTTCTGCATGAGGGGCTGGTGCCCATCAAGACCCCCGCAACTACAACGCCAGGCTATCGCACTATTGTTAACGACAGTTAACGACGAACACAAAATAGGGCCTCGAGCCATCCGGCGCCTGTCACAGAGATGGCCCTTCGATCTTGAGCAATTTTCTTGCAACTTAAAAAAATACTATCTTTAGTTGTATATATTGCATGATTTTCTTATTTTGTTCCAGAAAAGGGGCCTTTTCTCCAAAACGAACCCAATTTTCTCTAATAGAATCAATGGTCCAGGTTTTCGGATGTAATCACCATCCAGACTGAAAACCTGGGTCCCTCATCATCGACGAGAATGGCGGCGGCCCCGGGATCCGGTCGAGGGATCGGGTATCTGACCAGTACCCTCGCTCCCTTTAGCCTGCATTTCCCAAATGAGCACCTGATTCGGCGACATGGGAGCGTGATTCTGCTATAAGAATCATAGCGTTATATGCGGATTTGGGATGTTGATATGGCTCACCCGGTGGGTGAAAGGGAAGCAGGTGTTTTGAGGTTGGATTTTGACCGTCGGCTCAAGGTTGAGTTTCACGGCTCCAAGGTCACTTCCGATGCGGGGTTGTTGCCGTACCGGGAACTAGCTGATGCAGTCGGACTGAGCGAGATTGCCGGGGACGTGCTCACGAACACCCGTCGTGGGAAGAACGGTCGCCACGGTCTTGTCGGGCGGTTCCGCCAGTCCGTTTTCGGACGCCTTGGCGGGTACGACGCCGTGAACGATGCCGACCGTCTGAGCCTCGACCCGGTCATGCGGTGGATCGTCGGCGGTCATGCTGTCACCAAACAGGCTGCCTCGAGCAGTCAGATGGGGCGCTTCGAGACGGAGGTTCTGGCCAGAGAGGAAAATCTCACCGCACTTGCCGATCTTTCCGGCGCTTGGATCGACAAGGTTCATGACCGGCACCCTCCGACGAAGATCATTCTCGACATGGACTCAAGCGTCAGCCCAATCCATGGCGACCAGGAGGGAACGGCCTACAACGGACACTTCGGCTGCACCTGCTACCACCCCCTGTTCCTGTTCAACCAGTTCGGCGATCTGGAACGGTGTTCCCTGCGCTCCGGCAACGTCCACAGCGCTGATGACTGGGAAAGTGTGTTGAAACCGGTTGTCGTTTGCTACAAGGGTCCGAAGGTACGACTGTATTTCCGGGGCGACGCCGCCTTTTCCTCTCCGGAGATGTACGAATATCTCGAAGCTGAGGGCTTCCTGTACGCGATCCGCCTACCCAAGAACCAGATTCTTCAGGAAAGCATCGGCCATTTGCTGACACGCCCCGTTGGCCGTCCACCGAGCCAGGTGCGGCGGTGGTACGCCAGCTCCGACTACGGGGCCAAGAGCTGGGACAAGGTCCGCCGTGTGGGTGGCCAAGGTAGAATGGCATCCTGGGGAACTGGTGCCCCGGGTCGGCTTTATCGTCACCAACCTGACTCGCCCCACCGAGCGGGTGGTGGCCTTCTACAATCAACGAGGCAAAGCGGAGCAGTACATCAAGGAAGGCAAGAACGCGATCAAATGGACGCGGCTGTCATGTCGGAAGTTCCGCGACAACGCCGTCCGGCTCCAGCTTCACGCCCTGGCCTACAATCTCGCCAACTTCATGCGGACGCTGGCCTTGCCGAAGGAGGTGGAGCATTGGTCGCTGACCACGCTACGGGAGAAGCTGGTCAAGATCGGTGCCAAGGTCGTCCGCCATGGTCGTTATGTCACCTTCCAACTGGCCGAGGTGGCAGTATCGAGAGACCTATTCCGGAAAATCCTGAGCCTGATTGATGATCTGCGACGAAGACCCGCTCCGGCGTAGGCTCAGGAAATCAGCGGCGAGGAAGAAACAACGGGAGAGGTGCGTCTGGATGACGACAAAATTGGCCAAATGGGCTTCCGAACACGGCCAAATCACCAAGATCGAGCTATCCGGAAGGCTGAGGCGGAAAAGCATTCCAACGACAGCGCAATTTGGGTAACTTCACCATGGAAACCGAGTTACTTGGGATATATCGGTTACGTTACGTTACGGGGGTTCTTAGGAACCCCGTAACACGTAAAGCAGGCCCGAGACCGGGATAGCGTACCGGGGCAGGAACACTGAAAGGCGTGTGGCTATGATCAAGAAGATACTAGTTCCAGTGGACGGCTCGCCCCATAGCGTCAAGGCCGCCGAGTTGGCGAGCGAGATCGCCGCCAAATTCGGCGCGGAGATCGTGCTGCTCCACGTCCTTCTGCGCGGCCACATGCCCGAGGGCCTGAAGAGGGCGATTGAGATCGAGGTGGGCACGCGAACGGACACCGGCACCGTGCGCCTGGTCAATATGCCAATACAGATCATGGCCCGCGTGCAGGACAAGAAGACTACGCAGCTCTCGCTCGAAGCGCTCGACGTCATCGCCAAGTACGTGCTCTCGCAAGTCACCGCGCTGTGCCGCGACAAGGGCGTCAAGAAGGTGACGCAGACCGTCGAAGAGGGCAATCCGGCAAAGATCATTCTCGACCAAGCCGAGCGTGCCGGGGCGGACATAATCATCATGGGAAGCCGTGGACTGAGCGACCTGAAGGGGATTTTGCTCGGCAGCGTCTCTAACAAGGTCAGCCAGTTGTCGACCTGCACCTGCGTCACCGTAAAGTGAGCCTCAACGAGTAGTTACATACCATCTCCCCTGCGTCCTGTGGCAGCACTATTGCCAGGGGGATGAATCCGGTTTTAAGCCCCATAGAGAGTGATTCTTTTTTGGGGTATGCGGGTTTAGATCGCGATCACCCGTTTCGAGAGGCCAAACTGAAACACCCAGAAAAATGATCTGAATCATTGAGGATGCTTATGTCCTGTCGCCATAAGAAACTCCTAAGCCTGTAGCCCGTGGTGCGTCATCCTGACATCAGCGGTTTTGGGTGCGGACAATGACGCACCGCATGGTTAAGATCCAACATTCTGGCGGTTCGTGTTCATACAACGAGCTCAAAATGAAGCTCGTGCTTCTGAAATCTGAGATGGGGGAGCAGGGGGCTCTGGGCGGTACCCGTTAGGGGGGGCGGACCACACTAATGTGGGTCACGCTGGCATGGTTTGGCGGGGTGGGGTCTTTAAGCAATTAAGGCGCGCGGCAATTACGGCTTGCGCGGCAAGTTTTTTGACACTTATCGCTTTTCTCGTCTTCCGATCGCATGAACTCCAAGCCCCGTCTGCCTATCACGGCGTCTGGCTTACCGGTAACTCGAAACCGCCGGATCGATGCTCGTGAACAGATATTTGTTGAGGCAGCAAACGACCAGCGTTAACCAACTTTTCGCCGATCCAATGCACCCCGAATTGGCGTTTTCCCAATCTCGCCGTCTGTGCTATCGGCTTGGCGCGCGTCTGCGTGCGCGCAGGCCACCAGGAAAGTAAACAACAGACACCATCGTCGCGGGGAATGACGTCGTCATGGACATGCCGCAGCTGATCGAGATCAAGAACGGCGACAAGGTGAAGGGGACCTTTTCCGCCGAGGAGATGGGTGCGCGACTGGCCAGGTTGCGAGCCCACATGGCGGAGGCCAGCATCGATTTCGTGCTCTTCACCTCCTATCACAACATCAACTACTACTGCGACTTCCTCTATTGCCAGTTTGGACGCAACTACGCCCTGGTGGTGAGCGCGGAGAACGCCACCTCGATCTCGGCCAACATCGACGGCGGCCAACCCTGGCGGCGCACGGTCGGCGACAACCTGATCTATACCGATTGGCAGCGCGACAACTACTTTCGGGCGGTCCAGCAGCTGATCAAGGATGGCGCGACCGTCGGCATTGAGTTCGACCACGTGAATTTGCAGAACCGCGACAAGCTCCAAGCGGCGCTGCCGGCGGCCAGCTTCGTCGATATCTCGCCCGCCACGATGCGCATGCGCATGGTGAAGTCGGCCGAGGAGATCGCCCACATTACGGAAATGACGCGCATCGCGGATCTCGGCGGCGCGGCCTGCGTGGAAGCGGCGGCGCCGGGCGTCGGCGAACATGAGGTCGCGCTCCACTCGACCCAAGCCATGGTCCGCGAGATCGCCAAGACCTGGCCGCACGGCGAGCTGATGGATACCTGGACCTGGTTCCAGTCGGGCATCAATACCGACGGCGCCCACAATCCGGTCACCAGCCGCCAGCTCGCGCGCGGCGATATCCTGAGCCTCAACTGCTTTCCCATGGTCGCCGGCTATTACGTGGCGCTCGAACGCACCCTGTTCTGCGAGGAGGTTTCGGAGGCGCACCTGCGGCTGTGGGAGATCAATTGCCGGGTGCACGAAGCCGGCCAGGCGTTGATCAAGCCGGGCGCGCGGTGCGGCGATATCGCGCGCGAACTCAATAAGATTTACGCGGAGTTCAACCTGCTTCAGTACCGCACCTTCGGCTATGGCCATTCCTTCGGCGTGCTGTGCCACTACTACGGGCGCGAGACCGGACTCGAGCTGCGCGAGGACATCGAGACCGCGCTGGAGCCCGGCATGGTCGTCAGCGATGGAGCCGATGCTCATGCTACCCGAGGGTCTCGCCGGCGCCGGCGGCTACCGCGAGCACGACATCCTGGTGGTGACCGAGGAAGGCAACCGGAACATCACCGGCTTTCCCTACGGGCCGGCCCACAACATCATCAAATCGTGAGAGCGGAGATGGACCACTCCACCCAAGACGCCGATCACACACCCGACCGCGCCTTCACGCCCAAGAGCCCTTAGGGCATGGGTGGGGAAGCAACCTACGCCGGCGCGCGCAGCTTCATGCGCCGCCGCTACAGCCGCGATCTCACCGGCATCGACGTCGCGGTGTCCGGCGTGCCACTCGATCTCGCCACCACCAACCGGCCGGGCGCCCGCTTCGGCCCGGCCGGCGTCCGCGCGGCCTCGGCCAACCTGGCCTGGCCAGGCGGCAATTGGCCCTTTTGCTTCGATCCTTTCGAGAACCTAGCGGTCGTCGACTACGGCGATTGCGTTTTCGACCCCGGCAAGCCCGAGACCATCACCGACAGCATCGAAGCCCACGCCCGGACCCTTCTCGAGGGTGGCGTTTCCATGCTGACGCTGGGGGGCGACCATTACATCACCTATCCGATCCTGAAGGCGCACCACGAGGTCCATGGCCCCCTGTCGCTGATCCACTTCGACGCCCATTCGGATACCTGGGCGGAAGATGAGAAGCGCGTCGACCACGGCACCATGTTCTACCATGCGGCCAAGGAAGGGCTGGTCGATCCGGCGCGTTCGGTCCAGGTGGGCCTGCGCACCCATAACCCCGAGACCCACGGCTTCAACATCCTGGATGCCCTTTGGGTGCACGAGAAGGGCGTGGCGGCCACCGTGGCCGAAATCCTGCGGGTGGTCGGCGATCGCAAGGCCTATCTCACCTTCGACATCGACTGCCTCGATCCCAGCTTCGCGCCGGGCACCGGCACGCCGGTCTGCGGCGGGCTCTCCACCGCACAGGCGCTCGGCATCATCCGCGGGCTCCAGGAGGTGAACCTCGTGGGCATGGACGTTGTCGAGGTGGCGCCGGTTTACGACCACTCCGAGATCACGGCGCTCGCCGCGGCCACCCTGGCGCTCCAGTACCTCTCACTGCTGGCCGCGAAGAAACGCTAAAGCGCCGTCAGAATCTAGATCCTTCGCGGCGACGTTTCTTCCGGCGCGCGCTCAGGTCTCGTTCAGGCGGCCGTGGGCGCGCAGGATCTCCTGCAGCCGTGCGTGATCCAGCGCCATCACTCGCCGGCCGTTCCAGCCGGTCATGGTCTCCGCCGCGATGAGGGCGTTGAGGATCGCCTCCTCGACCGCCTCGACCGTGGCCTCGAAGATCGGGTCGATCCGGTCGTTGGGGATGTAGGCCAGGCTGGGCAGCGGATCGAGCTTTGTTTCCTCGACCCGGCCGGCGGTCGAGAAGGCGAGAAAAATGTCGCCGGACCCGGTGCCGCCGGTGGTGCCGGTACGCGCCATGCCAAGGCCCGCGCGCCGGGCCACCCTTTGAAGTTGGACCGGAAGCAGCGGCGCGTCGGTGGCGACGACGACGATGATCGAGCCCTGCTCACGGCTCCCGATGGCGTCGTCCGGCATCAACTGGCCGACCGGCACGCCGCGCACCGTCAGCCAGGGCCGCCGTCCGAAATTGGCCTGCGCCAGCGCCCCCAGGTGGTAGGCCTTGCCGCCCAGATCGAAGCGCCGCGAGGCGGTGCCGGTGCCGCCCTTGAACTCGTAGCAGACCATGCCGGTGCCGCCGCCGACATTGCCTTCGGCGACCGGGCCGCCCTCAGCCGTCTCGAGCGCCGCAACCACGTCCGCTTCGCCGACGTGCAGGCCGTTCATGTCGTTCAGCTCGGCATCGCAGGTCTCGGCGACGACCGGCAGCAGCCAGAGGTCGGCCTCGGCGTGGTAGTCGGGCTGCCTGGTCAGCCATTTGACGGCGGCATGGTGGGTCATGCCGACCCCATGGGTGTTGGTGAGCAGGACCGGGCCGGCGAAATTACCGCCTTCGCGGATCCAATGGGCGCCGGTCATCTCGCCGTCGCCGTTGAACGCGGATACCCCGGCCCAAACCCGGCCCAGGGGCGCGGCTAGGCCGCGCGGGAAAATCGCCGTGACGCCGGTACGCACCGGGCCCTCGCCGACCACCGACCCGACGGTTCCCTCGCCTTCGATCAGGGTGCGGGCGCCGACCTCGACGCCGGGCACGTCGGTGATGCCGTTGAGCGCTCCGCAATCGCCGTCGAACGGCACGCCGAGACCCCGGGCGCGGGGCCGGCCGTCGGGATGGTGGCGGTCGGTCCGGTGTGTGGCGGGCGAAGGGGGCGGTGTTTGGGTCATGGTCCAGCCATTGTTCGGTCTATTCTGCGGCCTTGCTCTTACCGGCCCGGTTGGGTTTCGCCAAGGGGCTCGTCCGGAATTGGCGCCGCCTGGCAGGGAAAGCGCTTGTTCGCCCAGGCGCTGTGGCAATGTTCGGCGAGGGCGGCGGCGGCCCGGGTCGGCGTGCCGTTGGCCGGCGTCACGATACCGACCTTGAGCGGCTGAACCTTGTCGCTCAACGGGACGGCGCAGAATGGCTTGCCGTCGAGCGCTCGGTCGTGCTCGAGGCGCGCATTCAACAGCGAATAGCCGAAGCCATTGGCCACCAAGCCCCGGACCATGTGCGGCGAAGCGGTGCGATGCTCGATGCGTGGCTCGAGGCCCAGGGTGAGGAAGATGGAGCGGAAATATTCGCGGCTGTGCGGCAAGTCGAGCAGGATCATCGGCTCTTCGATCAACTCGGCGATGGAGAGCTTGCCGCGTTTGGCGAGGCGGTGATCGGGCGCAAGGATAGCGTAGGGCGGAAAGCTGGCGACGGCGTCAAAGCCAAAATCATGACCCAGGTTCAAATCGTAGGTCAGTCCGACCTCGAAGCGCCCGCCCTGCAAGCCGTCGAGCAGGTCTTCCTGATGAACTTCGTGGCAGCGGATCTGCATCTGCGGATTGCGGGCGCAAAAGTCCTTGATCAACGAAGGCATGAGAATCGGCGCCAGGGTCGTGAAGCAGCCGACGTCCAGTTGGCCGGCGAGGGATTCGCCCAGCTCGCTGGCGTATTGGTGCAGGCCCTCGGCCTGGTTCAACAACCGCTTGGCTTCGCCCAGCAGGCGCCGGCCGGAGGGCGTGAGGGAGAGCCCCTGTGCGTGATGACGGATGAACAGCTGAAGGCCGAAGACCTGCTCGAGATGGGCAACCGCGGCGGAAATCGAGGGCTGCGAGACATGCACCAGCGCCGCCGCCTTGGTCACGCTGCCGGTCTCGCCGGCGGCGGCGAAGTAACGCAACTGCTTGAGCGTGTATTTCATCGGAAAATCGTAACTCACCCCACATAAGATTCAAGAAAACCAATGCATGGATCGACCGGACCCCGGCGCCTTCTTGCACCCGGCCGGGTGGTGCCTAGCGGTCCGCTCAGGCGGCCTGGCTTCGGCGAAGAAGCTCCTGCAGGTCTCGAGGAAGGCGGATTCGACCGGTTTCGGCGCGCCGCCCGCGCGCCGGGCGATGACGATCCGGCTCGCCGGCACCGCATCGCGGAGCGGCCGGGCGACCAGCGCCTTGCCGTCATAGGTCATGTTGTTGGCGGGCTTGGTGGCGAGCAGCGCGTAGCCCAGGCCGTGGCCGACCAGGCCGCGCACGGTTTCGAAGGAGGGTGAACGATAGCGCACCTTGGGTTCGTAGCCGGCGTTGCGGAACAGACCGGTGAAATAGCTCCGGCTCGGCGAGACGTCGAGCAGCACCATCGGCTCCTCGGCCAAATCGGACAGCGTGACGTGGGGCCTCTGCGCCAAGGATGGGCGGCCGGCAGCAGCGCATAGGGTGAGACCTCCGCCAGGGGCTCGCATTCGAGCCCGGGATTCAGCCCCTCCTCATAGGTGAGCGCGAGGCCGAAGGCGCCCTGGTCCAAGCCTTGGGAGAGCGCGTCCTGGGCGCCTTCCGAGAGCTTGATCTCGACCTCCGGGTGTTCCGCGGCGAAGTGCGCGATCAACTGCGGCATGAAATAGGGCCCAGGGTGACGAAGCAGCCGATATTGAGGGACTCGGTCGGCGCGCCGGAGGTTGCGCCCGGTGAATCGGCGGGGGGCGCCAGCTCGGCGGGGGTTCCGTAGGCGCGGTTGGCGTAGATCAGGGCGGAGCCGCTCTCGTTGACCACCGTCTCGGCGACCTCGCCGATGAATATAACGTGGGTGCCCCAGCGGACATGCTCACCGAGGCGGCAGTCGAAGGCCACGAGGGGACGGCTCAGCGCCGGCGCGCCGGTCGTCAGGCTGCGCCACTCGGCGCATTCGAACTTGTCGCCGCCGGGCGTCTGGATACGCCCGGCGAAGGTATCCGAGATGAGGGCCTGATCGTCGCGCAGGACGTTGACGCAGAACACGCCGTTCGCCTGGATCGCCTCGCAGGCCGCGCTCTTGTGATGAACGCAGACCAGCAGCGTCGGGGCGTCCGCGGTAACCGAGCACATGGCGCTGACGGTTACGCCGGCGCGACCCGCCGGTCCGTCGGTGGTGACGATGTTCACCGTCGATGCGGCATGGCTCATGCCCTCGATAAAGCGATCGCGTTGCATGGTCTCGACCCTCCTGGCGGTAGGATAGGCCGAAGCCTTGCTTCGACAAAACATTAATTGGTGATCAAGGAGATAGGTTTTTTAGATACAAGGATCGCAATTTGCGTGCTGGGTCAGGCGTTCTCTCCCGCGACGCGCAGGTCGACCTCCGCCTCTCGCAGGCGCCGCGCCAGCCTTGGTTCGGGCGCCTGGTCGGTCACCAGGGCATCGATCTCGGTGAGATCGCAGACCTTGACCAGGCTGGTGCGGCCGAATTTCGTGTGGTCCGCGGCCACGGTGACCTGCTCCGCCTGGTCGATGATGGCCCGCGAATATTCCGCCTCGCAGAGGTGGTAGTACATGCAGCCCTTCTCTTCATGGATGGCGCCTATGGAGAGGATGGCGTGTCTGACCTCGAAACGCCCGATGGAGGCGATGGTCTCGGGGCCGAAGGCGGCGGCGTCGTGGGCCCGCAGCTCGCCGCCGGCCATGAACACGCGGTTGCCGTTGCGCGCCGCCAGCAGGCCCGCGATATAGGGCGAGTTGGTCACCACGACCAGATCGCTGTGGTCCGACAGCGCATGGGCCACATAGGCCGTCGTCGAACCGGTGTCGATCATCAGGGATTCGCCGTTGCGCACCTGCCGGGCGACCAACGCGGCAATCCGCTTCTTCGCCTCCGCCTGCTGGCGCATGCGCTTGTGGATCGGCGGCTCGTGGTACTGGTCCGGCAGAACGACGCCGCCGTGGACCTTTTCAACCAGGCCCTCGGAGACCAGCGGCTTCACGTTGCGCCGGATGGTCTCGTCGGAGACCTGGAGCTGCTCGGCCAATTGGCCGATCGCACAGGCGCCTTGCTCACGAACCAGTTTCAGGATCTCGTTCTGACGAACTGTCGGGTGCATGATCGGATCGCTTGCGGAGACGGAGAAGACGTGGGCCATAAACCACGCTAAACCACATATTGTCCAATAAATTCGTTGACATTGAGAGGGATCTTGTGGCCTTTGCAGTGGGACTCGATCTTGCGGCCAGCTTGGCGCAGGATGACCTGGACTCATCCGAGGGGGCGGTTTTTCCTTGTCGGAGTTCGGGGTCGGAGTTCGGGGTCGGAGTTCGGGGTCGGAGTTCGGGGTCGGAGTCCGGGGCCGGCCAGGGACCCAGCGGCATTGTCTCGGCCAGATTTTGGGGTATATCCGCCCACAGAGGCGGTTCGAAAGTGTCGGATGGGGAATGACTGAAGCGCTGCCTTCCCAGGCCGAGATCGTCATCATCGGCGGCGGCATCATCGGCTGCTCCACCGCCTATCATCTGGCGAAGGAGCACGAGGCCGAAGTGATCGTCCTGGAGCGCGGACGGCTCACCTGCGGCTCGACCTTCCACGCCGCCGGCCTGGTCGGGCAGTTGCGGTCCAGCGCCAGCATCACCCAGCTCCTGAAATACAGCGTCGAGCTTTATGGCGCCCTGGAGGCGGAAACCGGGCTCGCCACCGGCTGGAAGCAGAACGGCGGCTTGCGGCTGGCCAACAATGAGGAACGCTGGACCGAGATCAAGCGCCAAGCCACGACGGCTCACAGTTTCGGCCTGGAGATGCGCCTTCTCACGCCCAAGGAGGCCCTGGACCTCTGGCCCTTGATGGACGCCTCCGACCTGGTCGGCGCCGCCTTTCTGCCGACCGACGGCCAGGCCAATCCCTCGGACATCACCCAATCTCTCGCCAAAGGCGCGCGGATGCACGGCGCGCGGATTTTCGAGGACGTGACGGTCACCGGAATCAGCGTCGAGGACGGCCGGGTCCGTGGGATCGAGACCGATCAAGGGCCGATCGCCTGCGACAAGCTGGTCAATTGCGGCGGCCAGTGGGCCAAGGACATCGGTCGCCTCGCCGGGGTCAGCGTGCCGCTGCAGCCGATGCAGCACCAGTACATGGTGACGGAGGCCATTGCCGGCGTGACGCCCAGCCTGCCGACCCTACGCGATCCCGACCGCCTCACCTACTTCAAGGAAGAGGTGGGCGGCCTGGTGATGGGCGGTTACGAGCTCAACCCCAAATCCTGGGCCGACGAAGGGATTCCCGAGGGCTTCGTCTTTTCGCTGCTGGGATCCGACTGGGACCACTTCGAACCGCTGATGGAACAGGCTCTGGTGCGCGTGCCGGCGCTCGAAGCGGCCGGCATCAAGACGCTCACCAACGGGCCCGAATCCTTCACCCCCGACGGCAACTTCATCCTCGGCGAGGCGCCGGAAGTGCGAAACTTCTTCGTCGGCGCCGGCTTCAATGCTTTTGGCATCGCCTCGGGCGGCGGCGCCGGCAAGGCGCTCGCGGCCTGGGTGATGACCCATGAGCAGCCGATGGACCTTTGGGTCGTGGACATCCGCCGCTTCTCCACCCTGCATCGGGACGATGCCTGGGTGCGGGCGCGGACCATCGAGGCCTGCTCCAAGCACTACACCATGGCCTGGCCGCACGAGGAGCACGAGAGTGGCCGGCCGCGCTTCCTCTCGCCGCTCTACGAGCGGCTCAAGGGGCGACGCGCCTGTTTCGGCTCCAAGCTTGGCTGGGAACGGCCCAACTGGTTTGCGCCCGAGGATGTCGAGCCCAAGGACGTTTATTCTTTCGGCCGCCAGAACTGGTTCGCCCACGTGGGCGCGGAACACCGCGCCTGCCGGGAGCGGGTGGCGCTGTTCGATCAAAGCTCCTTCGCCAAGTTCGAGCTCACCGGCAAGGATGCCGAGCGGGCGCTCTCTTGGGTCTGCGCCAACGATGTGGCACGCCCGGTGGGCAGCCTCACCTACACCCAAATGCTCAACTCCCGCGGCGGCATCGAGTGCGATTTGACCGTCGGGCGCCTGGCGGACGACCGCTACTACCTGGTCACCGGGACCGGCTTCCGCACCCATGATGCGGCCTGGGTTCGCCAGAACATCCCGGCCGATTGCAAGGCCGAGCTGAGCGATGTGACAGAGGCGCTGGGCACCCTCACCCTCATGGGGCCGTGCGCGCGGGACGTCTTGAGCCGGGTGACGGACGACGATCTCGGCAACCAGGGCTTTCCCTTCGCCACCCTGCGCGAGATCACCGTGGCCGGCCATGGGGTGCGAGCCCTCCGAATCACCTATGTCGGCGAACTCGGCTGGGAGCTTCACATGCCGATTGCCGCCACCGGCGAGGTCTACGATGCGCTAATCGCGGCGGGCGAGGACTTCAGTATCGCCGATGCCAGCTACCGGGCCATCGAAAGCCTGCGGCTGGAGAAAGGCTACCGGGCCTGGGGCGCCGACATCACGCCGGCGGACTCGCCCTTCGAGGCCGGGCTCGGCTGGGCGGTGAAGCTCAAGACCGGTCAGCCCTTCCTCGGCCGGGAGGCCGCCGAGCGGACGGCCAACAGTCCGAAGCAAAAGCTTCTCGCCTGCTTCACCGTGGACGACCCGGAGGTTGTGTTGCAAGGCCGGGAAACGATCTATCGCAACGGCGAGGCGGTGGGATATCTCAGTTCCGGCGGATGGGGCTACAGCCTCGAGAAGAACATCGGCTACGGCTATGTTCGCAACGGTGTCGGCGTCGACCGCGACTTCCTCGCCGCCGGCCGTTACGAGCTCGAAATCGCCTGTGAACTGGTGCCCTGCGAGCTACATTTGGGCGCGCTCTACGATCCCAAGATGACTCGGATCAAGGTCTGAGGCACATCTGTCAGAGGAGGCACAATCATGTCATCGGCAAGCTTTCAGCCCATCACGCCGGTCGACGGCTCGGTCTATCTCGAGCGGCGCTATGCCAGCGACCGGGAGATCGACGACGCCTTGAGCACGGCGACTATGGCGCAGGCGGCCTGGGCGTCGACGCCGATCCCGGAACGCGCGGCGCTCTGTTCCAAGGCGGTCGACGCCTTCGTGGCCAAGGCCGACCAGCACGCCGAGGAGCTCGCCTGGCAGATGGGCCGGCCGATCCGTTTCGGCCGCAGCGAGGTGGGCGGCTTCGAGGAGCGCGCCCGCCACATGATCGCCATCGCTGAGGAAGCGCTAGCCGACGTCCAGGTCGGCGAGAAGGAAGGCGTCCTGCGCTACATCAAGCACGTTCCGCTCGGCGTGGTGCGGACGGTCCCGCCGTGGAACTACCCCTACCTGACGGCAGTCAATTCGATCATGCCCGCGATCATGGCCGGCAACGCCGTAATTCTGAAACACTCCAGCCAGACACCGCGGTGCGGCGAGCGCATCGCCGAGGCCTTCGCCGAGGCCGGCCTGCCCGACGGCGTCTTCCAGGTGCTGCACCTGACGCACGAGGCGACCGCCAAGATCATCGGATCGCCCGAAGTGGATTTCGTCGCCTTCACCGGCTCGGTGCCCGGCGGCGCCAGCATCGAGCAAGCGGCGGCCGGGCGGTTCCTCGGCGTCGGCCTCGAGCTGGGCGGCAAGGACCCCGGCCTATGTGCGGGCCGATGCGAACCTCGACCACGCGGTCGAAAACCTGGCGGACGGGGCCTTCTTCAATTCGGGCCAATCGTGCTGCGCCATCGAACGGATCTATGTGCACGGGGATGTCTACGAGCCCTTCGTCGAGGGCTTCGCCGCCCTCACCCGGCAATACAAACTGGGCAGCCCGCTCGACCCCGAGACCAACTTGGGGCCCATGGTCCGCACCTCCGCCGCCGACTTCGTGCGCGGGCAAATCGACGAGGCGGTCGCGGCCGGCGCGCGGGCCCTGGTCGACCCGGCCGACTTCCCGGCCGCTTCCCCGGCCGGTGCGCCCGGCTCGCCCTATCTCGCGCCGCAAGTCCTGGTCGATGTCGACCATTCCATGCGGGTGATGAGCGAGGAGAGCTTCGGCCCCGTCATCGGCATCATGAAGGTCGGCTCCGACGAGGAGGCCATCGGGCTCATGAACGATAGTCCCTTCGGCCTCACCGCCGCGGTCTGGACCGGCGACACCGAGGCCGCGATCGCCATCGGCGACCGGATCGAGACCGGCACCTGGTTCATGAACCGCTGCGACTACCTCGACCCGGCGCTGGCCTGGACCGGGGTGAAGAACTCCGGGCGCGGCTGCACTCTCTCACGCCTGGGCTACGAAGTCTTGACCCGGCCCAAGTCGTATCACCTGCGGGTCGCGACCTGACGGAGGCGGACATGTCTTTGCAAGGTAACTGGAACTATCCGACGGCCCTGCGCTTCGGCGCCGGGCGCATCGCCGAACTGCCCGAGGCCTGCGGCGAGCTTGGCGTCTCGCGGCCTCTGCTGGTGACCGACCCGGGGCTGGCGGACCTCCCGATGGTGGGCGAAGCGGTGGCGAACTGTCGCGCGCAAGGGCTCGAAGCGGGCTTGTTCAGCGATATCAAGGGCAACCCGACCGGAGACAATGTGGAAGCCGGCGTGGCGGCTTACCGCGACGGCGATCACGACGGGGTGGTGGCCTTCGGCGGCGGCAGCGGCCTCGACGCCGGCAAGGCGGTCGCCTTCATGAGCGGACAGACGCGGCCGATCTGGGACTTCGAGGACGTCGGCGACAACTGGACCAGGGCCGATCCCGCGGGCATCGCGCCGATCATCGCCGTGCCGACCACGGCGGGCACCGGCTCGGAAGTGGGCCGCGCCTCGGTCATCACCGACCGGGAACACCACATCAAGAAGATCATCTTCCACCCGAAAATCCTGCCGCAGATCGTCATCGCCGACCCCGAACTGACCCTCGGTTTACCGCCGCGGATCACGGCGGCCACCGGCATGGACGCCCTGTCCCACAACCTGGAGGCCTTCTGTGCGCCGGGCTATCACCCCATGGCGCGCGGCATCGCCGTTGAGGGCATGCGCCTTATCCACGACTGGCTGGCACTAGCGGTCGAAGACGGCGGCAACCTGGAGGCACGGAGTCATATGCTGGTGGCCTCCTCCATGGGCGCGACCGCGTTTCAGCGTGGCCTGGGCGCCATGCATGCGCTCGCCCATCCCCTGGGCGCGCTCTACGACGCCCACCACGGCACCCTGAACGCCGTGGTCATGCCCTACGTTCTGCTCGCCAACCGCCCGGCGATCGAAGATGACCTCGCTTATGCGGCGGGCTGTATCGGCCTCGACCAGACCTCATTTCCGGCGTTCCTCGACTGGGTCCTGGCGCTGCGCGACCGGATCGACATCCCTCCTGACCTGCAGGCGATCGAGATCGGCGACGAGCAGGCCGACCTGGTCGGCCGGATGGCGGTCGAGGATCCCTCGGCGTCGACCAACCCCACCGACTTCTCGGCCGAGCAGTATGCCGCGCTCTTCCGCCGCGCCGTGGCCGGCGATCTGAGCCCGCCAAACTGAGGACGCTGGCGCAAGCGCCCCGACGCCATCTCCGCTCTCACGAAACAAGGATAGACAACTCGATGACCATCAAGGCCGTTACCTTCGATCTCTGGGACACCATGGTCGAAGACGAGTCCGACGAGCCCAAGCGCGCGGCCAAGGGCCTGCGCAGCAAACGCGGCGAACGCCGGCATCTCGTGTGGTCGGCGCTGAACGATGTCGAGCCGATCGACTTGGAGAGCGTGACGCTGGCCTATGACACGGCCGATGCCGGCTTCAACCTGGTGTGGAAGGAGCTGCACATCAACTGGACCGTGGCGCAGCGCCTGCGCGTGGTATTGAACGGCCTCGGGCGTAGCCTGCCGAGGGATGCCTTCGACCGGCTGGTCGAGGACACCGGACGCATGGAGGTGGAGATCCCGCCCGACCCCATCGCCGGAATCGGCGAGGCGCTGGCGGAATTGTCGCAGCGCTACAAGCTGGCCGTGGTATCGGACGCCATCGTCACGCCCGGCGTCGGACTAAAGGCGATCCTCGAGGGCCACGGCCTCGCCCAGTACTTCTCCGCCTTCGCCTTCTCGGACGAGGTCGGCCATTCCAAACCCCACCGTTCCATGTTCGATTGCGCCTGCGCCCAGTTGGGCGTGGCGGTGGACGAGATCGTCCATATCGGCGACCGCGACCAGAACGACGTGAAGGGTCCGCATGCGCTCGGCGCCAAGGCGGTGCTGTTCACGGCGGTGCGCGATGCGGACAAGGACGCCACGACCGCCGACGCCAGCTGCGACAGCCATCGCGACCTGCCGGCGATCATCGACCGCTTGGCGGCGGCGAACTAAGGGGAGGCGGCCATGGCGGCAAACCCGAGGATTCTGGTGGTCGATGGTTACGCCGAAGAGGGCCGCGCGGGCCTCCGCGACGGCGGCGCGACGACTGCCGGCGAGCTTTACGCGAAGATGCTCGCCAAGTGCTGCCCGGGCCTCGAGACGGACATCGTCTATCCGGCCGATCCGGGCGCCGGCCTGCCGGGCGGCGCGGCGATCGACCAGTACGACGGCATCGCCTGGACCGGTTCCAGCCTGACCATCCACAAACCCGACCCCCAGGTGACGCCGCAGATCGAGTTCGCCCGCGCCGCCTTCGAGGCCAAGGTGCCGGGCTTCGGCTCCTGCTGGGCGGCGCAGATCGCCGTGGTGGCCGCCGGCGGCGCCGGCCGGGAGAACCCCAAGGGCCGGGAGATGGGGATCGCCCGCAAGATCTCCCTCACGCCGGAAGGCCGGTCGCATCCCCTCTATATCGGCAAGAAGAGCGTGTTCGACGCCTGGATCAGTCACGACGACGAGATCACCCACTTGCCGGAGGGCGGCGTGGTGCTCTCCGGCAACCGCTGGACCAACGTGCAGTCGGTATCGGTGGTCCACCAGGGCGGTGTCTTCTGGGGCCTGCAGTACCATCCGGAGTACGACGTGCACGAGATGGCGCGGCTGTGCTATTGCCGCAAGCAGAAGCTGGTCGATCGGGGCTTCTTCCTGGACCTCGACGCGGCGCAGAGTTTCGTCGATCGGCTCGAGGCCCTCTACCAGGATCCGGGCCGCAAGGACCTCGCCTGGCTGCTCGGGATCGACGAGGACGTGATGAACGACGACATCCGCCTGGCCGAGGTGCGCAATTGGATCGAGCAGCTGGTGCTGCCCAACATGGAGCGCTGACGGGCCGTCACTTGCGGCGGAATCCGGTTGACAGCAAGCGTACATGGCCGCCAGTTATGAGGCTGTAACCGAGCAAGTGAACAGCCGGAACCGAGAGAGCCATGACCGCCAAACCGGTAGTCGGAATACCCGTGGACGCGCTTGATCTGGGCGGCAGGCCGTTCCATGGCGTCGGCGAGAAGTACATCAACGCCGTGGCCCACGGCAGTCACGCGATTCCCTTCTTCATCCCGGCCTTCGGCGGCGGCGCGGAGCTGGATGCGCTCGACGCCTTGCTGGACGTCGACGAGGTCCTGGACCGCCTCGACGGCCTGTTCCTCACCGGCAGCCCGTCAAACGTGGAGCCGCATCATTACGCAGGCGAGCCCAGCAGCCCCGACTTGCTTCACGATCCGCAACGCGACGTGACCACATGGCCGATGATCCGCCGCGCGATCGAGCGCGACCTGCCGGTCCTCGCCGTCTGCCGCGGATATCAGGAGCTCAACGTGGCCCTGGGCGGCACCCTGCACCAAAAGGTACAGGAGGTGCCGGGCCTGATGGACCACCGGGAAATCAAGGACCTGCCGCGCGCGCCGCAATCTGCGCCGGTCCAGCCGGTGCGCCCGGCCGCGGGCGGCGTCCTGCACCGGCTGCTGGGCGAGGCGGAGCTCCCGGTGCACTCGCTGCACCAGCAGGGCCTCGATCGTTTGGCGGAGGACTTGAAGGCCGAAGCCATCGCCCCCGACGGGCTGGTCGAGGCGGTGAGCCACCGGGCGGGCCCCCGGTTCCTCCTCGGCGTGCAGTGGCACCCCGAATGGCGTTTTCGGGAAAACCCGGCCTCACTGGCGATCTTCCACGCCTTCGGCGAAGCGGCGCGCGAGGGGGCGCTCAAGCGCGCGGCCTGATCCACTCCGCCCCGCCGACGCCTGTTAGGGATGGCGGAGCGGCACCGAGAGCAAGGCGCCGAATTCCTCCATGAAGTTGACGCTGATGCGGGCGTGGACCTTGCCTTGCTTGTCGTCGAACGATGCCTGCTCGGCCAGCGGAACGACGGCTTCGTGCCAGACGCCCGGGTGGATGTAGAGGCCCTGAGTGCCGTCGCAATAGAAGGCGACGAAGTCCGCGGGCTTCACGTCGTCGCCGGGTAACGCCAAAGGGGCGATGAAAGGCGCGGCCTCGCGCGGAAAGAACAACTGGCCGCCGTCGGGATGATAGTTGGCGTGCCAGATCAGCAGCCGCCTGCGTTCGCGCGGCGACGCCGAGTCCGAGGCTCGTTCGGGCGGCTGGCTCCATCCGAGTAGATAGCTGTCGTCGACCGCCCGATTGCGGCCGTAGAGCATATCGCCGGCCCACCAGAACTCGAAAACGCCTTCGGCCACGCCCCCCTCGTTGCCGGTGCCCGGGTCGACCGGCCGCCAACCCGGCGCCGGCCAGGTGACGATCTCGATGTCGGTGCCGGCGCAGTCGTCGACCAGCCGGCCGTAGCCCGAGAGCGTCTCCGGCGTCGCGCGCAGGAGCGGCAGTTCGACGATGTCATGAGAGTCGGCGGTCCTGGGTGCGGCGGCTTTTTCCATGGCTCGAGTCAAGGTCTCCCAGCGGCGGTCGCATGCCAACTTTACCGCCGGTTCGGCGCTCGAGTCACGGGCCGAGCTAGCAATGGATGGCATCGGAAGCCCGCTGTCGGGTGCTCGCGACAAAGCAACAGCGCCGAGCCGTTTGACCGACTCGGCGCTGTTGACTCAGCCTGACTTTAGGGCCGAGGCGGGCCCGCGGGGTCGCCGCCACTCTCAACCGCGGGCCGCCCCGGCGGTGGCGCTAGAGCACCACCATCGAGGATTCCCCTTCGATCGCCAGAGGGTCGAGACCCACCAGCGAGCCAATGAGGAATGCATAGGTGTAGTCCAACTGCACCTGAATGGTGCCGCCGGGATTAT
>PVMK01126513.1_pt1 | contig 37174 bp, 35 predicted proteins | sample 1853481 | NCBI WGS metagenome assembly PVMK01 (sample SAMN08533507, study PRJNA380276) | Marine sediment metagenome, whole genome shotgun sequencing project. | reverse complement strand
TCCATTATTCCGGGGATACTCAAACAGGCCTCTGTACCCACATCAAAATCGAGAAGGTCTTCTTCCATCAAAATCTCTTCAAGATGACCTACCCTGTGGTCTTCTTCCAGATCAATCAGGGACCTGACCCGTTTGTATATCTTCTTTTGCCTGAACTCCTGATAATAAAGATCCCCCCCAAAGCTGATAATATCTTTCAGATATTTCTTCATAGGTCCCAGACGGAACTGCCTCAGGGCAAGGCGAAATCCCGTCTTGGCTACTCTAAGACCGTCATAGCTGATGTAGTTCACCCATTCGGCAATAGAGGCGTTCACCACCTCGGCCCCGTATCCCTCCAGGACCCTGATTACATCCTGATTTGCATGTACATGCGTTCTCAAATAGATCTCGCCGACAATTCCTATAAGTGGTTTAGGGGGCACCCCGGGATCAATAATCCTCTTACCTTCCTCTATTATCTCTTCCAACTTATCAAGGATCTTATTAAAATTCTTGGCAGGCCCCAATCGCTCCAGGGTCTCCTCCATAAGATGCATGGAGCGCTCGATAAAGTCATCGGTTAATCCGGGCTCCTTTTCATAAGGTCTGATTCTCCAGAGTAATCTGTCTAAGATGTCCCCTATAACGAGAGAAAAAAAAGATGCCTTTCTGAGGTCCCTCACACTGTTGTCATCAATTATCCCTGCCAGGGAGTATCCATCCTCTGTGGAAAGAGAACCGATCTTCAGCCTGCTAAGCTCAGGAAAAGAATCAAGGACAATCCTCTGATACTTGTTGTACATCCCAAAACGGCATGGCCCGTCTGCTTCGGGCATAAAATAGATATAGTCTTCCGGATCGAAATCGTCCCCCAGAAGTTTTGCTTCTTCCTTCATATAATAGAGGATATCCCCCATAGTAATCTGGCATGGGTAGCATTCCTTACCTGAAGTGTACTCCATACCGAGATCAAGACCCTTGTAGGTATCCATTATCTTAGCATTAATGCCAAAGCCCCTGAAGACCGCTGCCAGGAGATGCGACCCAATCCTGTTCATCTCAGGGATCAGACAGGTCTTATTGCTCAGGTTGAATCGGCCGAGCTTTTCAGTCAGAGACTGGAAATCGATTATCTTTGGTGACTCCATCGTAACCGTTCACGGATTAAATTTCTGTTGTTTTTTAAATCCAAAATCCCCAATCCAATCCCGCCCTGCGGGACCAAAATCTAATTGGCCACCTTCAAATCTGACACCATGCCTCTCTGCTGCTTCTGCATACTGTTTTCTATCACATTCTTGTATGCCTCGAGCCTGGTCATGGCCCCTGCAACGGCGCTATGTTCGTCCAATTCCAAAATCAGATAGGCCTTGTCACCCATAATATGTTTGTAAAAATGCTCGAGAAAAGAATCTGCCCCACATCCGAAATTAGTCAAATGAAGACCAAAATAGGACTCATGGCCCTCCACAAATTTGGCGGTCCTCAGGATTTGAGCCCCCAATCCCCAATACATGGAGGGAAAGTCAGAGAGGTCTACAGATGAGACGTCTATGAAATCCATTGGAAGGGCAGCGACTCCGATCTTTGCCAGATTCCGGCCTAACCTCAAATTCAATCTTTCATCGTAAAGGTTATATGGCCGGCCCGTCACCACCACCAGGGGATCATCCGGGTTATGATATTCAAGGATCTCCTTTCCCTTTTTATGAAGCGCCCTGTTAAACTGATCCTGTCTTTCCAATGCGTAGTAGAGGGCCTTTCTTATCTTCCCCCTGCCAACCCCAAGTTTTGCCGTCAACTGATCCGCTATCTCCAGGGTGAGTGTATCGACATCGTATTTGAGGTGAATAACCGGCTTCAGGATTGACGAGGAATCAAGACCCAGGGCTATCCGGACCATATGAGAATTGGCGCTGACCATAGGGCAGAGGGAGCCCTTTTCCGAATCTTCAGGTGTGGGCATGTCGATCATGGTGGGGATAAAGAGATATCGGGTCTTCCCCATCAGCTCTTTTACATGACCGTGTGAGACCTTCACAGGATAGCAGGTCTCTGACAGCATGGTCTCGATCCCTATCTTTGATATATGGGTGTTGGTGGGGGGCGTCAGCACAAGCCGAAAACCAAGACTGTCAAAAAAATGCGCCCACAGGACAGCGTTCTGGAGACCATAGAGCGCCCTTTGCATCCCGACGGTGGGGCGTCCCTCCACCTCCATTAAAGGCTCCCCCTTCAACTCCTCATAAACCCCGGCCATATATGTTTGCCATATCTCCTGTCTTGCGGCAAAAAAATCCTCTTTTTTCCTGCCCTTGCCCCTTGTCAATTCATAGCGACCGCACTCCCCACCCCAAACAGAGCGACGGCCGTCAAAGTCATAGATCTTGAGTTTACATTGGTTATGGCAGTTAATGTCTGCACTGCATATTTTTTCTTTGAAATCCATGCGGTCATTTATGGAGCTGTCGAGCCCTCTGAATGTGGTCCCGGTTCTGTTTTCAATGCGCATCTTTTCCTGGACACTGATAGCAGCCCCATATGCACCCAGAACCTCCCTGTGTTTGGGGACCACCAGACCGCGTCCGAGGACATCTTCAAAGGCGGCAACAACCCCTTTATTCAAGGAAGGCCCCCCGAGGAACATGACCCTTTGTCCGATCTTTCTCTTTTCAACCACACGATTGAGATAGTTAAAGACGATGGCATAGCACAATCCGGCTATCAGATCGTTTCTATCCACACCCTTCTGGTGATAGGATACCAGGTCTGACTCCATAAAGACTGTGCATCTTTCGGCTAACTTGACAGGCGTCTTTGATGAGAGGGCAATCTCCTGAAATTCTCCCACGATATTGATCCCATATTTATTGGCCAATTCGTGGAGAAAACTGCCGGTTCCTGCCGCGCAGACCTTATTCATATCAAAATCAAGGGGATAGGTATTTGAGATATAAACATATTTTGAATCCTGCCCCCCGATTTCAAATATGGTATCCACATCCCGGTCGATTTCTACAGCGCCCCTTGCATGGGACGTTATCTCGTCTATAATTAGATCAACATTCAGGAAATCCCCTACAACATTTCTGCCGGAGCCTGTGGTAGCGGTCCCTAAGATTTCAATTTTCCCGCCCATCCGGTCGCGCAGATGCCTGAGCAGACCCTGTGTAACCTCTATGGGTTTACCCTGCGTGGGGACGTAGCTCTTATGAATAATCTCGCCGCCCTCGTTGATAAGGGCGTATTTTGTGGTGGTGGAACCGATGTCAATACCGAGATAGGTCCTGGTTATTTTTTGCAGATGCCTTTTCGCAACCTCATTTGTCTCCGGAAAGAGGGTTTCCTTAAGGGTTAATCTTGGGGCTATCGGCACAGAAAGCTCCCGGGTAGAGGCCAGATCCTCTAATAAGCTCAGGGCCACAGGGCCACCGCTCCCCGATTCATGAGTCCGGCTCAATTCCAGGGCCTCCAATGCAACCCCGAGGGCGCCGACGGAGGTGCTATAATCCGGCACAACCAACCCCGGGAAATGCTCCTTAAAGGCCTTCACCTGGAGTTGATTCAGGGAAAGTCCCCCTACAAAAACAATCGGCTCTTCAAGGGTCCGGTTTGAGACAATGGTGCTCATATAGTTCCTGGCGTTTCCCACATGCAGACCGTAAATGATATCCTCTAATTTTTCTCCCCTGTTCTGGAGGTGAATCATGTCAGACTTTGTAAACACGGTGCAGCGACAGGCCACATTGGCGGGGCTCACGCTCTTAATGCCGAGATCGATAAAGTCAGACAAAATCCTGTCGATCTGATCCTGAGAGATGTCTGCTTCCTTTTCATACATGGCGGTGGCCAGTCTCTGGGCCTGCTGATCAATAAAAGACCCGGTCCCGGAGGCACAGGGGCCGTTGGTGTTAAAATATTCCAATTCCCATTTCGCCCCTTGGCACGAGGAATCCCCTGTGGACTGGTTAATCTGAAACAGGGCCGTATCCTGCCCCCCCATGCTGATGATCGACTTGACATCCGGTTTTATAAAAGTGGCACCAACCACCTCGCTGATCGTCTCGAATTCATAAAAGGCCCCTAATCTCTCACTCAGCTTTTTTCCATGGTTCCCGGTAAAGGATATGGACCCGATCCTCTCCTCACCAAATCTATCATAAAGACCCTGGATAAGAGCTAAGACCCCCTCATTCACCCTGCCAATATGCCGACCGTAGGGCGCCTCAAAGACGATCTCTTTTTTCTGATTGATAACAATGCAGTTCAGACTCACAGATCCCGCATCAATACCCGCATAAAGTTTATCCGGACCCGTGGTCTTTTTTTCTTCCTTATCAGCCATCTGTTTCATTTCCAAAATTTAGGGATTCAGGGATTTAGGGATTTAGGAATTGAATGTAATTCCCTTTCTTAATCCCTCAATTCCTCAATTCCCCAATCCCTCAATTCTTCCTTCTTCACTGCCCAGATAAAAAATCTCTCCTGAATGTTCCTGTTTGTGAATCGAGCCCTTAATGAGCAGTCCTTTTATGAGGTCATCGACCTCATCAGGATCGAGGTCTAAGGAATTGACCATATCAACCGCCCGCAGGGGTCTTCTTTTAAGCGTGTCTAAGAGGATCTCGGCCGAAGTTTGCACGTTCAACATCTCTTTTGACACAGGTGTTCCAGCGATTACTTCCGCGTTCTTGCCAAAAAGGAGCATTACATCGTCTAAACGCTCTCTGTCAAGAGGTTTGGCCCTTGAGTCAGAGGGGGGGCGTACCACAGTGTTAATCTGTATCCTGTCAGGACGGATGGTGTCAATCACATCCTTTAAAGCCTCCTCCTCCTCTTCAGTGTCATTGATCCCGGCCAAAAAAACCACCTCGAGGAACAATTGCCCCTGGTACTCGCTTCTAAGACTCTTCAGGCCTTCAACAATAGTGCCGAGGTCGAGTTCAGGATCAGGTCTGTGAATCCGTTTGAAGGTTTGATCAAACGCGCTGGACAGGGTTGGCATGATAATATCCGCGCCCTGGACACACCGCCGGACCTCTTCATCCCAAAACAGAGACCCGTTGGTCAAAACCGCAACCCTCGTAGCCGTGAATGTCCTGATGCCATCAATGATCTGATCGATCTCCGAATGGAGAGTAGGCTCGCCCGAACCGGCAAGGGTAATTATGTCCGGCTTACAGACCAGGAGCTTTTGCCTTAGCTGCTCTAACACCTCGTTAACAGGCACATAGGGTCTCCTCTCGAGTGTCCTGTTTGTGGTCCTCCCCACCTCGCAATAAAGACAGTCAAAGGTGCAGGTCTTGGCCGGGATCAGATCCACACCCAATGACAACCCCAATCGTCGCGAAGGAACCGGACCGAAGAGATGGGAGTTAGTTGAGTGGTTGAGTAGTTGAGTAGTCATAAACCCTAACCCGGATAAACCATAAAAGTGCCTAAAGTGAGCTAAAGTGCCTAAAATGCCTAAAGTTAATGTTTGTTTTCATTCGATGTACGATGTTCATCTTTTTCCACCACTTGCTTTCGGGGCATTGAAAAAACTGCTTGTGTTTTGTCGCAAGACTTATTTGGTAACTGTTTAATGCGCCTCATCCCAATTCTTTCCCCTGTTTATATCCACCTTCAGGGGCACCTTCAGGGGGAAAACCCCTTCCATCTCTTCCCTGATCATCGGAATGAGCCTCTCCAACTCTTCCTCCGGGGTTTCAAATACCAGCTCGTCATGGACCTGGAGGAGCATTTTAGATCTGAAACCCTCTTCTCCTAATCGATTGTGGATATTGATCATCGCCTTCTTGATAAGATCGGCGGCCGTTCCCTGAATGGGTGTGTTTATGGCCATCCGCTCTGCCTCGGAACGAATCCGTTTGTTTGCATGCTGAATATCCGGCAGATATCGTCTCCTGTTGAAAAGGGTTGTGACATACCCGTTTTCTGAGGCCTCTTTAATCATCTCCTCCCGGTATCTTACCACACCCTGATACCTATCATAATAGGTCGAGATGTAATCCCTGGCCGTCTTATGGTCTATACCCAACTCCTCACCGAGTTTCCTGGGTCCCATCCCATAAATAATACCGAAATTAATCGCCTTTGCAATCCGCCTCATCTCCGAAGTGACATCCTGAACCTCCACACCCAGAATCTCTGAAGCTGTACGGGTGTGAATATCCTGGTTTTGATTGAATGCTTCAATAAACGCCTCATCACCTGAATAATGGGCAAAAACCCTCAGCTCTATCTGGCTGTAGTCTGCTGCCACAAGGTAATGCCCCTTCTCAGCGACAAAACCCTTCCGGATCTCTCTTCCTTCCGCCCCCCTGATTGGGATATTCTGTAGATTCGGGTTGCTGCTGCTCAACCGCCCGGTGGCGGCAACCGTCTGGTTATAAGAGGTGTGGACCCTCCCAGTGGAGGAATCGGCCAACTTGACTAATGCGTCGAGGTAGGTGGATTTCAGCTTTGAAAGGGTCCTGTAGCGGAGAAGCAGTTTCGGTATCTTGAAGGCCGATGCGGAGAGTTTTTTTAATACCTTTACATCAGTTGAGTAGCGTTTGGTCTTGGCGGTCTTCTTCTGACCCGGGAGTCCGAGTTTTTCAAAAAGCACGTATCCCAACTGCTGTGGCGAATTTATGTTAAACTCCATACCCGCCTCGGCATAGATCGCCCCTTCCATCTCCTTCATCTCTTCTCCAAAGCGGCCCGACATCTCCCTGAAAAATTCCGCATCAATCCTGATCCCGGTCATTTCCATGTCCATGAGCACCGGGAGGAGTTTCATCTCGAGGTCATAAAAGAGCTTCTCATTTTTCTCAGACTTCATCTTCTCATCAAGGATACGCCTTAGCCTGAAGGTTATATCCGCATCCTCACAGGAATACTCGCAGGCCTTTTCCACCTCCACTTCGGAAAAATTGCGGGCATTCCTGCCCTTGCCCACCACATCTTGAAAGTTAATCATCTTATGATTGAGATAATGCTGGGCAAGATACTCGAGGTTGTGCTGTCGGATTCCCGGATTGATGACATATGAGGCGATCATGGTATCGAAATGAATCCCTTTCAGATCGACCCCATGCTGTTTCAACACCTCGGCATCATATTTTATGTTCTGCCCCACCTTCAAAACCCGATCATCCTCCAGCAACCCTTTCAGGATAGGGAGGGCCTCTGACCATTTAACCTGGTCCGGGGCGCCCAAATAGATGTGCGCCAGTGGAAGATAATAAGCCTTGGACTCCTCAAAGGAAAAGGAGATCCCTGCCAATTCAGCATGAAGCGGATCCGTGCTGGTGGTTTCCGTATCGATCGAAAGGATCCCCGCCTCCCCTATCCTCTCTGTTAAAGCCGTCAACTCCTCTTTAGAAAGGCAGAGTCTGTAGTCTCGAGGACCTTCCTTCCTCGACGCAAACTGCTCCCACAACCCCCTGAACTCCAGATCTCTAAAGATCGTTGCAAGCTCCTCACCGGATGGCTCACCGAGTCTGAGCTGTTCGACATCTTCATCAATCGGCACAAATCGATCGATGGTAACCAGTCTTCTACTCAAGAACGCCTCGTCACGGAACGTTTTCAAATTCTCCTTGAGTTTTTTCTTCTTTACCTCTTCCACTCGATCAAAAACATCTTCAAAGGAACCAAACTCCTGGATAAGACTGATTGCGGTCTTCTCTCCCACACCCGGGACACCGGGGATATTGTCCGAGGTATCCCCCGAAAGCCCCATAATATCAATGAATTTCTCAGGTTCTAACCCATAGGTCTCTTTCAACGTTAAATAATCCGTAACCTTATCTTTCATTGTGTCCCACATGGCGACATCCGGTGTAATCACCTGCCTGAAGTCCTTGTCGCCTGTCACCATAACCACATCATAACCCTTCCCTTCACAGATCCTGGCCCAGGTCCCTATGATATCATCTGCCTCGTACCCCGAAAGCTCGAACATCTTAAGCCCCAGGTTCTTAACTACCTCTTTCAGGACAGGGAGTTGCACTGCCATATCTTCCGGCATAGGGGGCCGGTTTGCCTTGTAATCTTCATAGATCTCATGCCTGAAGGTGGGACCTCTGGCATCAAAGACAATAGCAAGGTATCTTGGCTCTTTATCGGCAAGGAGTTTCAGTACCATCTTGGTGAAACCAAGAATGGCGTTTGTGGGAAAGCCCTTTGAATTGGCAAGGCCTCTTATGGCATGATAGGCCCGGTAAATATAAGAACTGCCATCAACTAAATAGACTGTTTCTTTCTCCTGAGACATATATTTGACGCGCCCTTCAGCTGATGGCTTTTTCTATATGGATGTTCGATACCCCTGGCAAGGTAATCGAATGATTGGTCGGTGGAGTGGCGGGAAATTGAACAAATTCATCCACCTTCTCCCTTATTTCTCTTCTTCACCATCTCAATGAATCGCTCCAGATTCTGTTGAGAGCCGAACGCTTCATTGAAGAATTCATCACTCCAGATGTCGAGGCCTAACCTGAAGATATGATGGATGAGTTTATCTGCGTTGTCAGGGCCCTGTATCCTTAAGACCTGATAGAGGAGGTCTTCAGGTACCCTAATGGGATAGACAGCCGTGGATGAGTCTCCTTCTGCCTTCAAATATTCCTGAATGCTCTTGAGGACTCTCAGGTTAACGTACTTTCTATTATATTCTTCTTTATCCATTCGGTCATGCCTCAGGAAGGGAAACCAGCTCCTTCCTCCGCTGCCTGATCCTGAAATATTCAGTATAACCCGCTTCACGGGCCAAATCAAGGGCTAACCTAAATCTGTCCCCGACATCCCCGGGACAGTGGGCATCAGATCCGAAGCATATGGGGATTTCTCTTTCCCGTGCCATGGAAACAATAAGCGGCGAAGGATAGATTTCACCCACAGGTTTGCGGAGACCGGATGTGTTCAGTTCAATTCCCATCCCGGCCCCGGCAATACGGTCAAGCACAGGTTGAGCCATCTCCTTCAGATCCTTATCCGTAGGGCGGTGCCCGAATTTCTTAGGCAGATCAAGATGTCCTACAGCGTCAAATAAACCCGACTCTACAAACTTTAACAGAATATTGAAATACGCGCGCCATGTAGTTGTTATATCAGCTGAATCCCAGATGTGCCTCTGGGCCGGATGATCAAAGCCCCAGTCCTCGATAAAGTGCACCGATCCTAACACAAAGTCAAACTTCCGGGCAGAGAGCCATTCCCGGAGAAACCGCTCACACCCTTCATAATATTCGATTTCCATACCCAGCAGGACCTCCGGGGTTTCGCCGTCATGGAGGGCTTCAATCATCTTCCCGTAAGAGGGAAACTGGTCTAATGCCATCCGGTGGGCCAGATCATATCCGTCCGGGTTGGGCACGTGATCGGAAAAGCAGATTTCAGGTATCCCCTGCTTCTCCGCCTCTGATCTATATTCAGCCACGTCACCGGTGGCATGCTTACAAAGGATAGTATGTATGTGATAGTCTGGTAGCATTTTTTTGAAGTTCCTAAAGTGACTAAAGTTTTAAGTGACTAAAGTTAATGTACGCCTTCGGCGCTGCAATTTCAAATAAAGAAATATGAAAATGTTGTTTTTTGTGGGATTTCTTCGTGGTCTTTGAGATGTTGCCCGTCACTTCCGTCCACTTCAGCTCACTTTAGTAATTTCAGCTCACTTTAGTCACTTTAGATCACTTTAGGCACTTCCAACTTCTTTCCCTCAACTTCCCCTCAACTCAAACCTCACAGGAACCCTAACCCACATATCCACCTTTTCATCCCCCACCATACCGGGTTCAAAGAGCCACCCGTTTACCGACTTCAGGGCCGCTTTGTCTAAGACCCGGTGCCCGCTGGATTTCAGGACACGCAACTCCTTGACCCTGCCATCTGTATCGACCAGCACCTCCAAGACTACGGTCCCTTCGTATCCCCTTCTCCTGGCCCGTTTGGGGTATCCCGGGCGGGGGTTATCTTTGTAGGCAGGTGTGGCCTCACGGACCTGCTTTACGGGTGGAATTGACGCAATTTTCGTTTCGGTCTCAATAACACTCTCTTCCGGAATATCAGGGAAGGGCTCAATCGGAAGCGCCATTTCCCTCTTTGGTGGAGCTGAAGCATGAGTGGATAGCGGGGGCGTCTCAAGGACCTTTTTCTTCTCAGGGACCAGCGATGCCGTGACGATCCTGGCAGGCGTTTTTGGCTTCGCCTTTGGCTTTGGTGGCTTTTTTTGCGGTTTCGTAATGCGCTTCAGGGGCTTTTTAGCCTCTTTCGGGGCTTTGTAACACTCTTTAAGGGCTTTAGTTTTTTCTGAGGTCTTACGCTCTTTTCAGGATGCGCTTCGATCTCCTTTTTTGGCTCCAGGATTTCCGGGGGTACCTCAATTGTTTTTTTTGTGGGCAGAGGCTTGATGACAACATTCTGCTTCTTTTCCGGGGGCTTTTTGGAAGCATTCTTTTCAATAATTCGGGCAGGTTTGACAGTGGGCTTCGGTTTGGCAGCAGGTTTTGGCTTAATCGGGCGATAGGATGCAAGGGATATGGTGATGATATGCGGCTTTTTGGGTGGTTTTTTATCAAAGGCTATGGGAACAAACCCGAAAAAGAGTCCATGAAGGGTCAAGGCAAGCAGGGCTGCGAGTAAAAAACGTTTCACTTTTTTTCATCCACCTCTGCCTGAAAAGAGATATGTCTGAGGCCAGCCATTTCAGACCTCGTTAAGTGGTTGAGTCCCGCCTGAGGCGGGATTGAGTGGTTAAGTCGTTATTATTATTCGAATTCATACTTTGCCCAATAATTGGATACTCGTAGAATTTGGGGATTTTGGAAATATCGGTAGAAATATCACACAACAAGGTGTTAAATCAAAAGAATTTCACTTACTCCTTGAGAAGACATGCATAAAATGGTAAATGAGTTAAGGGTTGTGAGGTGCGGGTTCAACCAACAACCAACAACCAACAACCAGCAACGAGGAACGAGAAACCAGTTTCCAGTTTCAAAATGATTATTGAACAAGCCAAAAATGTCTTAACAATCGAGGCCCAAAGCATCTCCGGGCTTATAGAACGGATCGGGCCTGAATTTGAAAAGGCAATTGAGACAATCCTGAAAGCCAAGGGCAGGGTCATCCTCACGGGTATGGGCAAATCAGGTCTGGTTGCCAGAAAGATATCCGCCACACTCAACAGCACCGGGACATCTTCGCTGTTTCTCCATCCGGCCGAGGCCATCCACGGAGACCTCGGTATGGCAACACCGGATGATGTCATCTTAGCCATATCGAACAGCGGACATACCTCTGAAATTAGCAGGATACTGCCCTTGCTCAAGAATATGGGTGCAAAAATCATCCTTTTTACCGGTTGCCTTGATTCATCAATGGCTGATATCAGCGACATCGTTATAGATATAGGCGTAGAAAGAGAGGCCTGTCCCCTGGGGTTAGCACCCACTGCCAGCACCACTGCAGCTCTTGCCATGGGGGATGCCCTTGCCGTGGTCCTGCTCAAGCAGAGGCATTTTAACAAAGACGATTTCAAACGGTTCCACCCCGGTGGCAGTCTTGGAGAAAGACTCGCCTTCAAGGTAAAAGAGGTTATGCTGACCGATGATCACATACCAACAGTTGATTTAGGTTCCAGGGTTGGGCAGGCCATTGAAGAAATCAATGCCAAGAAGATCGGCGTTACCCTGATAACAGGGGAAGACCAGAGGCTTGAGGGGATTATCAGCGACGGGGATTTAAGAAGGGCCCTGATAAATAAAAAAAATATCCACGAGATGAAGGTCGAAGAAATTATGAGTTTGACCCCAAAGACAATCGACGAAGATGAGACCTCGGCAGAGGCCCTGGGCTTAATGGAACTCCATGCCATAACCCACCTCGTTGTTTTGGATGAACAGCGGCGGATTAAGGGTGTGGTCCATCTTCACGACCTCCTGGGAAGAGAAGGATTCATAGCCAATGCAGGCAATAACAGCACCACGCGGTCTCATAGCTGACATAATCACACCGTTTACAAAGGGTGGGGCAATTGACGGTCCTGGTCTTCAACGTCTCCTTGACCGCGTAGCCCCGCATGCCCAGGCAGTTTTCCTGGCAAGCCCTCATACCGGAGAAGGTAAGAGCCTGCACACCGAACAGAGGGTAGAGCTTTTGGAACAGGCCATCCCCGCTATGGCGCAAAACCCGATTCCAATCCTCATATGGGTTACCCGGGATGATGAAGCAGGGTCAAGACACACAACAATTGCCCTCAAAGAGGTCATTGAAAAGCGCCGATATACAGGGGATGTTTTCTGGGTGGATACACCCCTATATTATCACAGCAACCGGGGTCTCCCTGATCTCTACACGGCCCTATGTTCGGTGGTAGGAAAGCCATATATACTCTACAACGATCCGGGATTTATAAATGGCTTATCAAAGCCTTTAAAGAGAAATAATATCCGCACGGCTGTTCTCAAAGAATTAGTTAGTCTTGAGGGGATCACCGGTCTCATATTTTCAGGGTCATTGGACAGGGTGAACAACTACCACAAAGCATGCCGGGGACGACCTCATTTCAGGATCTATGACGGAGAGGAATCACATTTCTTAGACAACCCAAGCACGAGCGGGGTGGTTTCGGCGGGGGCTAACCTGGCCCCGAAATCCTGGGAAAAAATAATCCAATCATCTCTTGATTTATCGGCTCACAAGAAAGGCTACCCTGATCATCTGCAGCAGATATGGGTATTAGGAGACTACCTCCGCAGCATGAGAGATATCTATAACTCCCGGGCAACTGCACCCATCTTAAAAGAGATATTATCGGATATGGGTATCATCGAAACCCCGGCCTGCACGTTTCAGGTTGAAGATACAAAGGAGTCTAAGTCAAGGCTAAGGGATTTGATGATGGGGTTTGGGGACTACCCGGGAGAGGGGAAAGTGCCTAAAGTTTGAAGTGCCTAAAGTTACGGGTTACGGGTTGCGAGGTACAGGTTGCGAGTTACGGGTTACGGGTTGCGGGTTCATCCAGCATCCAAGGAAGCACGCCGTTCGACAAGTACCTTGTTCTGGAACTGTTTCAACTTTAGTTCACTTTAGGCACTTTAGTCACTTTAGCTCACTTGGTTTACCTCTCAATCAGATGGAGGCGATACTGATAGTAGGCGTCTCTCAAGGCAACATAGGGGTCAATCGCCGCCTCTTTCATAGCTTCATAATCTCCAATCCTCAGCGAAGTCTTGTTCACTATGTCGTAGGTTCTGATCCCCACATTGGGCCAGAAGTCAACCATATAGTCAAAAGGATTAAGGAACAGACCGCCCCCCCAACCGACAGCGTCCCGAATACTGTAAGGGCCCAAAAACGGCAGATCGAGATAAAAACCTGGTCCGATGCCGTAAAACGCAAAGACTTGTCCAAGATCTTCATCCTGTATCGGGAAATTCAGGGCCTGCTTTGCCACGTCTTGAAAACCCAAAAACCCCGCAGAAGAGTTAACGACAAAACGCACCAGCACAATGCCAAGCGCCTCGAACTTGCCCTGTAACAGACAACTGATAGCACGGATCGGCATGACAAGGTTGGAGAAGAAGTTACGTATGCATACCCTTCCGAACTCTGGCACCACCGCACTATAACCGGTTGCCACAGGCTTCAAGACCCAGAAGTACAATTTGTCATTAAACTGGAAGAAGGCGCGGTTCATGGGTTCAAGGGGATCGTAAATCGAATCAATTTCCTCTATCTCATCCTCCCAGGGATCAGACCCCTCTGTGGTCTTCTGGGTATCCTTTACCTGGGCCATCTTCAAATTTGACGGACGGCCCGCAGGACCTGGTTCAGTTCGCTGCCTCTCTGCATATACCATCCGATCCAGCTCATGGGCCTCTACCTCATCATGCACCCGCCATATCTGTTCCTTTTCAGCAAAACAAAAAGATGTAAGCATACTCAACCAGCATATTAAAAAGAATAGGAAACAAACAGGTCTCGCGCAAAGACGCAAAGACGCAAAGGGATAAAACGTATCATTCTGCCTACAATGGCTATGAGACAAATCTTTTTCAGACATGATTTGATTTCAATAAATAGGTGTTAATAGGCCCCCATTAACAGGCTCTTTCTTCATTCCGGAGATCATACAATAGTCGAATCCCGTCTGAAAAATCATTCTCCTTCGACCTTTTTCCTCAACTTCTTGACCAGATCCTCGTAAGACGATCGTGTCATTATACTGCTAAACTGTTTTCTGTAATTATTTACAAGACTGACCCCTTGTATGGATATGTCATAGGCTAACCATTCGCCACCCTTGTTCTTGAGCTTGTATTTGACCAGAATCTCCGTATCTTTCTTGGTCACGATCTTTACTACTACAATGCCGTACTTTCCATCAACCCTTTCACCCACATACAAGACCTTCTCGCCAGAATAGCCCTCCACCTTATCTAAGTAGGTACGCTCCATCAGCTTTCCGAAGAGATCGATGAACTCCTCTTTTTCCCGGTCAGACCTTTCCTTCCAATGCCTTGCAAGGGTCCTCTTAGACATCTCTCTCCAGTCAAATCTCTCATCCACGGCTTCCCGGATACGCCTGGCCCTCTCTGCAGCCATGTCAGAGGTCTTCATGGCAGGATCACTTACGATTGCAATCAATTTATCGGTTGTTTCCCTGACATCTTCCGTTGGCTTCCCTGCCATAGATGAGCCTGCAATAATAAGGGTCATTAAGAAGAAAAAGGAAACCATTATTAAGCGCTTACAAATCATACGTGCCTCCATGGGATTGATGATTGTTGATTGATGATCGTTGATTGAAAAACCTAACCCGCAACTCTTAACCCGCAACTCGCAATCCCGCCTGCTGCGGGATCTACGCTTCGCTCCGGCTCGCAACCCATCATATTTTACCAAAAACGTAATTGGAGATCAATTCTTCGATATCTATGGCAGACTGTGTATCCCTTATACGTCCGCCGGGTTTTATAAGTTCATCAGCGCCGCCAGGCGTAATTTCCACATATTTCTCACCGATCAATCCTTTGGTCTTGATGGAGGCGATGGCATCCTCCTGTATCTTTAGATTCAGAGGAAGGTTGAGAAATATCTTAGCCTGATAATCATCCAAAACAACCCGCTTCACCCGCCCTACTTCCACCCCTGCGATAACGACCGACGATCCGGACTTCAGACCACCGCTGTTGGAAAAGATGGCGTGGATCTCGTATCCTTCATCACCGAAGACCTCCATCTTCCCTAATTTGATGGACAGGTAACCAAGACAGATGATCCCTATGATCATAAAAAAACCCACAGCCAGTTCAAGATCAAACTTTTTCATGCATCCCTCCTTCCCGCTTCCCCCTTCCGTCAGAATCCCCGACAAATGCCCGGACAATCGGGTCTTTGGAAGAAAATAACTCCGAGGGAGTTCCATCAGCCCATACCACACCCTCATTTAGCATGGCCACCCTGTCGACAATGGTAAAGACCGTCGAAATCTCATGGGTCACAACGATCCCTGTAAAGTGAAGTCGCCTGTGACAGGCATCAATAAGCTTAATTATGTCATGACCTGTAACCGGGTCAAGGCCTGTGGTTGGTTCATCAAACAGCATGATTTCCGGATCTCCAACCAGCGCCCTGGCGAGTGCAGCACGTTTCACCATTCCCCCGCTGATCTGGGACGGATATTTATATTCCGAACCTGACAGACCGACATTGTCCAGTTCCTCTAAGACCTTCGTCTGGATACGCTTATCGCTCAACTTTGTCTTTTCCTTTAGAGGAAAAGCAACGTTTTCGAAAACATTCATGGAATCAAAGAGAGCACCCCCCTGAAAAAGAAAACCCAGCCGGTCCCTCAAGGCAGTTAAACTTCTCCCTCTAACCACACCCATCTCTCTGCCGTCCACCACCACACGGCCCTTCTCAGGTTTCAACAGTCCCGCAACATGCTTCAAAAGCACACTCTTTCCGCAGCCGCTTCTCCCTATCAGGGCGAGGACCTCTCCCTTCATAACCTCCAGAGAAATCCCTCTGAAGACCTCGTTTCCATCAAAGGATCTGTAAAGATTTTCAATCTTGATCATGCCTATTTCCTAAAACAAAATAGAAGTCATAAAATAATCCCAGACAAGGATCAGCACCGATGAAAGAACAACCGCCTGCGTGGTCGCCTTGCTGACGCCTTCTGAACCAAAGCCCGTAAATACCCCGGCATAATAGCCTTTAAAACAGCATACCCAGGTAATTATAACACCAAAGCTGAGAGATTTATAGAATCCCTCCATGATATCCTGCATTTCCACATAGCTGGCCATCTCTCCAAAATAGGTGCCTGCCCCGACCCCGAGGAGCTTTCCCCCGATCAAATATCCCCCGAAAATTCCGACCACATCAAAGATGGCAGTCAGAAGGGGGAGACAGATCATGGCCGCCAGGAGATTGGGGACCACCAAATAGCGGTAGGGATTCAAACCCATCAACTCTAAAGCATCGATCTGTTCGCTCATACGCATGATCCCTATCTCAGCGGTAATGGCTGAGCCTGCCCGACCCGTGACCATCAAAGCTGCCAGGACCGGCCCCAGCTCCTTGATGAGGGCAAGTCCCACCATAGGCCCTAAAAAGGCGTCGGATCCGAATTTGCTCAAGCTGTAAAACCCCTGAAACCCCAATACCATCCCTGTAAATCCCCCTGTGAGAAGGATTAGGACCACCGATTGCAGACCTATAAAGCGGATCTGCTTGAGGAACCGGTTGAACTTAATGGGACTGACCATGAAAAGGACGGCCTTTACTAAGAAAAGGCCCATAATCCCCATCCTGCGCACATATTGGAGTGTGAAAGCGCCTGACCTTCTTATAACAGACATGGTTGAGTGGTTGAGTGGTTGAGTGGTTGACGGTTCTTTTATAAGGAACATGGTGTAAGTTTTGCAGAACAGGCTCTGGATGTCAAAAAAAATCGACTCGAGAGGGCGAGATAAGCCGTTATGGGATCAGGATTTCCACATATCCCCGGGTAATTTCCCTATTCGGTTTTCAATTAGCTCATACTTATGATAGTGTACACATTTCATGAAACTGGAGCCTGAATGCCCAAGATCAAGATTATTGTCGTCGGCAACACCAAATCGTCTTTCATTAAAGAAGGAGAGCAGATCTATTTAGAAAGGCTGCGACGTTACACTGACACACAGTGGGTTGAGGTAAAGCCCCAAAAAGTCCGTAAGGGGCGGTCGGGTGTGGAAATATTGGCCGCTGAGGGCCAATCCATAGATAAGAAATTTCTCTCAGGGGATCACATTATAGCCTTAGACATTAGTGGGAAAGAGTATGACTCGGAAGGGTTAGCCAAATGGATTGAACGGTTCTCATTAAGCGGGAAAAGCCTCTGTTTTGTTATCGGAGGTCCATTAGGGTTATCAGAGAAGATCCTGCACTCTGCAGATGAAATCCTTTCACTCTCAAAATTGACACTGACACATGAAATGAGTCGCCTTCTTCTCCTTGAACAGCTTTACAGGGCTTACACCATTATAAGGGGTGAAAAATACCATAAATAGTGGCCCCCAAATCTTCAGGCAACCTCTTATTCCGAGACCTCATTCCTTAGGGCCGGCATCTAAGGCGATGGCTATCTTACTCTTGAGCTCCGACAGGTCAAATGACTTTATCACATAATAATCCGCGGCAATCGATTTCATGTCTTCCTTAAAGGTGTCATAAGCCGTACAAAGCACAACCGGGAGGTCGTAGAACCTGTTTCGTATATCCTGCAGCAGGTCCAGACCGTTGTAATCCACCATTTTGATATCCAGCACCACAAGGTCAGGCTTCTCTTCCTCGATCTTTTCCAGCAGCAGATGACCGTTCTCCGCCGTAATCACCTCATAGCCCGCATCGCCAAGTTCCTCTGAATAAAGGTAGCGGATATGTTCTTCATCATCCACAATCAGTATTTTTGCCATACTTTAGCCTCCAATATTTGAGATACGGATCAATTGCCTTACGACTTAGCATACCAAAAGATTCCGTCTTTTGCAAACCTTCCCGAATCCTGTCGGATCCCGGTTCTCTCTACCCAGCTCCAAACTTCAGGCATCGCGTCTGGCGGGACTCACTTTAAGCACTTCAATTCACTTTAGGCACTTTAGCTCACTTTAGTCACTTCAGTTCACTTTAGATACTTCTCAGTACTGATAAAACCCCCTCCCTGTCTTTCTACCAAACCATCCCGCATCAACATATTTTCTCAAAAGAGGGCAGGCCCTGTACTTGCTGTCACCAAGGCCCTTATGAAGGACATCCAGAATAGCCAGACAGGTATCCAGGCCTATGAGATCCGCCAGGGCCAGGGGGCCCATGGGATGATTCATACCCAGCTTCATAATCTGGTCAATATCCTCAACTTCACCTACACCTTCGAAAAGCGCATATACCGCCTCATTGATCATCGGCATCAATATCCGGTTCGCTACAAACCCCGGGAAATCATTTGCAGGCACAGGGGTCTTGCCCATCTTGAGGGACAGATCCCGGGTATTCTGGAAGGTCTCATCAGAAGTGGCCAGGCCATTTATGATTTCCACCAGCTTCATCATTGGAACAGGGTTCATAAAGTGCATCCCTATCACCTTTTTGGGTCTCTTGGTTGCCGCACCGATTTTTGTAATGGAGATGGAGGAGGTATTGGAAGAAAGGACAACTTCTTCTTTACAATATTTATCTAACTCTTCGAATATATTTAACTTCAAGGCCTCGTTTTCAGTGGCAGCCTCCACCACAAAATCTGCCCTGATCATATCTTCCAAAGAGGTCGATCCCTCTATTCTCCCCAAAATCGATTTTTGCTCTTCTTCAGTAATTCTCTCTTTCTTGACCATCCTCGCAAGGCTCTTTTCAATGGTCGCGAAGCCTCTTTCCACAAATTCATCTCTGATATCATTCATGACCACGGATAACCCGCATGCCGCTGCAACCTGAGCAATCCCCGAACCCATCTGTCCGGAGCCAACCACACCCAATGTTTTTATTTCCATGCTTCTTGTGCCTCCCTGTTCCTGGTTGAGTTGTTGAGTGGTTGAGTAGTCCTTGGTGGGATTATTTCTCGACTCAACTACTGAACAATCCTTTAATAATTTGAATCTACATCGAAACACCGAAGATCACAAGGACAAATTGATGCTGGTTCCTCGTTACTCGTTACTCGTTACTGGTTACTGGTTGCTCGATACTGGATGAACCCGCAACTCGCAACCCTCATCTCCAAAAGTCAGTGTCTTTTTGGTTTTCCATTCGATGTTCGATGTTGGACGTTCGATGTTCATCTTTTCAGCAACCCGCAACTCGTAACCCGCAACCCGGTAGTCATACTTTGCTGTCCAGCACATTACGCACGAATTCCGCCACCTGCTCTGCCCCGTTGGGCGCCCTCCTCCTTATGCGGGGCATCTCTAACAACCGGGACGTATTGGAAATCCAATCTCCTGTTCGAAAGCTTTCTTCCTCAATGGCAAGACCGTTCATATGCCTCTCTATATAGGCACCAAGGATCTCTGACTCTCTAAAATGTGCCCTTTTTATATAACCAAATGGGACACCGCCGTGATAGACCTCGGCAAGGGTGCTGTAGCCCACCTTTCCCACAACCGCATCCGCAGCATTGATCAGGTCCGGGTGAAAGAACTTTGAATGATGCGGCAGGGTGATCAGGTGATCATAAATCCTGAAGACGTTACTGCCGCCGGGAACCACGAGATAGAGATCCTCTGGCAGTTCCAGTCTTGTCAGAGACTTGTAATTTTCCGGCACGCCTCCCATGGTAATCAGCACCATCTTGGCCCTCTCCGGTATTCCCAACCCTTGCCGGACCTCATCCCTGGCGCCCCTTGCCCTTCGGCTGACAGGCAAGGCATTGAGATCAACCGGTTTCGGGGAACACACCGGTTGGGTCTGGATATGATAATCAGCTTCGCTGAATAACCTTCCAAGATAATCCACATGGTGTTTCAACCTGACGTGGTGTTCTATATATTCCTGATAAACCCAGTCCCAGGTGAAGTTCTCCACCAACACCGAGGGCAGCCCTGCTTCCCTGGCCACCGCGATTCCCATGGGCGCAATGTCACAGATAACAAGCTCACAATTCAGTCTGTCAATTTTCATGGCCAGCCCCGATATCTCGGAGCCCTCAAAGGGGATGAATCGGTTCAGACGCTCAACTGTCCTGGCAAGATCGGCATAGAGCGGCGTCTCCTGCACCAGACCTACATCTGTCATTAGGGGGTGATAGGAATGAGGACTCTTGAGAGAGTCAAAAAACCAGGAAGGTATCGTTGTAAAGATCTCAAAGTGGACCAAAGGATCCATGTCGTAAACGGAGCTCATCACCGCCGATGCTCTCGCAGCGTGACCAAATCCGTGCGGGGATATGAAGTAGGCGATCCGTTTAGGTTTTTTATTAGTAGTCATTGGATACTCGTTACTGGTTACTCGTTGCTCGTTGCTGGTCGAAGATCCCGTTTTTCAGCGGGGACACTGGATTCTCGATGCTGGATTGATGATTGTTGATTGTTGATTGAAAAACCTAACCCGTAACTCGTAACCCGCAACCAGTATCAAGTTTCAAATTTCAACCCTTCAATCCCATTGACTCAAAACGCCTCTTGGGATACATTCCGGTCTGAAATCTCGCAGGGGGTTCCGATGCAAACAGACTTTCTTCTCATAGACAAACTGATACTGATCCTCTATTTCATAGGCGTTATACTCTTCGGCGCCTATTTCCGCAAGAAAAGCAACACCTCTTCCGGCTTTATGATTGCAGATGGAAGACTCCCGAGCTGGGCAGTGGGGCTATCCATACTCGGCACCTTTGTCAGCAGCATAACTTTCCTGGCATATCCGGGCCAGGCATATAACTTCAACTGGGATGTCTTCGTGTTTTCCCTTACACTCCCGGTTGCTGCAATAGTCGCCACCATCTATTTTATCCCGCTTTACAGAACAAGGGTAAAGGTATCGGCCTATGAATACTTAGAACAGCGCTTCGGTGCATGGGCCCGAATCTACGGCAGTATAAGCTTCATGTTAGGTTCTTTAGCCCGTATCGGTATGATCTTGTTCCTGGTGTCGCTTGTGCTGCACAACCTGACGGGGTGGTCCTACGCCACAATCATCATTATTACAGGCGCCGGCGTCACCCTCTATACGGTACTCGGTGGTATCGAGGCAGTGATCTGGACAGATGTTATCCAGGTAATAATCCTTTTCGCAGGGGCAGTTATTACCACAATCATCCTACTCTCCGGCATGCCCGAAGGTCCTGGCCAGCTATTCTCCATCGCCGGACAGCACAGCAAATTGTCTCTCGGAAGCTGGAAGTTCGACCTGATCAGACCCACCGCCTGGGTAGTGGTATTATACGGCATAATTGAGAATTTCAGGAATTTTGGAGTGGACCAGAACTATGTGCAAAGATATCAGACAACAGGCTCCATAAGAGAGGCCGCACGTTCCGTTTGGATAGCAACCCTCGCCTACATACCGATTTCCGCGCTTTTTCTTTTTATCGGCACAGCCCTGTTTGCTTTTTATTCCGTTCATCCCGAATTGCTTCCATCCTCACTCGATGGGCCACTCATGGGGGACAAGATATATCCCTACTTTATCGTGACCCAATTTCCTGTGGGTCTTCGGGGACTCCTTATTGCCGCCATTCTTGCCGCCGCCATGAGCAGTATAGACTCATCCCTCAACTGCGTATCCACCCTTTCACTACTTGACTTCTACAAGAAATACTTTAACAGAGACGCAGATGACAGGGTATGCATTAAAATGCTCAGGATATTCACTATCTTCTGGGGCGTTTTGGGGACCATCACCGGTCTGGCAATGACTCAGGTTCAGACCGCCTTAGAGACCGGCTGGCAGTTGGCAGGGATAGCCGGAGGGGGGCTTGTTGGCCTGTTCCTTTTAGGGATATCATTTCATTGGGTAAGACGCTGGCAGGCCGTTGTTGCAGTAATAGCCAGCGTAACAAGCATCGTATGGTCCACTTTTGCCCGCAACCTCCCGGATCAGTGGGACTGGCTGGAATGTACCTGGCATTCCCGGATGATCGGCGTTATCGGAACCATCACCCTCCTGGTGGTCGGTTTCGGTCTCAGCGTTCTGACGCTATCAAAAAAGAACGGCTACTAACCCGGAAAAACCGGAAAAGTGACTAAAATTAATTCGACAGTATGTTCGAATGTTCTTAATCATACTCTTTTACAGTCCGTTTGTGGGATGTTTGATTATGAGTACGATTGCGATTAAGATTATGAGTAGGAAAATAAACTGATAATTCCGTATCTTGAGAAATGCAAAACATGACAGGTCTTTTTGGAGAGTACTCTGAAATAATCCCCGAGTTTCCCCTCTTTCACGAGAGCCTCCAAAACCCTATCCCCACCCACCTCAGGATAAACCGCCTGCTGACTGAACCTGCGTCGTTAACTACCTTACTGAAAGAAAAAGGGGTTCAACTGATACAGTCCATCAAAAGATATGACACCCTCTTCTTCGCTCCCGGATTGACATCTCCAGGTAACCTGTTAGAGTATTTTTTGGGCTACATACATCCCCAGGCCCTGACCTCTGCCATCGCCTCCATTGCCCTTGCTCCCAAAGAGAATTCATACCTCCTGGATATGTGCGCCGCTCCCGGCGGGAAGAGCGCACACTGCGCACAGCTTATGAACAATACCGGGCTGATCGTATCTAATGATCTTTATGTTAACAGACATATTTCATTAGGGCACACCCTTTCCAGATTGGGCGTGCTGAACGCAGTTGTGACCGGCTACCAGGCCCAGGAGTTCCCCTTAAAACAGCGGTTCAACTATGTCCTGGCCGATGTTCCGTGCTCATGTGAGGGGAGGTTCAGGAAAACCAGGGAAGAGTCTATATACAGAGAGGATAAAGGGAAGGCCAAGCTTCCAGATTTGCAGAAAAAAATCATACTAAGGGGCTTTGATCTTCTCCAGGAAAACGGCCGGATGCTTTATTCCACCTGCACATACAACCCTGAAGAGAATGAATCTGTAGTGGATTTGCTCTTGAAAGAAAGGAACGCGGAATTGCTTCCAATTGACGTAGGTTTCGATTTTGAACCAGGAATAACCCAATGGAAAGACAAGAAATATGACAAACAACTCAAAAACGCTGCCAGGTTTTACCCCCACCGCCTCGATTCAGTGGGATTCTTCATGGCCCGAATTGGCAAAAGAGGATGACCGGCTCTATCTCTTAACATACATTGAAAACCGGTTTGGAATCCCTGAAGCACTGTTTGACGATTATCTATTGTTCAGCACAAAAAAGAGCTGGTTGCTTATAAAAAGAAGTCTTCAAATAGAAACGGCTTCCCGTTTGAAAGTGTCAAAGGTAGGACTGAGGGCATTTCAAAGAATAGGGAGTTTCGTAAAACCCACCACCAGGTTTATCCAGACCTTCGGCCGGTTTGCCAGCAAAGCAAAACTTCAAATAAACATGACCCAGTTACAAACGTTGTTAGGGGGTGGAGAAATTCCTGTTGATCTAAAGCTCGATAACGGCTATGTAGTGCTTGCCATTAGAGCGAACAGGGTTCTTGGCCTCGGGTTCTTAATAAACGGCAAGATCCGCTCCCAACTTCCCAAAAAAGAGATCAGAAGTGCTATGCTCTTAGAGAATAGTCAAATAGTTGAGTCGTTGAGTTGGGAAAGCAACCAAATTGAGAAGATTTTGGATCGTAAGTTAGAAAATCAGGAGGATTAACAATGCTGACAAAAAAACAGTTGGAAAAATACGCCGATGTCCTGTTGTGGGGCTTGAAGACGGCAAGGAGTGGAAAATTTAAAAGGGGCGATGTCGTGTTGGTTCAATTTGATCTTCCGGCCGTCCATTTAGCGGAATTCCTGCAGGCAAAGCTGCTGGACATGGGTATGAATCCGGTCGTACGCTCGGGTCTGACCCCCATAATGGAGCATAATTTCTACGAGAAGGCCAACAACAAACAGCTTGTCTTCAGGGGCTCCTGGCAGGATGACCTCTACAAAAATATCAGCGGCAGGATATATCTCCATGCACCGGCCTCCCTGACCCACCTCGCTGACATCGATCCCAAGAGGATAGGCAAAGTAGCCGTAGCAATGAAACCGCTCCGTGATATTATGCGTAAAAACGAAGAAAAAGGCGCCTTAGGCTGGACACTCTGCATGATGCCAACAGAGGAATCAGCAAAAAAGGCCAAACTTTCACTCAGACAGTATACCAACCAGATCATAAAAGCGTGCTACTTAGATAAATCCGATCCTGTTGGGGCATGGAAGGGCATCTTCAAGGATGCCGTCGCCATAAAGAAATGGATGAACAGCATGGATGTAAAATATTATCACGTTGAATCAGAGGGAATCGATCTCAAGATAAGACCTGGGGACAGACGAAGATGGGTCGGGATCTCAGGTCATAATATCCCCAGCTTTGAGCTCTTTATTTCCCCTGACTGGCGTGGAACCGAAGGTACTTATTTTGCCAACCAGCCCTCTTTCCGGAGCGGCAATTTTGTGGAAGGAGTCAAGCTCACGTTCAAAAGAGGCTCAGTGTCCGAGGCAAAGGCCAGAAAGGGTGAAACCTTTACCAAGAAACAGCTGCTCATGGACAAGGGGGCCCGCAGGGTGGGAGAATTTTCTCTCACAGATAAACGTTTTTCCAAGATAAACAGGTTTATGGCCAGCACCCTCTACGATGAAAATTACGGGGGCCGCTATGGAAACTGTCATTTGGCCGTGGGCTCATCGTACACAGATACCTATGACGGAGATCCGGCCAAACTCACCAAAGACATGAAGGATAAATTAGGGTTCAATGATTCAGCGCTCCACTGGGACCTCGTAAATACCGAAAAGAAGAGCGTTACGGCCCACCTGGCCTCCGGGAAAAAGCTCGTGGTCTACGACAACGGGATGTTTAGATATTGAAAATTAAAGATTGAAGATTTAACACCTCAATTTCAAAATTCCATCATGTTTGCTTAGGATTTTGGTTCCAGCTTTTCCAAGTTAGAAACTTTAGGCATTTTAGGCACTTTAGATCATTTTAGGCACTTTTCTGGTGCATCCGGGTTAGGGATTGGAAGTAGCTACAATGGAAAGATCTAACCTCCACCTTGGAGGTACTGCACGCAGTTCTGATGACGTGGTTCTCCTGAATGAGTTGGGGCTTCAGTTCGCTGAAATCCCCATCACAAATCCGGAGAAGTTCCTGAGTCACATAGAAAACTACCAGGATCTCAGGAATGACCTGGGCCTCTACTACCTGTGCCACGGCCCGCGGGAGGGAGACCCTAACAACACTGACACCCTGGAAAACACCTACCTTCCAAAGCTGATGCACATCCTCTCTATAATGCCGCAGATGAAAATGAGGCTGTTGACGATTCATCTCTGGGTTGATCCCCGGTTCGTTACGCCTGAACTGATTACATACAAGATCGGATTCCTCAAGAGGGTGCTGCAGAGAGCCGGGGACTCAGACATAACTATATGTATTGAAAACCTGAGCGAAAACGCCGGGCACATGGCCCCGATCTTTGATGCCCTCCCCTCCCTAAACCTCACCCTTGACTTAGGTCATGCCCAGCTATTATGGGATCGAAACACAAGCTACGGATTTATAGAGAAATTCCCGGACAGGATAAGACATATCCATCTCCATGATAATCTCGGAGGGGATTCAAACACCGACGACCTCCACCTGCCCGTAGGGAAAGGAGCGGTTGATTTTGACGGAATTTTTAGCAAACTGAATCAGATCGGATATAATCGAACCATTACCTTAGAGCTGAAGCCTGCAGAAATAAAAGAAAACCTGGGCGCAGTGAAACAATTACTCAATGCCTCAGGATTCAAAACCTAAACCCGCAACCCCAAGGATTGTTGATTGAAAAACCTCACCCGTAACCCTAACCTTCAATACCAAAGGTCAGTGTCTTTCTGGTTTTTCATTCGATGTCGGAGTCTTCGCTTACCTGGACGTTCGATGTTCGATGTTCGATGTTCATCTTTTCAGCAACCCGTAACTCGCAACCCGCAACTCGCAACTTGACCAGTACCCAGTACCCAGTACCCAGCATCCAGTACCCAATACCTAACCATGCTCGAAAACACATTCATCCATATCCCTGGTATCGGCCCCAAAACAGAACAGACGCTCTGGGGTCGAGGCATCCATACCTGGAGGCATTTTATCGATCATGGAGAGATAATCATTTCTCCAGCCCGGGACGAGTTTATCATTCAGGAGCTTGAGGCATCCCTGACGCATAAAGAAGACCCCTCCTTTTTTAATGAGCGGCTTCCACCAGGGGAGATGTGGCGCACCTATGGCGCGTTCAAAAACAACGCCGTTTATCTCGATATAGAAACCACAGGGTATTATCAGAACGCTGATGAAATCACCGTCATAGGGATCTATGACGGGACGGATGTCCAGACCTTTGTAAATGGAATTAACCTGGATGATTTCGAGATAGCAATCGCCCCCTACGATCTGGTCGTCACATTCAACGGCGCCACCTTTGATCTCCCCTTTATTCGATCCTGGTTCCCGGGGATCTCTTTGCCCCCGGCCCATATTGATTTGAGGTTTCTGCTCAAGAAACTTGGTTATACCGGCGGCCTGAAAAAGATCGAGAAAGAACTCGGTATAAATCGTGGCATGGATATTGACGGAATTGACGGCTTTGAAGCGGTCAGACTCTGGAATGAGTATCAGTGGGGAGATAAGAAAGCTTTAAAGACCCTTATTGAATACAATAATGCGGATATCATGAATCTGAAACCGTTGATGGATATGGGGTACAGGGAGATGAAAAAGAGATTGCTGAAGCAGGTTTGATATTTACAGACCAAATAGAGATGGACTTATACGCCGAAGTTGACTAATATTGCCACAATTCAGGTCAAACAAGCTTTGCTTGTACGCCAGCAAACTCGCTGCTACAGGTATTAAACATGAAACAAACGGAAAATGGGAAAAAGGGACGAGAAAAAAGATCTGAGCATAGAAAGATACTTGATCAATATTTCAGCGTAGAGTTTTCAATTAGCAAGATGCTCCCTATCTATCAGTTCAAGATCCGAGATGCATCCCCATCGGGGATCGGTATCCTGGTAAATGAGAGCTCTGTAGTACTGGAACACCTAAAGATTAACGATGTATTAGATATGAAATATAATCCAAGAGACTCATCGGATTTGCCGGAATATCTAAAAACAAAAATAAGACATATTACGAAGATAGAGGAGGGCAAATACAAGGGCCATTTTCTCGTTGGCATGTTGATCTTAGAAAGAGGCGAAAGCTGAGCATCTCCTTTGGGCAGTCCGCTCTACCCGGTTTGTGAGAGAATAAAATACGCCCTGGATGAGGAACCTCCGAACCCGTAAACGATTATTCCACCCAGTTTAAGGTCCTTTCCACGGCCTTTTTCCATCCCTTATACCCCTCTTCCCTCTCAATCTCCTTCATTGCAGGTTCCCATGTTCTATCAACGTTCCAGTTTTTGCTCAATTCCTCGAAGTCTGACCAGAACCCTGCTGCCAGACCCGCGGCATAGGCCGCTCCAAGGCATGTGGTTTCTGTAACCTTTGGCCGGATTACAGGCACAGCAAGGGTATCTGCCTGAAACTGCATCAGGAGATCGTTGTAGACCATACCACCATCCACTTTAAGATGGGTCAGGTCAACCCCTGAGTCTTTATTCATGGCCTCAACAATATCACGGGTCTGGTAGGCACAGGCCTCCAAAACAGCCCGGGCTATATGGCCCTTATTGGCGTATCGCGTAAGCCCCACCATTGCGCCACGCGCATCAGAGCGCCAGTATGGGGCAAAAAGTCCGGAAAACGCGGGAACAATATAGACCCCCCCGTTGTCTTCGGCAGTGCGGGCCAGGTCCTCCACCTCAGGGGCCTCGGAAATCATCCCCAGGTTGTCCCTCAGCCATTGAACCAGGGCACCTGCAATGGCGATAGACCCTTCCAAGGCATAAACCGGATCCTGGCCCCTCCTCTGATAGGCCAGGGTAGTAATCAGCCCATGCTTTGATTGAACAGGTTCAGACCCGGTATTCAACAGGAGAAAACATCCGGTTCCATAGGTGTTTTTGGCCTGCCCGGGCTCGAAACAATGCTGGCCCACAAGCGCCGCCTGCTGGTCCCCCAGGGCGCCGCATACGGGAACCTTAGCCCCGACCGGACCATCGTTTGCAGTGAACCCCCAATAATCAGTATCGCTCGAAGGAACGATTTCAGGAAGGATCTGTTTCGGGATATCTAAAAGCCCTAATATGTCATCATCCCACTTCAGGGAGTGCAGATCCATGAGCATGGTTCGACTCGCATTGGTCACATCTGTCACATGGGCCCCTCCTTCGGGCCCACCCGTCAGCCACCAGATAACCCATGTCTCCATTGTTCCAAAGAGCACATCCCCATTCCGGGCCGCAGCCCTGGCATCGGGGTTATTGTCGAGAATCCACTTGATTTTAGGACCCGAAAAATAGGTAGCCACGGGCAAACCGGTTTTGTCACGGAACCTGTCCTGTCCCCCATCTTTAATGAGCTCCCTGCAGATCTTGTCAGTGCGTGTACACTGCCATACAATGGCATTATTATAGGGCTTTCCAGTATTCTTGTCCCAGAGCACGGTGGTCTCCCTCTGATTTGTTATACCGATAGCTGCGAGATCTGATCCTTGGATATCCGTCCTGTCTAAAGCACCGCGAATGACTTCCTGGGTATTTTTCCAGATTTCCATGGGATTATGCTCTACCCATCCCGGCTTTGGAAAAATCTGTTCGTGCTCTTTCTGATCCAGACCCACTATCCGGCCGGCATGGTCAAAGATGATAAACCGGGTACTGGTCGTCCCCTGATCCACAGCGCCCACGTATCTATCCATTATTTCCCTCCCAAACTATATTGGTCCGCAAAAAAATGGGCCGGCCTAAATGGCCGGCCCGGGTTAGCTGTTCTATGAACAGAGTTAAAAATTCATACCTATTTCACGCGTCCCTCGCGCCATGCCTTAATGAGCTGGTCGTAGTCAACAGTCTCACCTTGAGGTTTCTCATTGACCTTCGCCTTTGGCGAACCGGCCTTGCTCAGCCAGACCTCTGGGTCGATGCACTTATTGAGCTTTGGGCCGCATTCTTTCTGCGCCCCGGCACGCTCGATACGCGCCATGACTTTGTCCATCTCACGGGCCAGGTTGTCCATTGCCCGGTCCACGGTCACCTCACCGGAGACTGCCTCGCCGACATTTTGCCACCACAGCTGTGCCAGCTTGGGATAATCGGGCACGTTGGTTCCGGTTGGCGTCCAGGCAACCCTGGCCGGGCTGCGGTAGAACTCCACCAGTCCGCCCAATTTCGGCGCCCTATCGGTGAAGGCCTGGCTTCTGATGTCGCTGTCGCGGATGGGCGTCAGCCCCACTAATGCCTTCTTGAGTGAGGTGGTCTTGGCAACACAGAACTGTGCGAACAGCCATGCGGCCTTGCGACGATCCAGCGGTGTGCTCTTCATGAATGTCCAGGACCCGCAGTCCTGATAGCCTAACTTCATCCCCTCTTCCCAGTATGGTCCGTGAGGTGAAGGGGCCATACGCCATTTGGGTGTTCCGTCCGCGTTGACCGTGGGGCCAGGTTCAACCATGGACGAGACAAAAGCCGTATACCAGAAGATCTGCTGGGCAACATTCCCTTTGGCGAGAATCGGCAGGTAGGTGTAGAAATCCAGCCCAAGGCAACCTGGGGGAGCGTATTTACGCAGCCATTCCATATACTTGCGGAGAGCGTATTTGGCTCCCGGGCTGTTTGCGGCGCCGCCGCGACAAACACTCGATCCCACAGGAGTACAACCCTCAACCCGAATGCCCCATTCGTCCACAGGGACGCCATTGGGGAGGCCTTTGCTGCCCACACCGGCCATGGAAAGCCACGCATCGGTGAAACGCCAGCCCAGATCCGGGGCCCTTTTGCCGTAGTCATTATGACCGTAAACGGCCTTACCGTCGATTTCCTTGACAACTTCAGTGAAGAACTGTGCAATATCCTCGTAGGCAGACCAGTTGACCGGAACGCCCAACTCATAGCCATAGATTTCCTTAAATTTCTTTTTGAAATCCGGACGGTTGAACCAGTCGTAACGGAACCAGTAGAGGTTGGCGAACTGCTGATCCGGAAGCTGATAGAGCTTTCCATCCGGACCGGTAACAAAGGATTTACCCATGAAATCGTCAACATCGAGGGTCGGCAGAGTCACGTCCTTGCCTTCGCCCTTCATGAAATCGCTCAGGGGAACCACAAACCCGTAGCGCATGTGGGTACCGATGAGATCGGAATCGTTCACCCATCCATCATAGATGTTTTTCCCGGAGGCCCACTGGGTCTGGAGCTTCTCGATGACATCCCCTTCCTGAATCAGGTCAAAGGCCACCTTGATTCCGGTGATCTCTTCAAAGGCCTTGGTAAGAACCTTTGCCTCATATTCGTGGGTCGGAATGGTCTCGGAGACGACCTTGATCTTCATACCCTTAAAGGGCTTGGACGCCTTTATAAACCACTCCATCTCCTTCATCTGTTGAGCCTTGGTCAATGTAGACGGTTGAAACTCATTGTTCACCCATTTCTTGGCTGCATCCATCTGCGGTGAAGACCAGCAGGGGACGCTTAGAAAAACAAGCGCCAAGGCGGCAATCACGCAAAAAAGAGTTCTCTTCTTATTCATTGCTGTTGTCTCCTTTCAAAACGATTCGGTTAATCGCACATACCTTGCCGACTTAGGTTGTTCATCGGACCTCATCCCGTCCAGAAAACCGGCAAGGCAAACCAGAGGCTTCTCTCGGTCAGCCCCATCTATTCGCGGTCAATACCACCCCCCTTCGATTTCGGATTTTGGGTCATCACACATCCTATCCCCTATTTTAGCGCCTATGTCCACGTATTATAACTATTTTGATCTATGAGCAAATCGTGTCAGATGTAAATCCAAAATCCGCAATCCCCAATCCAAAATCAAGTGCTATCCCCAAATCATAACAACGATAATCCAGCACACGACAACAATAAGCAGGATCCAGAGGGCAAATTGGGTCAAGCCGATCCATGCGAAAAAGATATAAGCGCTGCTTAAAATCCCTATGAAGAGCCGATCACCCGGTGTGGTTGGAATCGGCAGAAAACCGCGACGTTCCAGGGAAGGGGCTACGGTCTGCCATACGGCCATAGCAATCACCGTCAGGATAATGGTGCCGCAGAAAATTGCCGTCGGAACGGTCCATTCCATCCATTCTAAAGTCAACCACATGATTCTTTCCCCTTACACACGACCCATGGCAAAGCCCTTGGCCATATGATTTCGTACGAACCAGATCACCATGGCGCCCGGTACAATGGTCAGTATACCGGCCGCGGCGAGCAGGCCAAAGTCAAGACCGGTGGCGCTGATGGTTCGCGTCATGATTGCCGAGATCGGTTTCGCTTCGGTTACCGTTAAGGTCCGGGCCAACAGCAGCTCGACCCAACTGAACATAAAACAGAAAAAGGCCGTAACACCCACCCCGGCCCTGATGAGCGGGATAAAGATGGTGATAAAAAAGCGTGGAAAACTGTACCCGTCGATAAATGCGGTTTCATCGATCTCACGGGGGACCCCCGACATAAAGCCTTCCAATATCCACACCGCCAGCGGAACATTGAAGAGGCAATGGGCTAATGCCACTGCGATATGCGTATCTATGAGACCTATTGTGGAATAGAGCTGGAAAAAGGGGAGCGCAAAAACAGCAGCCGGGGCCATACGGTTGGTTAACAACCAGAAAAACATCTGCTTATCGCCGACAAACTTGTAGCGTGAAAAGGCGTAAGCCGCAGGAAGGGCCACAAACAGTGATATAACCGTGTTCATGGCCACGTAGATGAAGGAATTAACATACCCCATATACCAGGTTGGATCGGTAAATATCTTCATGTAATTCATAAATGTGATATCTTTCGGGTACAGGGCAAAGGTTGCGAGGATGTCGGCGTTGGACCGCAGGGACATGCTGATCATCCAGTAGATCGGCATCATCAGAAGTATCAGGTATATGACAAGGCCGATGGTTTTTTTCTTTATTTTCATACCTTCTCTCCTTTTCCGACCCTCTGAAGCGCCTGGTAAAATATAAAACTGAACAGGAGTACGATGACAAAGTAGATGAGCGAAAAGGCCCCGCCCGGCCCCAGGTCGAATTGCAGAAGGGCGATCTTGACTAAATATATAGAGAGGAAGGTGGTGGAATTCCCAGGACCCCCACCTGTCAGCACAAAGGGTTCTGCATAGATCAGGAAACTATCCATAAAACGGAGCAGGAAGGCGATGGTGAGTACACCACGCATCTTGGGCAGCTGGATGTAGAGAAAAGTAGCCCAGGTCGATGCCCCGTCAATCCGGGCTGCCTGGTAATATGCCTCCGGGATCGCCCGCAGCCCCGCATAAGCTAACAAAACAACCAGCGGGGTCCAGTGCCAGACCTCCATCAACATCACGGTGATCCAGGCGTCGAGCCAATTATCCGTATGATCAAAGGGAATACCCATCAGGGTGTTCATCCCGGCGCCAAACAGACCGATATCCGGCCGGGTAAATATCATCCAGATGGTCCCGATGGTGTTCCACGGGATCAGCAGGGGCAGCGCTATGGTAATCAAACAGACAGGGACTCCCCAACCTTTCTTCGGCATGGCGAGGGCAATGAGTATGCCAAGGGGCATTTCGATCAACAGCACGAGCCCGGAGAAGACGAACTGACGCCACAAGGCACCATGCAGACGCTTGTCGGCTAACATCTCCTGGAACCACTCGAGTCCGACGAAAATGGCCTGGCCCGGCCCAAAGATATCCTGGACCGAATAATTGATCACGGTCATCAAGGGAATGATGGCACTGAAGATTACAATGACAAAAGCTGGCAGCACGAGTAACCAGGCCCTGTTATTTGGCCATTTTTCCATGGATCAGACCCCTGTAATTGACAATTGAATATTGAATATTGACGATTGAACGATCTTTACGCCGTGAACCAATCGTTTGAAACTTGAAATTCGAAACTTGAAACTGGGAACTCGTAACCCCTCCGGGCCAGAGGCCCTCTGGGCCGGCGGCCGCAATCTTCATCCCCAAAGGTCAAGGTCTTTCTGGTTTTCCATTCGATATTCGATGTTGAGCGTTCGATGTTCGATGTTCATCTTTTCAACAACACGCAACACGCCCTACCTAATCAACCGCCCGTCTGCAAACAGCCTAATCCATTGTGGCGGGAAGGCAAGCCAAACCTCGTCCCCGGAAACTGGTTGGTCTTCAGACAGCCTGGCCTTCAAGGTTTGACCCGCTAACGTGAGGGCCATAATCCTGTAACTGCCCAGATCTTCAACCCCCTTGACCATGGCCCGCACCATGCCGTCACCGGACCCTGCATGCACCTCTAAATACATGGGCCGTATCCCAAGTTCCAGCTTTCCACCGGCTTTACGTCCTTTTGCCGCTGTTTCCTCGTCTAAAACAATACCGGCCCCATCGACCCTTGCTTCATTTCCCTCTATTGTACATTCTAAAAAGTTCATTCCCGGACTACCTATGAAATAACCCACAAATTTATGTTCCGGGTTTTCAAATAGGTCCTGGGGAGAACCGATCTGTACGATTTCTCCTTCGAACATCACCGCCACCTGATCGGCAAAGGTTAACGCTTCCACCTGATCATGGGTCACATAAATAAAGTCCGCTTCAATTCCTCATGGATATCTTTTAGCTTCTGCCGCAGAGACCATTTCATTTGCGGATGAATGACAGTCAACGGCTCATCGAAAAGTATGGCCGCCACATCACTTCGAACCAGCCCACGGCCCAATGAGATTTTCTGCTTGGCATCGGCAGCCAATCCCTCTGCTCTCTTGTTGAGAAAAGGGGTCAGATCAAGGATTTCGGCTACTTCCAGAACACGTTCTTTTATTTTAATTTCGCTGAGCCCTCGATTACGCAAGGGAAATGCCAGATTGTTGAATACCGACATGGTGTCGTAGAGCACCGGAAACTGAAAGACCTGGGCAATGTTACGTTTTTCCGGCGGCAATTCTGTGACATCCTTCCCATCATATAGAACCCGCCCCCTGCTGGGGGTGAGCAGACCGGAAACGATGTTGAGCAAGGTGGTTTTCCCACAGCCCGAGGGTCCTAACAAGGCACACGCGCCCCCGTCATCCCATACATTATGGATGCGCTTCAGGCATAATCCGAGTCGCTTTTTGGTTTGCGCAGATAGCTGTGAGCAACTTCATTCAACTCGATACGAGCCATGACAGTCTCCTATGTCAGTCCGCTTTGAAGAGCCTCACGAGAGGGTGACGCAACCAGCGCCCCTGCCTCATCGTACACAAAAAAACAACACGGGCTGACATATATGGTTATTTCGGCTCCGATCCGGACAGTACGAACCCCGTTCTCCTGAACCACCAGACGGAACCCATCATAGTCGGCATGAATGAACGTTTCGGACCCGTTAATCTCTGCTAATTCGACTCTCGCCGGAATTTCCACATCTTCCTTATCGTTTCTGGATGAAAAAAGATGATTGGACCTTACCCCGAAACCGTACTCCCCTTCAGGCAACGGCTTCATATAGTCTTCTAAGGGTATTTCAATATTCCGCCCCATTCTAACAGAACCCCCTTGAATCGTGCCCCTCAGGAAGTTTATGGGCGGATCACTAAAGACCTCAGCCACTTTGGTTGTCGCCGGGTTATGATAGACTTCTGGAGTGGAGCCGGTTTGCAGGATGCGGCCCTCATCCACAACAAGAATATTTCCCCCTAACATCAGGGCCTCGGTAGGTTCCGTGGTGGTGTAAACGACAATCGCCTTGCGCTCCTCGAAAATATCATGAAGCTCAACCCGTAACTCTTCACGCAGTTTATAGTCCAGGTTTACCAAAGGCTCGTCTAACAAAAGCAGATCGGCGTCTCCGATCAATGCCCTGGCAATGGCAACGCGCTGCTGCTGTCCACCGGAAAGCTCGGTGGGCAGACGATCCAGCATATCCTCGAGATGCAGCATCTCAGCGGTGCTGCGTACGCGCCGATCAATTTCTCCCTTTTTGACTCCGGCAATTTTCAAAGGCGACGCAATATTCTTATAGACAGTGAGAGAAGGGTAGTTGATGAACTGCTGATAGACCATGGCAACACTTCGTTTGCGGACTGATTTGCCGGTGACGTCTTCTCCGTTTACCAATACCTTCCCCGTAGTCGGTCTATCGAGTCCTGCCATCAATCTTAGAAGTGAGGTCTTTCCGGCCAGGGTGCGGCCAAGGAGCACATTGCGGGAGCCCGGCTCAAACTCCAGGCTGATGTCGTAGAGATGGGTTTCGCGTCCAACTTTTTTAGTGATATTTTCCAGAGCAATGGACATTAGGCTGATATCCTCTTATCATTGATATGGTCAAATAGTTGAGTGGTTGAGTCGAAAACAGTCCCTGCATTAAAACTTAGAAACTCCATCCCGCTTCAGATATTACCAGATATCGATATCAATTTTATGCCATATACCACATATTGTATAAAGGCTTGAAGATGCGTCATATGGCCAAATAGAAGGCGGAACTCAACCCCTTAACAAGGTTTGTGAATAACATTACATTACGCTTCTTTCAAGTACAAAATAAAAAAATCCACCGAGGTTGAACCAGTGAACCCGTGAATAGCTACATATGTTTTTTCCTGACCTCGTACATCACGATGGCGGGAACGAAAAAGACCACATCGGCGATCATCTTTCCAATAAAGGTTCCCAAAACGAATTGTCCAATGATCTTCGGCATCAGGTACATGAAGAACGGCCTAACCGCCAGGACATCAAGAATCTCAGATGGACCAAATTCGATAATCAGGTTTCGCAAATCTTTGAAATAAGCAACAAAGTCATATCTCAGGTCATGTTTTCTATGGTGCTTCAGACTCTTTCTCACATCGTTGTATGCGATGATGCCGTAAAAACTGATGGACGCCATGGCCGACCCCCCAAAAGCCGCTAACACATTGTCTCCTGTAGTTCGGTGAATAATCCATGCCGTGGCGAGAGACAAAGCGGTGCACAGAATCTCGGCCAGCAGGTATCGCTTGATCCATTCCTTTATCTTGTTTTTCACTTTGTAACCGTTCAGGGTTCAAAGGTTCAGGGGTTCAAGGTTGCATTCTTATCCTCGGAGGCCCTGACCCAGCCCGGTTTTCTCAACCCGTAGATCGTAAAGGCCGCACCGCACATGACCAGGATACCGAGGATCAAGAATGATTCATAGAATAGAAGATTCCCCGTCTCCAGTTGAGACGGGGGAAACAACCGATGAAAAAGGTAAATAACCCGCCAAATAACCCCAATGCAGCCACCAGCCACATACCGAAATTGCCCCAGGGGATCCGGTAGGGGCGATGGACGTCGGGCCGTTTGTATCGCAAGACCAGAGCGGACAGAAACATGAGCAGATACATGATCAGGTAAAGCTGGGCCGTGAGGGCGGTGAGAATCCAGTAGGCGCTGCTCACCGTGGGCATGAGCAGGAATACAAAAACCAGGGCCGTCACCACCAGGGCCTGGAGGAACAGGATGTTCACGGGGACCTCGCCACGGATCTGGCGCTGCAGAATGGGCGGCAGCAGACCGTGCCGGGCCGACACCATCAACCCCTTGCTGGGCCCGATAATCCAGGCAGCCACCTCTCCCAGGGAGCCTGCCACAACAAACAGGGCCACAATGGGCATCAGCCAGAGCAGGTGATAGGCGGCAAAAAACTTATCAAAGGCCTCCATGAGTCCGGCCACGAGACTGATCTCCTTCTGGGGCACCACAAAGGCAATAGCGAGGAGCCCAGTATGATGGCGGCAATTGAAACAAATACGGAAAGCAAAATGGCCTGTGGAAAAGAGCGTTCAGGGTTTTTCACCTGTGAAGCATGTGCAGCCGAGACCTCGATACCGGAGACAATGACCAGGGCCCCGGCAAGGAACACAAAACTATCCATGCGGCTGAAATCCGGAATGAGGGAAGCCACTGAAAAGTGGATCTGGGAGGCATTGCCGGCAAGG
>PVMK01152727.1_pt1 | contig 37191 bp, 33 predicted proteins | sample 1853481 | NCBI WGS metagenome assembly PVMK01 (sample SAMN08533507, study PRJNA380276) | Marine sediment metagenome, whole genome shotgun sequencing project. | reverse complement strand
CCGTCGAAGGCATCGATATCTTCAATTTCAATTGAGTCGCCATGGATCGATATTATTTTGCACACCGTGAGTCCGATCAGATTGGGTCTTTGCGGAGAATGGGTGGCAAAGACACCGGTTAAGGGATTGCGGGGGTCTTTTCGGGGGTGAACCTGCAACACCCGGCGTTTTTCGGTGGTGTCGTTTTGATCAAACCAGAAAAGCACCACGATATGCGAAAAGCCGTCAAGACCCAGCAGGGCATCTGTGTAATCGTCAATAATTTCGATCCAAGCTTTTTCATCACGCTTACGAATAATACCGACCGATTTGAGACAATAAGATTCTGACATTGAATGCCTTTCTGAATAAGGGTTTAGAGGTTGTGAGTTCAGAGGTTCAGAGGTTCTGGGTTCAGAGGTTCAGCGTTCAGAGATCAGATGGCAGATTACGGATGCCGGAAACCAGATTGCATAGATAGTTCATTCCCGCAACCCGCAACCAATGACGAACGACGAATGACGAATGACGAATGAATGTATTCTACCTATTTATAAAAAAGATGGAGCGAAACGCTTCCACCCTTCGACATTCAATATTCTGCGGTTCGCTGTTCAATCCAGCCGCTGGCCTAAACCCCGCAATCCGTAACCCGCAACTCACAACCAAATACCAGAAGACAGAGAACAGAAGTCAGATATTTCGACTTCAAATCGTTCTGCTCAACGCGCCATGCCCTTTGCTCTATGCCTTTTTCCCCGTAACCCGTAGCCCGCAACCCACAACTCGCAACCCACAACCCGCAACTCACAACCCGCAACTCACAACTCACAACCCGCAACTCACAACCCGCTAATCTTCCTGCAACTCTTTCAAGTCCGCATAATAATCCAGCGCCTCCGGATTTCCCAATGCATCCCTGTTGAGCACCGGTTGACCTTCAATGATTTTTTTGACCGCCAGCTCCACCTTTTTCATGTTGAGGGTGTAAGGTACTTCCGGTGTACTCAGGATTTTGGCTGGAACATGCCGCGGCGAAGCGTTGGTGCGTATGGTCCGTTTTATTTTGGCTTTCAATTCATCGGTCAATTCATGGCCGGAAGCCAACTTGACAAAAAGAATAACCCGAATGTCATCTTTCCAGGTCTGACCGACCACAACGCTGTCATCGATCTCCGGCAACTGTTCTAACTGACGGTAAATTTCGGCGGTTCCGATACGAACACCGCCCGGATTCAAGGTGGCATCGGAACGGCCGAGCATCACAACACCACCGCGATTGGTCACCGTCACAAAATCACCGTGGCGCCAAATGTTCGGATAGACGTCAAAATAAGCGCTGTGGTATTTACTGCCATCCGGATCGTCCCAAAAATAAATCGGCATGGATGGAAATGGTTTACAACAAACCAGTTCCCCTTCCTCGTTGATCAGCTCATTGCCGGTCTCATCAAAAGCCCTGACATCCATGGCCAATCCCCGGCATTGCAGCTCTCCGGCATAAACCGCTCCCATGGGGTTGCCGAGTGCAAAACAGCCGTTAAGATCCGTGCCGCCGGCTATGGATGCCAGCTGCAAATCCGCTTTGACCTCGTTATAAATAAACTCAAAGCCATCAACCGAAAGCGGTGATCCTGTGGATAACACAGCCCGGAGCGGGGTTAGATCATAAGTTTCACCGGGCTTGACACCGGCATTGATAAGGGCGGCAATGTACCCGGCACTGGTACCAAAGACTGTTATTTTTTCATCCTGGGCCATTTCCCACAGAGCACCGGGATGGGGATGAAACGGATTGCCGTCAAAGAGCACCAGGGTGGCACCAACAGCCAGAGAACTGGTCAGCCAGTTCCACATCATCCAGCCGCAGGTACTGAAATAAAAAATCGTGTCTTCCCGTTTCAGGTCAGTATGGAGCATGAGCTCCTTTAAATGATGGATGAGTATGCCGCCGGCACTTTGAACCATGCATTTGGGCAAACCGGTGGTTCCCGAGGAATACATGATGTATAGCGGATGATCAAAAGGCAACTGCTCAAATTCAATCTCGATGCTGGATTCCGACGATATGAAGTCTTTGTAATGAACGGCGTTGGAAACAGCGCTGATATCCGCATCTTGATCGGTGTAGGGAACCACCACCACTTTTTCGATGGACGGAAGTTCTTTTAAAATATCGGCGATCCGTTCCAGGGAATCCAGTTTTTTGCCTTTGAATGAATAACCGTTCGCGGTAAATAAAACCTTGGGTTTGATCTGACCGAATCGATCCAGCACGCCTTTAATGCCAAAGTCAGGAGAACACGACGACCAGGTCGCCCCCCGACTGGCTGCGGCCAGCATGGCAATAATGGAAGCCGGCATATTCGGCATAAAACCCACCACCCGATCACCGGACTGGACCCCGGCCGCTTTCAACCCGTTCGCCAGGCGCGCCACCTCATCGTAAAGTTCGGCATAGGTCATCTTAATGGATTCCTGGGCCTCACCCTTGAAAATCAGGGCTATGCGGTCGTCTCTGTACCGCAGAAGATTTTCTGCAAAATTGAGTCTTGCACCGGTAAACCAGCGGGCCCCCGGCATTTTAGTATCATCATCAATAACCTGGTCATAGGGTTTAGAGGCGATGATATCCGCAAATTGCCACATGGTTTCCCAAAAATCTGCAATGTTTTCAATCGACCATTGATAAAGGGGTGCAAAGTCGCTGAAATTTTGATGATATTTTTTGTTGACGACATTCATAAACCGATACATGTTGCTGTTTTTAATCTGTTCTTCCGAAGGCTGCCATAATAGTTTCGCCATGATCCCTCCCTCTTCCGGTGTTATTATTTCTCTATTCAGCCCAGCCGCCGGCCGCTAAAGCGACCAGTTTGATCAAAAAAGAAACTGATGAACATCGAACACCCGCCTGCCATGCATAGTGGGTTGAGTTAGCGTAATCATTGAGTAATGAATCACAATTATTGTATTTGCCTCGCACCAGTTTCAAGGCATTGCGGGCAGGTCGAACGTCCAACTTCGAATGAATGTATTCTGTCTGTTTTAAAAAAGATTTCGCGAAGCGATTCCACCCTTCGTCATTCGAGATTCGTCATTCGTTATTCTGCGGTTCGCTTTTTTAATTTTGTGTAGTCTCATACAAGTAATTACCGTTATCCATACCAAATAGTCAAGATAATGCAAGAACTTGACTCATTTATTAAGTTTTTGGCCGAAGAAAACAGTTAATTCTTGCAGTGCCTTTTGATTTCCGGTATCAATAGCATTTTGACGATTGCCTATTGAATATTGAAAATTGAATATCTGTGGAAGTCGCTTCGCTCCGTCAGTTTTTTGATCTTTTTTTTAATTAATCCGCGAAGGCGGACCTTAAATGTTCAATATTGACGATTTCGTAAAAAGTCCTAAAATTGCTAATTTTTAAATTTCACACTTAATAATTTCAATAGGTTATGAGCTCAAAATTTGAGAATTTAAACTTTTTACGAGATTGTCAATCTTCAATCAAAAATATTCAATCATTTCCGTAAGGAGACCTGCTATGCGCCAAGTTGATCTTAGATCCGATACCATGACCCGACCGACCCCGTCCATGTTAAAAGCCATGGTGGAGGCCCAGGTCGGTGATGATGTTTTCGGGGAAGACCCTACCATAAACAAATTAGAGGAGATGGCTGCAGATCGATTGGGAAAGGAAGCCGCGTTGTTCGTTACCAGCGGCACCATGGGCAACCTGGTCAGCCTGCTTGCCCATTGCGGTCGCGGTGATGAAATTATCCTGGGAAACCTTTCGCATACCTTTTTCTTTGAACAGGGCGGATCTGCGGCCGTGGGGGGTATCCATCCCCGGACCGTTGCAAACCAGCCCGATGGCACACTGACTCTGTCTGAGATTGAAGCAGCCGTTCGATCGGACAACATTCACTTTCCTCTAACCCGGTTGATCGTACTTGAAAATACCCACAATCTTTGCGGCGGTTATCCCCTCGACAGTGATTACATGCAGGCGGTGGGCGATATCGCCCGTCGTCACGGCTTAAAAATTCATGTGGACGGCGCTCGCATTTTTAATGCCGCCGTGGCGCTGGATGTAAAGGTAGATCAATTAGCTGCCGAAGCCGATTCGGTGTCCTTCTGTCTGAGTAAGGGGCTGGCGGCTCCGGTCGGTTCGGTGGTGTGCGGCAGCCGGGATTTTATATTCCAGGCGCGTCGGGCGCGAAAAGTGCTGGGCGGTGGTATGCGTCAGGCAGGTGTGCTGGCGGCTGCCGGAATTGTGGCCCTGAACGAAATGGTCGACCGCCTGGCAGATGATCATGCCAACGCCCGAAAACTTGCCGACGGTCTGGCGGAGATGGACGGATTGTCCATCGATCCATCCCTGATCAAAACCGATATTGTGTATTTCGAAGTGAAAAGAGACGATATGACAATGGAGGAATTGATTAAGCGGCTGGAGGACCGGGGCATCCGAATGCTGCCTGTCGGGCCGGGCCGCATCAGAGCCGTGACCCATTATCACATCACATCGGATGATATTGATTATGCGCTGGGGGCTTTCTCAGAGGTGATGAGCGTATAGGGGCCATCATTACCCCGCCCTGGTGCTCATTCCGACAACTGCAAACGGGTATTATCGACATGTAAAGTGTAGGAGTGCTGGAGTATTGGAGTAATGGAGTGTTGGGCGTAAAAGCGGAAATAGCTCTGATTGTTACTCTTTTACCTTATGGTTATTCGAGATCCAAACATGGTTTATAGTTTTTTTTAACTATATCAACCACTCATCAATCCATCACTCCAATACTGCAGTACTCCAGGTAATTAATCTCCTTCTTTGATAAAGAGGGGATGACTGCCGGTTACCAACGGCCGAGATTTACACCCCTATTTTGCCGATTACATCCGGGCTGCCGCATATAAACGATGACATCCCCACAATCAAGTCCTCCCTATGCGGAGAAAACCTATCGAGTGGAACTTGTCCGCCGTAAAAGGATTATCCGAACCTCCTTTTCCCAAGAGCGCATGACATTTTATGACTTCCTGGCGGGCCTCGGCTTTCTTCATGCAATGACTCCTTGGTGTTTAATTTCTTCATGGATCGGAAGCACTGAAAAGGCGCCTTCATTCCATTCTGTGACAGTGGTGATAAGAAGGCTGGTGATAACGTCATATGTCATCTGAATTTCATAGAGCGCATGGTTGATAGCTTTACGTTCTTTCCAAGAAACAGGTTGGGAGGTCAAAACAAGAAGGTCGATATCAGATTCTTTATCATCATCCCCACGCACCTTCGATCCAAAAAGCACCACCTCTTCAACCAGGAAGTTTTCCTTTAATATCTTGGAAGCTTCTAAAATTGCACATTTTTCCCGGTATTCCAGTTTTAAATCATTGATCGTTTTCATATCTAACCATCCCACATAGGTATCAATATAGAAGGAAAAACTAATGTTTAAACGAGCGCTGTCCGGTGTACACCATCGTCACCTCGGCTTCATTGCAGGCTTCGATGGACTGATAGTCGTTTGCTGACCCCCCCGGTTGAATCACGGCGGTAATGCCTTCCCGGATACCGACATCCACCCCGTCTCGAAACGGAAAAAATGCATCGCTGACCATGGCTGCCCCGATCAGCCCGCCTTTTTCCTGGGCTACGCGCTGGTCGAACTCCGCTTTTTGATCCGCATCTTTTAAATCATTATAGGGTATGCCAAGACTTTCAAAGCAATAGCGATCGGACAGTTTACGGTAGGCCTTGTCCCTTGCAATCTCGGCGACACCGACCCTGTCCTGCTCACCGGTACCGATGCCGACGGTAATCAGATCTTTCACGTAAATGACCGAATTGGACGTGATGCCGGATTCCACCAGCCAGCCGAAAAGCATATCCTCATACTCTTTGTCCGTGGGCTCTCTAATGATTTTGTACAACTTGCCCTGGTAATTGCTTTCGGCAAGCTTAAGGTCCTGTCGGTTGCGGGCGGCCGGTACAAAAGACCACTGAGCGATGATTCCCCCGTCAATCAGGCTTTTAAATTCGACGCATCGCTGCCCGACAAAGGATTGCAACCGCTCGATGTTGCCGATTTTGATCACCCTGAGATTTTTTTTCGCGGCGAAGATATCCATGACCCCCTGCTCGAAGTCCGGTGCCACCACAACTTCGGCATACTGCTGAACAATGGCCTCGGCCGTGGTTTTGTCCACAGCCCGGTTCAGCGCAATACAGCCGCCGAAAGCCGCAACCCGATCGGCCATATTGGCTTTGAGATAGGCATCTTCCAATGAGTCTGCCAGTGCCACCCCGCAGGGATTGTTATGCTTCACAATCACCGCCCCGGGTTTGTCGGTAAAGTATCGCAGAATGTTGAGGGAATTGTCAGCATCGGTCAAATTGGTTTTTCCGGGATGCTTGCCGGATTGCAGCAGTTCGATGTCGGATGCCAGATACTGGCCCGGCTGGATGGTTTGGGTCTCCCCTAAAACGAGATTTCCATTGACCATCCGGTAAAGGGCGGCCTCCTGACCCGGATTTTCACCATAGCGAAGCCCTTTCTGAACGTCATCGATGGTCCAGGTCACTTTCTCATAAAAAAGCGTCTGCCGATTATTTTCATCAACAAAGCTTATCTCCATTTTCGGCGGAAAGTGATCATCCATGATCGTACGGTACATTTTTTTCAAATCTTCAGCCATGTCGGTTCTCCTTTAACCTGGGTTCAGGGTTCAGCGTTCAGGGTTCAAAGGTTCAGGGGTTCAGCGCTACCGCCGGCCGCCAAAGCGGCCAGTTGGATCGAAAAATAAACTAAATATTAAAAATCCCAAATCACAAGCACCACCTGATCTTAAAATTGGGTCAAATAAATCACAAATTTCAATATTCAATGACCGAAACAGGTTTGGAATTTTTGTCATTGTTATTTGTTTGATTTTTGCAATTTGGAATTTGTGATTTAAATGTCGCACCAGGGCGTGCCAAATTCATCATTCCATTACTCCATTTGCCGGTTATAACATGCCTCAACATTTGCTAAAGCCTTCGTGCCAAGAAAATCAGCAATGGTTCGATCATAGACGGCGGTGTATTCAAAGGCTTTTTGGGCCAGACGGTATCGCATCTCCAAGGAAAGTGCACCCTGGTTGGCTTTTAACTCGGTTGTGATCAGGGCATAATCAGCGGGGTCCACCACCGGAGCCACCCGGATGAAATTTTTAGCCGATGCCCGAATCATGCAGGGACCACCGATATCGATGTTTCCTCTGGCCTGCTCCACCGTTACATCCGCTTTTGATATGGTCTCCTGGAAGGGATATAAATTCACCACCACCATGTCGATGGGCACCGCGCCGGTTCGCTTGAGATCATCCTGGTGAGCCTCGTTGTAAGTCTCGGTGAGAAGTCCGAGGTAAATTTTAAAATCCAGTGTTTTCACCAGCCCTCCCTGGGTTTCGGGCTGCCCGGTGTAATCGGAAACCCGGGTTAGATGCAAACCGGCCGACTCCCCCAGGATCTCCTGCAGCCGGGAAAATGTGCCGCCGGTGGAAAATATTTTTAAATCCGGGTTCAGGGCCACAAGTTGCGGCACAAACGTGTCCAAACCGCTTTTGTCGGATACGCTCATCAGCAGGTGACGAACAGTTACCATATGATCGATTTTGCCTACGACATTCATAGCCATAATGTTCACCTCTTTCCTTCGTATTCTTCTAAAAATCGATTAAAAAATTCTACCATAATCACGTGTCGGTCCTCGGCCAGATTCCGGCCTTCGGCAGTCAGGATGCGATCCCTGATTTTGCTGAGTTTCACTTTAAATTCCCGGTAGCCGGTATCGTCGATGGAATAGGGTTCGGTATCCTCTATATTTGCTTCAGAACTGTGAAGCCGGGCCCCCACTTCCCCGGCAAAAAGAAAAGCACGCGCCACTCCCACCGCCCCGATGGCATCCAGTTTATCGGCATCAGATAAAACCTTGGCCTCCAGTGTCCTGGGTTCGTGGCGACCTCGAAAACGATGGGATCGAATGCAGTGTAAAATATTTTTCTTTTGAGCTTCGGAAAGGGCCAGTTTTTCCACGATGGGCCCCGCCATCCGAGCCCCTTTTTCAGCATGACAAACAGCACCATTGGATTCATCCTGATAACTTCGACCGATATCGTGCAGGTAAGCGGCCGCCAGCAGCACATCCATGTCAACCCCTTCGGCGATTCCAATGCGTTCACACAACCGGTAAACCCTGAGAGTGTGATCCCATTTGTGGCTGCCCCGGGCACTTTGAAAGTGTTTATAAGCCAGTTGTTTTACGGTGTCGAGCATGGAGTTCTAATCCGGATAAACCGGAAATGACTATTGAATATTGACGATTGAATATTTGCCGAACGCACCTTAACCTTGTTCGAGGGCTTTCTGACAGAGCGCTATGTTGCTTGTGGTTTCATTCCCACCAGTGGCGGAACTGGCCATGTGGAATTTCCCGAAGGTAACTCTATTCCACCGGGCGATTTATAATCAAGGTCAAAACAACATAACCCTGAACGGTGAACCCTGAACCTGTGAACCTTAGTTATCACTATTCAATCGCGATACATACACTAAAGCCGGGCGTGCTTGCAATAGACAAATTTAATCGGCTTTCTTCCTTTGTGTTTGACATTCTTCCCCGACAGATGCATATTTATTGACAGTCAATTGTTAATCAGCCATATTTAAATGATAAAAGATCAAACTATTATATTGCAATTGTTTTGACAAAGTCAAAAGTGGAGAAATAGAAAATGCCATCAGCTACTCTTGATAACATAAAAGGAAGTGACCTTCCAAAAACCTGGGCTGACAAAATCAATATCATCCCTGATAAGACCTATACCGTCATAATCCAACCCCAAGAGGAACGTCAGTCACTTCAGAAAATAATGTCCAAAATAAGCCGCACTGCTAAGACACGCGGCCTAACGCCGGACATTTTGGAAAATATCCTTGGTGAAAAAATTAAGCACGTTTTATAGGCTCTAAAACAATATTTTTAGCAAGGTTATAGATAGAACCATGCCTATGGTGATGAAAATAACGCGTAACGCCGTCCATAAACTTAATCTGGAACCCCATACTGAGAGGCATACGCTAATTGCGCCTGGTTTTTGACACAAATATAATCATCAGCGCCCTGCTTTTTGAAGGTTCAAAGCCATCAAAAGCTTTTAATATCGGCATTGAGCGAGAAGTCATTCTCTTCTCTTCATCCACCTTCACCGAATTAGAAGAGGTTTTGTGGCGCAACAAATTTGACCGGTACATCTCCCCTGAAGATCGGAAACAATTTCTCTCCAGCTTTATTCTTCACGCTACACCTGTTGAACCAGATGAGACAATCACGGAATGTCGAGATTCGAAAGACAACAAATTCCTGGAACTCGGTGTTTGCGGCAGAGCGGATTTCATCATTTCAGGTGATGAAGATTTGTTTATTTTAAACCCTTTCCGCAATATTCATATATTGACGCCGAGCAGGTTTATTAACCTGCATTCCAAGTAACTTACCTTAGTAATTATTTTTATGCATTTTATGGCAAAAAAATAAATTATGCAAAAGCTGCCCATGATATCCATAATTATACTGGCATCGATGGTAACGCTGTCCTGCTCGGTAATTTCGCATCAGGTTCGCTCGGAAGCCGACCCGCCGGTCCCCTTTCAAACCCTTATCAGGGACGCTGACAAATTCCTCGGACACACAGTGATTCTGGGCGGCTACATCCTGGAAACTAAAAATCTGGAATCCGAGACGATACTGAAAGTTTTGCAGACACCCCTGCGCTTTGGTGAAGACCCGGATTTAAAAAAGCGTTCACAGGGAAGATTCAAGGTTTATCATAAAGGTTTTTTGGACCCGGAGGTTTACAGCAAGGATCAGGTCATAACGGTAGCCGGCAGGGTTATCGGTACCGCCCTGGAAAAAATTGGCGATGAACAGATTCAATACCTTAAAATCGAAAACCGCGAAATCTACCTGTGGTCGAATTACACGAATAAACCCCTATACTACAATCCCTGGCCCTATTATCCCTACTACTGGGATTCTTACCCGTACTGGTACTGATAACTTTCGATTGTGGATTTCAGATTTCGAATTGCAGATTTGAAGGTGAGAAGGTGGGAGGCTGGGAAGCTTTGAGGCTGGGAAGCTGAAGGCTCAAGGCGGAAAGCTCAAAGGGAAATTGCATCGGAACGCAGAAGGGAAGGAAATGAAGGTGTCAGGTGTCAGCAATAAAAATTTCAAATAATAAATAGACAGAATACATTAATTTTCAGACCTCCTAATTTACTATGAAAATAGCTCGCTTTTTTTGGACATTTTCGGGTGTAGTGAAGCCTTTCGGAGAATAGGTTTCAGGTTTCAGGTGTCAGGTTTCAGGCCGGCTCTCACTTTTTTACTGCTGACACCTGACACCCGACACCTGAAACCTAAGTGACAGTGTCCAATTATTTTGCAAATGTGGGATAAATCCATATTTATAACCACTTAACCAATCAACTAATCACCCAATAAACGATATCTGAATTTTAGGCACTTTAGGCATTTTAGATCACTTTAGATCGTTTGTAGCTTACTTGATTGCTCACAAAAAAAAACCGCCGTCGAGTACCATCACTCATAACAAGGAGGGGGAAAGTTAGAGTGAATCACGACGGCGGCAATTACACCTCGGAATTTTTACAACCTACTGAGAATATATGTGTTTTTTGGGGCATCTGAATTTACCCCGGAAATGGAACAATGGAATGGTGGAAGGGTTTCGTGTATTCTTCATCCTGCCAACGTTTCCGGATCTACTAAGAGCCGCCCGTTAATTCTTTGAAATCGCCATGCCAGGAGCACTTGTCACAATAGGTCTCGGTGTCATCGCAGACTTCGGGACAACTCGAGTCATCCACATCAGGGCCGAATGCGGCCTTTCCGTCGCGCAATTCGAACTCGTAGGTTTCGTATTCATCATCCGGGTCTTTGACGTAAAACTTTTCACAACCGCAAAGCGGACATTTCATGGTAGTATTCCTTGCAAAACCATTGTTGGTTTTATCCTTTTTGGACAATAATATTAACCGGCTCGATAATATTCCCTACATCTAAGGAATGCTATCGCTATCAGGCTGGAAGGCTTGGCGGCTTAAAGCTCCTTTGATTCAGCTTCCGGGCTTTCCGGCTTCCTGGCCTCCAGCCATTGATCCCCAATTAATCTACTTTGAAGAACGCACTTGCCTTCGCATTGCAGACCGGGCACACATCGGGTGGTTCACTTTCACAGGTGTAGCCGCACACGCTGCAGACATAATAATCGACTTCTTCCAGGCTGTCCATTTTATCCAGGGCTTTCGTATAGAGATCGGCATGAATTTTTTCCACATCATTGGCATAGGTGAAGCTGCGCAGTGCCGCCTTCTCGTCTTCGGCTTTGGCGTCTGCGATCATGGCCGGATACATTGTTTTAAACTCAAAAGTTTCCCCGGAGATGGCTTCTTTGAGGTTGTCGGCAGTGCTGCCGACCCCTTTGAGAGTTCTCAGATGTGCATGGGCGTGAACAGTTTCCGCCGCTGCTGCAGCCCGAAATAATTTAGCTACCTGAGCATATCCTTCTTTTCCCGCCTTCTCACCAAATGCAAGGTATTTCCGGTTGGCCTGGGATTCGCCGGCAAAGGCATCCTTTAAATTCTGTTCGGTTTTACTCATTGATTTCCTCCTTTTGTTTTTTAAATCCTCCCTGCCTTTTTTTGGATACCAGATGTCAAAGATTCGCCTCTGGAGGGCAAAGAATAATTTTTAAGGTACAATACTTCAAAAATTGTGCCAAATTAGCAATTTTGGGTTTCAGAGAAAAAGCATTTAAATCTCAGATGGTTAAGAAACACAACACTTTTTCAATCACGAAAAATATCCCCTTGTTTTTGATACGGATGAGACAGTTAGCGCCGAGGTTCGACCGCAGATTTAACACAAATTCCCGCTCGAATTGACCTGGAATTGAATGTCACGGAATTTCTACGACCCACTAAGAATATAAGGATATTAGCCATTTTAATTTTTTCGTCAATCCCGCCGGTGGCAGGACCATTAATCTCTCCGAGGCGTAGGCGCTACCCTACGAGCCGGAGGCCAATATTCCAGAATTCCAACATTCCAATTTGGGCGAAGCCCCTAAGTTCACTGTTTCATATAACATTTTGAACCATTAGTGTCTCACGAAACAACTCCAATAATAAGCTTGGAAATGATCTCCTTCATGATCTCGGTTGTCCCGCCACCGATGGACAGCACCCGGTTATCGCGAAACAGCCGTTCCACAGGGTACCCGCGCATGAATCCGTATCCGCCGAAAATCTGTACCGCATCATAGGTCACTTTATCACTGACCGTAGCAGACCCGCCCGGGTTTCGACAGCCTCGGCTGCATCCAGAACCATATCCTTTATATTGCGTGGCAGGTTTGCAACTCTTGACAAAGCAAGATCAATTCTCATAGGATGGCATGCGGCCGAATTGGGCAGATTTCAGTTATTATAGTTTTTCAGATAACTAATTTCAAAATCCTACAATAAAAAGCTCGTCATTCTAATGGATTAACAGAGCACAGGTGTGAAAATTAATATCTGAAAAGCTATAACTGTTTGACGATGTATGAACCCGAAACGAATGACGAATGAATGTATTCTATCTATTTAGGTTGATTGGTTAGTTCAATTAACTCAATAAACTTAATCAACTTAATCCACAAGAAACCAGTAACCAGTAACCAGTTACCAGTTACCAGTGACCAGTACCCAGTAACAAGCAACCAGTAACTCGTAATCCGTAACCCGCAACCCGAAACTCGTAACCCGCAACCCGTAACTCGCAACCCGAAACCCGAAACGCGAAACTCGTAACCCGCAACCCGTAACTCGCAACCCGAAACCCGAAACGCGCAACCCGAAACGCGTAACCCGCAACTCGCAACCCGTGACCCGTAACCCGCAACCTACAACTTACAACTTACAACCCACAACCTACAACCCACAACCTACAACTTACACCCCCCAACCCATAACCCTAACAAGGAGCGAATAATGAAAGATGTGGTAATTGTTTCAGCCTGTAGAACAGCCATCGGAGCATTCGGTGGAAGCCTGCGTGACAGTCACGCGGCCACCATCGCCGGGGTGACCATGAAGGAAGCCGTCAAAAGAGCCGGAATCGATCCGGCCGATATCGATGATGTTCGCTATGGATGCTGCATGGAACCGGTGGACACCCTCAATGTTGCCCGGATAGCGGCCCTGCTGGCCGGCATTCCGGATACCGTATCCGCCGTTACCATCAACCGGGTTTGCATTTCCGCCATGGAAGCGGTCATCTCCGGTATGGCCATGATCCAGGCGGGCATGGCGGATGTAATTCTATCCGGCGGCGTCGAACACATGTCCGGGGTACCCTATTCCGTGGCCAACGCCAGATGGGGCTGCCGACTCCAGGACCATGAATTTGTCGATAACATCATTCGAGGCCTCCATTGCGGTTCCCACGTCATACCGCACCCGGAAGACGGCCCGGTGGATGCTGAAACGCCCCCTTTGAGTTATTTCAAGGGCAAACCCTATATCATGGGCCACACCGCGGAGTTCATCGCCCAGCACCTGGATATCAGCCGGGAAGAGATGGACAATGTGGCGCTGAGAAGCCATAACAACGTTGAAAGAGCCACTAACGACGGTTCGTTTGAAGAAGAAATTGTTGCCATGGAAATCCCCCAACGAAAAGGCGATCCGATCATTTTCGATAAAGATGAACATTTCAGGCCGGGTATGACCCTTGAGAAACTCAGCAAACTGCCGCCTGCCTTCGTACCCAAAATCGGAAAAGTAACGGCAGGAAACTCAAGCGGCATTAACGATGGGTCCGCTGCCATGGTGATTATGTCGGCCGACAAAGCAAAGGAATTGGGCATCGAACCCATTGCAAAAATAAAAGCCGTGGGCAGGGGCGCATGCCATCCGTCCATCATGGGCTTATCACCGGTTCCGGCAGTCCATCAATTGCGGGCCGGAAGTGATCTGAAAATAGAGGATTTCGAATTGATTGAAGTCAATGAAGCCTTTGCAGGCCAGTACCTGGGCTGCGAAAAGGAACTCGGTTTGAACCGTGAGATCACCAACGTCAACGGATCGGGTATCGGCCTGGGACATCCGGTGGGCGCCACCGGCGCCCGGATCATCGTCACCCTGCTGCATGGCATGAAAAAAAGAGGCAACACTCTGGGTCTGGCTACGCTTTGCGGCGGGGGTGGCGTTTCGATGGCATGTGCGATAGAGATGGTTTAAAATCCCCCCTAACCCCCCTTTAAAAAAGGGGGAGAACTTTATTGCCCTTTTAAGAAGTGTTGGAATCAACTTGCTCCCTTTTCTAAAGCATGGTTAGGGGGGGTGTATATATTCCTCTCTTTTCTAATCCACGGTAAGAGGGCAACTTCTCCGCCTTTTCTAAAGGAGAGGCGGGGGGGCTACGTCTCCCCCCTTTTCTAAAGGGGGGCTGGGGGGGATTTTATTATAATGTTACCCTACAACAAAAACCTCAAAGAATTGGCCAGAGTGCTCAGAAAAAACATGACGGATGCAGAACGATTTCTCTGGTCAAAAATAAGAAGAAAGCAACTAAAGGGCTATCAATTCTACAGACAGAAGAACATCGGAAATTATATCGTTGACTTTTACTGTCCCGCGGCACAGTTGATTGTTGAAATAGACGGCGGCCAACATTATTCAGAAGACGGAATTGAGAAAGACAAGGAACGAGATGATTATTTAGGCAATCTCGCATTTACTGTATTGAGATTTTCAAATAGAGATATATTCAAAAATATCGACGGGGTTGTTGAGGAAATATATAACCATTTGTAAAATCCCCCCTAACCCCCCTTTAGAAAAGGGGGGAACAACTACTCCGCCACTTTGGATATCAGGGGAACAACCATCTGCCATTTTAGGAGGGTGGGTAATTCTTCTTCCTTTGCCCAAAAAGGAGGCCATAGTGATTATTTCTCCCCCCTTTCTTAAAAAAGGGCCGGGGGATTCTTCTCCCACCTTTTCTAAAGGGGGGCTGGGGGGGGGGATTTCATACCACACATCAAAGGAGATTGAAAATGAAAAGAAGATTGAGCAGCGGTCTTTGTATTTTCCTGGTAATGTTGTTTCCCATTAGTTTGATGGCTGCGGACTATGTGGCCGAGGCCGACAAACTCTTTGAGCAAGGAGGACTTGCAAATTACAAGCAGGCCATTGAATTGTACCAAAAGACAATCGCCGAAAATCCCGGCAGTTATGAAGCCAACTGGAAGTGCGCACGGGCATACAGAGAATATGGTGATGCAGCAAAATCGCAAAAAATCGAGGGCTGGAAGGATATCTGTGCCCAATACGGCAAACAGGGCATGCAATATGCCCAAAAGGCCACCGAACTCGATCCGGGAAAACCGGACGGATACTACTACTACGGCCTCAATGTGGGCATTTACTCTGATGGGGTAAGTATTTTTACGGCTCTGGCCGAAGGTCTCAAAGACAAAACCCAGACCAGTTTTGAAAAGACTTATGAGATCAACAAAATGTACAAAGACGCCGGACCGATGCTCTCCCTCGGCCGTTTCTGGGCGGTTTTGCCCTGGCCCATGCGAGACCGCAAAAAATCATTGAAATACTACCGTGAATACCAGGCCACCGAGTACTTCGCCGATAACATTGAAGCTAACGTCTATCTCGGGGAGTTGCTGATCCAAATGGGTGGCGATAAAAACAAGGCCGAAGCAAAAGGCTATTTGGAAAAAGCGGCAAAATCCGATGACCCCTATTTTAGAGACAAAGCCAATGAGTTGCTGGACAAAATTAAGTAACTTCCGACGGAAGGCTCCTTATCAAATCTTTGTTTTGAATTTGTTTTTTGGGTCATTGGGTCTTGTTTGTAGTTTGCGATTTGTTATTTGTTATTTCCGATCACCCGGAAATAAGGTGTTGAAAAGGGAATTGAGACAACCAATGAAATGAACACAAATCATCTGTTTGACCCCGATCGCCGCAGTAAAGCGTCACTGGCCTTCATCGTTTGCCTGGCCGTTCTGATGTGCGCGGTGCTTTTAGCATCACTATCTCAGAAAAGTTTCGGAAGGGTGTTTGTCTCCAATGTGACCTATACCAATTTCAACGGTATTTTGATTCGGGCCAAACTTCTCAAACCGCTAAACGCTACCAGCCCCCATCCGGCACCGGGCATTATTTACATCCACGGCTACCAGAACAATCGCGAAACCGGTGACGCCTACTGCATCGAGCTGGCAAGACGGGGGATGGTGGTCCTTGAGATCGATGCCATCGGCCGGGGCAATTCCGGAAACCCCGGGGAGCCGGATGATCCCGATTTTGATCCTTCATACGGCGGCAAAAGGTCCTTGAAATATTTGTTGTCGATTCCATATGTGGATGCCGATCGGATTGGGTTGATGGGTCACAGCCTCGGCGCGGAACTGGTTTACACCATGGCGTTGCAGGACACCGCCGTCAAAGCCCTCGTTATCTCCGGTTTTGCATACAGAAATGATGCCTCGACGAATATGCCGCAAAACATGCTCATGATTTTCGGAAAGTACGATGAGTTCCGCAAACGCATGACTGCAACCCGGGATTTCGAGAATGAATGGATGCAAACCCCTCGAACGCGCAAGGTGTTTCCGGTGAAAAATCCGAAGCTCGGCGAAACCTACGGCGATTTTGAAAACGGCACCGCCAGACGGGTTTATATGCCGAAAATCACCCACCTGCGCCAGTCCCACAGCAGCGCTGCCGTATCCCAGGCCCTGGAGTGGATGAAGCGCGCCCTGAAACCTGCAGAAAAATATTGGATCCCGTCAAATCAGCAGATCTGGCAGATTAAAGAGTGGTCCACGCTGGTTGCCATGGTGGCCTGCTTTGCCTCCCTTGGGCCCCTGGGGTTGATGCTGCTGAGAACTTCATTTTTCGGTTCGCTGCAATCTCCGGTATCCGGCAATTATGCCTGTACCGGCAGGTTGTATATCAAGGCGGTTGTCTTAAACGGCGTGCTCATGTGGCTCTACTTTCCCATCATTTTTGTCCTTTTCGGGGTGCACATATACCTGGTTCGCATCGACAAAGCATTTCCCCTGATGATGACCAATGGCATTGTCTGGTGGTTTCTGTGGATTAACATCATCGGTTTTATCTTCTTCAGGAGTTGGTTCAAGAAGCAAAACCGCGATAACGACCTGACCCTGTATGACCTTGGGCTTTCCTATCGCGAAGATCGGTTCGCCCTTGACGGTATAAAAATTGCCAAAACCGTGTTGCTGGCGGCCATCCTGTTTATCTTCGCCTACTTAATCGAACATACGCTGGAAAGTATTTTCCTGGTAGACTTTCGCTTTATCTTTCCCTTTGCCAGCGATCTGACGGCCCACAGAGCGAGGCTCTGGTTCAGCTACTTCCCGTTTCTCCTGATGGGTTTTATACTGATGGGGATATTTTTGCACGGTCAATTGCGCCGACCTCAAAAAACAACCTGGTTGAAGACGTTTGTCTCCTGGTCGACATTCAATATACTGGTCTTGATCATACCGCTGATCTTATTGCTCCTGCTCCAGTACGTGCCTCTGTTCACCATCGGTGCCATTCCTTTTGTCGGCCCCGGCGGGATGTTGATTGCCTACACCCATAACCTCTTTCACATCATCGGTGTGCTGATCATGGTAACCCCGATTTCTACCTGGTTCTTTCAACTGACGGGAAAAATTTACCTGGGGGCAACGCTCAACGCAGCGCTGGTCACCTGGATGTTCGTCTCATCCCAGGTAATTGCGCCGATACCGGTATAGAAGAATGCGGAAGTCGGAATGGGGAATGCGGAAGGCGGAAGGCGGAGGGTAGGAGGTGGTAAGGTGTGAAGTTTGGAAGATGGGAAGTTGAGAGGGTCGTGAGACAATGCCGAAGTCGGAATGGGGAATGCGGAAGGATGGTGATAATAGCCGAAAGCATAGGGCAAAGCGCTGAAAGCAGGGGACAGGGGAAATAGGGTAGAAGGTGTGAAGATGGGAAGGTGAGAAGGCGAGAGGGCCGGGAGGCAATATCGAAGCCGGGATGGGAAAGGCGGAAGGATGGTGATAATAGCTGAAAGCATAGGACAAAGCGTGAAGTAAAAGAAGCTGGGAAGGAGGGAAGGAGGGAAGGAGGGAAGATGGGGAAAAACTTTTAAATTTTATACCCTACACCATATATCGTATTACGTCCCGTTCTATTTGCCATGACCTATGAAATATATCATTTAAATATCTTTCGGTCGATTCAGTAAATCCAGCCGGATTGAATTTGTAGCCGGATTTAAAAAACTATACTTTTGAGACTCTAATTGATCATTCCAGGAACCCTTCAACCGACCTGACAATTTCATTCAACTGATCCGGCTCATACCAATAATTTTCCCGATCGGCACCAAACCAGGTGAACTGGCGCTTGGCAAATCGTCTGGTATCGCGTTTGAGTGTTCGAACGCACTCATCCCACGATGATTTTTCTTCGAGAAATTCAACCACATGGCGATAGCCGATGGATTGCATGGATTTTAAGTCTGCAGCATAGCCCATTTCCAATAGCTTTTTTACCTCATCAACGAAACCCGCCTCGATCATCATGTCGACCCGTTTGTCTATCCGATCATATAATTGTGGCCGATCCATCTGAAGACCAATTTTTAATGCGATAAATGGATTATCCGCAAAGCCATGGTTTTGATGGTGTTTTGAAATTGGCTTACCACTGGATTCAATGGTTTCCAACGCCCTTATAATGCGGTAAGAATCATTGGGGTGTAATCGCCCTGCAGTATCCGGGTCAATTTTTCCTAGTCGCTCGTACAAAAAAACGCTGCCGTTTTCTTCGGCTTCCTGCTTCAAGCGATTTCTGATTTGGGAGTCAACTGGTTTGGATTGAAAAAGGCCGTGAAGCAGCGCTTTAATATAAAACCCGGTGCCCCCGACAATAAAAGGTATCAGGTTGCCGTTGACAATTTCTGCGATCCGATCCCTGCCCTGTTTAGAAAACTGAACGGCATCATAATCCTCATCCGGGTCCACGATATCGATCATATGATGCGCAATTTGTGCCAGTTCTTCCGGGGTGGGTTTGGCCGTTCCGATATCCATATGCCGGTATATCTGCATGGAATCCGCACTGATGATCTCCCCCCCGAACTTTCGGGATAGTTCAATGCCAACTGCCGTTTTTCCGATACCAGTGGGGCCGCAGATGATAATCACTTTCGGTTTTTTGAAGACTGAATCCATTAAATTAAAATTTCCCGCAGATCCCGACAACTGGAAATCAAGGGTCTATCCGGAATTCCCAACACGATTTTAATCAATAATTTCATTTATATGAATGACTCCAGCAGAAAATCAATCCGTGCGAGAATGGGCCCCTGCTAAGCTCGTCGGAGCACGGGTTGATTTTTCTGCGGGTTGCATGCACGGTTTATGGTATTAAAACTAATGTGCAAATATCGCTATCAATCTGAACAGGTCAAAAGCTATGCAAATTCAATACAGGCCTAATATTATAGGCTATTCCATTGTTGGGAAACTCGGATATAGCCGAAATCAACAGGCTGCAATGCAACCGATTCGCGGCTGGAAAGCCGCTCCCACAAGCCAATAAGTTCTATAGGCGATAGTTACCGGAAATAGAAAGGATACACAGGAGTGATTTAAAAATCAACAATGCAGTAAAATAATTAGGTGGATAAAACCGGATCTGACGATTGAATATTTATAGTTTCGCGAAGCTATCTGCAGTAAAATTTCTTTTGCATTAGATGATACCCCGTGACTTGCAGCGAGAGGTTCGTCGATGGCTTTTTATAATTGATCCGCCGAAGGCGGACCTTAAATATTCAATCTTCAATCGACAATATTCAATCATTTGACGATAGCGAAAACGCGGAACTCCTTGGGAAATTTCAAACCGCTGGGCTGATGGCGCAGTCAACCATTGCAGCGGCAATCCTCTATCCGATGGTGTTCTTAACGATCCCGACCAATTTTTCCGGATCAAACGGCTTTTTTACAAACGCCACCGCATCTTTAACAGCATGATCGCCGTCGATTCCACTGACTACAATAACCGGTGTGTCTTTTAACTCTTTGTCTTTTCTCAGTTTGCGGTAAAATCGGGGGCCCCATTCACCGGGTAATTGCAGATCCAGGGTAATCAGATCGGGTTTCTCCTTACGGACGACATCCAGTCCTTCCGCGGTGCTGCCGGCCGTACACGTTGCATATCCATTGTCGCTGAAAACCGCCTGCAGGTATTTGACGATCACAGGGTCGTCCTCAATGATTAAGATTTTTTTTGGCATGACAGACCTCACAATTATGTCTACTTTGTTATATTTATCTCTGCTTCAGTCCCTTATTATAACAAACTGAGAAAGCGGGATAAAGGAATGCCTAAATTGAGCTAAATTGCCTAAAATTAAGGAAACGCTAACGTTGCAAAAATCTTCTATCGTAGGGTGGGCATCGCCCACCAAATATCACTATCTCGGCTGTTGCGGTGGGCAATGCCCACCCTACATCGGCAATTTAAGATTCAAACAAATCCCTCGTCTCTAATTCAGGTTCATTCTTCAAAGACCACTCCCCTGATATGACACTGCCCACACATGATCGGCCCGTCCTTTTTCTCCTGGTGGCATCCTTTACAATTGCTGTGAAAGGCTTTCATCAGAGCAAGCTGCCGGCCGGATGCTTTTAATTCATGACAATCCGAGCATCGTTGGTCTTCAGACGACTCATCTTCCACCAGCTTGCCGTCGTCATCGTAAACATGATGACATTCATTGCACTCTTCAATTTCAGCCGCTTCATTGTGTTCATCATGGCGAAATACCGTTGGTGGCCGCTGGGAACTGTCAAAGTCGTCAGAGTTGATAATCACCATATCTTCCTGAGAGTAAGCCGATACGAAAATCATCAGGGTGACCATCACGGATGCGCAAATGAAAAAGGCACTCTTTTTCATACTGTTATCTCCCTTTATCGTAACCGTTCACAGGTTAAGGGTTCAACGTTCAGGGTTAAGGACAAAGAAGGCATTAAAGACCCGAAGTCCTCGGTAAAAATGCTCATTTCCCCAAATAATTGCCAATTTTGCTCCAAACTTTGGATTAGGTTTCTGACGAAGCTGACACTTTTTTCGTAAATGCGCATCCCAAATGCAGTCCAGGGACGAGAATTGAACCTTGAACCCCTGAACCTTTGAACCCGTGAACGCCTACCCTTTATCATACCGGTTTTTCCATAACTTCATACAGTATGTCACTAATAAATTTAACTTCCAAACCAAGACTGTAATGGAGATTGATATCTTCCAGCCCGCTGTGGCAGTTGTGACACGGGGCGATGAGAATTTTCGCACCGCGCGCCTTGGCGGCAAATAACTGCTCGGCCTTAACCCGATTGCCCTCCATGCGCACCATTTTATAGGGCGGCCCACAGTTGATAACACCGCCGCCGGCACAGCAGCAGTAATTGTGCTCACGGTTGGGGTGCATCTCAATCAGCTCTTCACAGATAGCGTTGATCACATAGCGTGACATTTCCATCAAGCCCCCGCCTCGCATCACATTGCACGGATCGTGCAGGGTCACCGGGGTTGGATATTTCTTGGTAATTTTTATTTTTCCTTCCTTTAACAATTCATAATAAAACTGAATCGCATGCACAATCGGTATGGGCGGCATTCGCCAACCCAGCCAGCGGTTGCCCATGTCGTACACCGAACGAAACGCATGACCGCATTCGCCCATCACGATCCGCTTCACCTTCAACCTTGCAGCGGTTTCAAAATGCTCCCGCTTGATGCGCCCCATAATCTCATTGTCGCCGGTGTACATGGCCATGTCGCTGTTGTCCCAGCCCGGGGTGGCCGGCATGGTCCAGTTGACACCGGCCACATCCATAATCACGGCCGCTTGGTACAGTAACTGGGCCTGAAACTTGGGTTCCGGTCCGATAACCGAATACATGATATCGGCCCCTTCTTTTTCAAGGGGAATCCTCAAGGTTGGAATTTCGGCCTGGGCCTCTTCTTCCTGCCATTGCAGGGTGTCGATCCACTCATCATCTTTGACCCACATCTGATTCATGGTTGTGGCATGGCTTTGGGCGGTGTCCTGAATATAAAGGGGGGTTACGCCCAGCAAATGACAGATCCGTCGCACCACCAGCATCAGGTAGGCAATGTCGATTCCAAAGGGACAGTACATGGCGCAACGCTTGCAGACATTGCACTCCGTGGAAGCGATCTCAGAGGCTCTTTTGATAAACTCCGGACTGACCCTGCCCTTTTTTTTCAGCATTTCCCACAAGGTCTGCTTGACCTTGCCCACCGGTGACCAGCGCGGATCATTGTCGTGGGAAAGATAATAATGACACGCCTCCGAGCAAAGACCACAGTGAATGCAAGTCTCTACATATACTTTCAGGCGCGCACCGGTCTCCTCTTTTATAACCCGGTCGATCACTTTTTTAATACGTTCTTCGGTAAGCTTTTCCGCTCCCCGCTCCAGACCTTCGTCAATTGCTTTTTTTTCTTCTTTTTTTGCCGCTTCAGCCATTCTTTAATTCTCCTAACGCGGACGATCCGGAATTGATTAACGAACTATCGACAATTTATAATATAATTCAATTGACACCGTTTTTTATAAGAGGCACGTTAAAATTGATGTCGCTTTGTTCCGTCCTTATTATGGTCATTTTTTTAAAACCGATTCGCCGCAGGCGGACCTTAAATATTCAATCTTCATTCTTCAATATTCATTTTATTTTACGCTACCAGTCTCTGGCATGTCTGACCCCGCCGAATTCCGAGCCCATATAAGCCCGGGTCAGCGGCGAAAACAGCATGTGGCTCAAGCGTGTAAAGGGAATGGCGATCAGCATGATTTCACCGGCAAGGATGTGCAGGATCGTAAAAATCTGATAGCCGAACCACTGGTAATAGGCCAGAAAACCGGTGATAAAGGGAGCTGCCACAATTGCCAGGATGACATAATCGGAAACCGAAGTGACATACTGCACCTCAGGGGATTTGAGCCGGCGAACCAGAAAAAAAACACAGCCGCCGATGACGATCAATGTCATAAAAATTGCCGCACCATCGGGTAGAGACCACCAGCTCACGTTAAATGCTTCATCCCACAAAATCACATGGGCGAGAAGAAAGAGGGGGGTCATAAACAGGCAGATATGAAAAGCAAAGGTTACGATGGTCAACACCGGATGTCTTCGCCAGTTCGTCGTGGCAAAGGGTATGAGCCAGTGCAAAATGGAGCGCAAACTATACTTCCAGTTCATATAGGTGTAGATAAACCTCTCTTTTTTATGCACCAGCACAATCAAATGAATCAACCGGTAAAGACTTCCAACAATAAAAATGATAAACGCCACCCATGCCAGAGGACCGCTCACAAGGTTATACAGGCTGTGCATTGTTCCTCCCTAATTTTAACTTTTAACCAGGACAAACAGAAACCAAATATGATCGCAATGAAAATACATTAGCGCCTATAAGTTTATTTGTAATCTCTTCAAATGCTTAAGGCAACATTTTAAGCCCACAAGCGCTCAGTTGTTTTGTAAACATTCACGGGTTACACTTATGCCGTTCAGGGTTGTTTTGAAAGATGAACGTCGAACATCGAACGTCCAACGTTGAACATCGAATAAGGATGTCGCTCCGCTCCGCAAATTAATTCTATTTGTTTTCAAATACCCGATGTCAAACCTTGAATGACTATTTCTGATTCTTCATCTTTTCCCATTCAACATTCGATGTTGGACGTTCGATGTTCGATGTTCATCTTTTTTTTTAGTAAACCTTCCATAGTCCCCCGGCGTATAATTAGCGCTTATGATGTTAGCCCTCCTATCCGATAAGCTCCGCCACCGGCAAAACCCGCCGATAGTACATGCCATCTTCAACGGTGCGCAATAAAATTTTATCCCCTTCGGGGCTGAATATCGGATCCCAGGCCGCTTCGCATTGCCGCGACCACAACCGGTCGTTTAATGCGATGGTATATTTGCCGTTCTTTTCCACCCGGGTCGCCAGATGTTCTCCGTCGGGGCTGAATACCGGTTTGAAAGCCATGTCGAAGGTGTTTTTCCAGACGGAACCGTCTACCGCAATCAACCATTTTTCCCCTTCTTTGGCCAAAGCTGCAATCCGGCCGCTGTCCGGGCTGAACACCGCATCGGTTACAAGATCTTTGAACATCACAGACCAGGGTTGGCCGTCAACGGCAACCGTCCACTTACCGTATTTAGGAGATACAATCGCCGCCAGCTTGTTGCCGTCCGGACTGAACACTGGATGCCACAGTTGCCCAAAACGCCGATCCCAGATCAGATTACCGTCTTCGGCCAGGGTCCAGGCACCTTCTGTCCTCACAGGAGCAAGGACACTGCCGCTACGGGGGTTGAAAATCGGCTCCCAAACACAACCGAAGGTCTTCTCCCAGGGACGGCCATTTACCGCGATGGTGTAATCATAAAGATTCAGCCGCACCTCAGCCGCCAGTTTTTCACCGTCCGGGCTGACGGCCATCTTCCAGACATTGACAAATTTCGTCTCCCAGGCATTGCCGTTTAAGGCCGCCGTAAAGGCACCTTCCTGGAATTTATATATCTCCCCTTCTGCGAATTTTTCCACCTGAACCGCGGCGGCCGTATTTTTCCCATCGGCACTGAGCATCGGGTTGGTCATGTTCCCATAGGTTTGGTCCCAGGGTACACCATCGATGGCCATCCCGTAAGCCATATCCTGCTGGACCGCCACGGCGATATGCTGCCCGTCCTGGCTGAACTGCATGTTCCACACGTAACCGAACTTATTTTCCCAGGCGGTCCCGTCCACGGCCACGGTCCATTCGCCCATCTCGGATACGATAGCGGTCAGCCGGCCATCGGGTGCAAAACGCAGATACCATATTTTATCGAAGGTATTCTCCCAGCTCTCGCCGTTGACACAGACTTTGAACTCACCTTCGGCCACATTTACGATGGCGGCAATTTTTTCGCCGTCGGGGCTGGCATAGGGTTCCTCCACCCACTCAAAGTTGTCCTGCCAGTCGCCGAAAGAGATATTTTTCTCAGACGTTTCCCAATCCCAGCTTTTCATGTTGACCATACAGCCTCCCTTCCATCGTTCCAATTGCGGAGCGAAGCGGAGCTTAGTTCATTATTTAAAACTTATCATATAACGAATAATCAACAAAATTGCAACCTAAGTATTTAATATTTATAGCATATTAAACTAGTAGGATATATCCAGCCAAATTTAGTTAACCCGCTATAATTATTTCGAAGTTTCAACGATCAATCCTGGTCCAAAAGTGCCGTCGGGCGGAAATTTATTATATAAATATTAAAATCAAATAGTTATTGTATTTGACATTTATTGATAATCGCAGGCCAGGATCGATTTAAATAATCAATTCTTATTGACAAGGCATTTTATAAATTATATTTTAGAACCTTTTCTTTATAATGACGGTTAAGATTGCAAATTATGTTTATAACTAATTGATTTTTACGAGAGGGTAAAGATGCCAAAGGAAGTCATTGGATCGGTTATGGTCCTCGGCGGTGGTATTGCGGGTATGCAGGCGGCTCTTGATCTGGCCGATTCCGGTTACTATGTGTACCTTGTTGAAAAGGGGTCATCGATTGGCGGTGTAATGTCCCAGTTGGATAAGACGTTCCCCACCAATGATTGTGCCATGTGAATTATCTCACCGAAACTGGTCGAGGTCGGCCGGCACTTGAACATAGAGCTGAGAACACTCAGCGAAGTTAGAGAAATTAAAGGGGAAGCAGGCAACTTTAACGTCGAGCTTGTTAAGCATCCGAGGTATATCGACGAGTCTTTATGTATCGCTTGCGGCCTCTGTGCTGAAAAATGTCCCAAAAAAATTGTGGATCAATACAACATGGGGCTGGTCAAACGGAAATCTGCCTTTGTCGAATACGCCCAGGCGGTCCCGCTCAAGTATTCCATCGATGGCGACTCATGTATATATATCCAAAAAGGCAAATGCGGCGCCTGCAAAAAGTTTTGCCCCACCGGAGCTGTTGATTTTGATCAAAAAGACCAGACTGAAACACTAACCGTCGGATCGGTTGTTCTTGCTCCGGGCTTTACCCCCTTCGACCCATCTAAATTCGACAACTACCAGTACGCAAAACTTCCCAATGTTATCACATCAATGGAGTTTGAGCGGATTCTGTCTGCATCCGGTCCCACTTCGGGTCATATCACCCGACAGTCCAAAGACAAAAGGGAACCCAAAAAAATCGCCTGGTTTCAATGCGTGGGCTCCAGGGACATGAACAAATGTGACAACTCTTACTGCTCGTCTGTTTGCTGCATGTACGCCATCAAGGAAGCGGTGGTCGCCAAAGAGCATCAGGGCGAAGATTTGGATTGTGCCATATTTTTCATGGATATGCGCACCCACGGCAAGGAGTTTGAAGGGTTTTACGAAAATGCTCGCGAAAAGCACGGAGTACGCTTTATCAGAAGTAAAGTTCACTCCGTAACACCGGTCGGCGATACCGATGATCTCGAGATACGTTACATAACAGAGGACGGCGACTTAAAAACAGAGGTCTTTGACCTTATTGTGCTTTCCGTCGGACTCGTGATTTCCCCGGAAATTGTGGATCTTGCCAAACGCCTGAACATTGAAATGACACCGGGCAACTTCTGCCAAACTCAAACATTCTCGCCGGTTGAAACATCCAGAGAAGGTATGTTTGTGTGCGGCGCGTTTCAGGGACCGAAGGATATCCCGCAAGCGGTTATTGATTCCAGCGCGGCTGCTACTGCCGCTGGTGAAATCTTAACGCAAGCGCGCAATAGTCGTACCAGTGAACCGGAGATTATCCCGGAAATCGATGTTGCCAATGAGCCACCCAGAATCGGAGTATTTGTTTGTCGCTGCGGCGTCAATATTGCGGGAGTCGTGGATGTACCCGGGACAGCCGAATATGCCGCCACCCTGCCGTATGTAGAATATGCCACGGACAATCTGTATTCCTGCTCACAGGATACCCAGGAAACCATATCGCAGATCATTAAAGAGAAAAAACTCAATCGTGTCGTGATCGCAGCATGCACGCCTAAAACCCACGAACCACTGTTTCAGGAAACCCTGACCAACGCCGGCTTGAATAAATATCTCTTTGAGATGGCGAATATTCGCAATCAGGACTCCTGGGTACATAAAAGCAATCCGGACCTTGCCACTAAAAAAGCCAAAGATCTTGTGCGCATGGCGGTCTTCAAAGTTGCGCTGATGGAACCCCTCAATGAGGCTGAACTCGAGGTCAACCAGACCGCCATGGTAGTTGGCGGCGGTATTTCCGGCATTGCGGCGGCAAAAAGCCTGACCCGGCAGGGATATGAAACTCATATCATCGAAAAAAGCTCACAGCTCGGTGGTCAGGCACGAGGTCTTTATCGCACCGCTAAAGGAGAGGACATCCAGGAAAAGTTGTCAGCTCTCGTTGATGAAATCGGGAAAAATGAGAAAATTCATGTACACCTGGATACGGAAATCGCCCATGTGGATGGGTTTGTCGGCAATTTCGAAACAACGCTTTCCTCAAATGGCAAAGAGGAGATCCTTGAACACGGGGTAGCGATCATGGCAACCGGCGCTTCTCCTTTAAAACCCGATGAATACAGCTACGGCAAGGACTCCAGAATCGTGACGGCCCTGGATCTCGATCGCAAGTTCATTGAAAAAGATCCGTCCTTAAAAGATCTTAATACCGCCGTATTTATACAGTGTGTTGGCTCAAGAGAACCCGAGCGGATGTATTGTTCAAGAGTTTGCTGTACTCATTCCGTGGACAATGCACTGGCATTAAAGCGTTTAAACCCTGAAATGAATGTGTTTGTCTTATACCGGGATCTTCGGACATACGGCGAAAAGGAGTATATTTTCAAAAAAGCGCGCGAGGCAGGTGTTATATTCATTCGTTACACCCTGGAAGACAAACCCAAGGTCAATATTGCAGAAGGCAAAGTCCTGGTAAGGGTCAAAGATCATGTGATCGGACGGCCCGTTGAAATCGAAACCGACCTGTTAACCCTGGCAACGGCGATCATACCGAACAGGGATTATCGGCTGGCCAACTTTTTCAAAGTTTCGATAAATGAGCACGGTTTCTTCGTAGAACGTCACGCAAAACTTGGGCCGTCAGAATTTGCCACCGACGGAGTATTCCTTTGTGGTCTGGCCCATTATCCTAAACCCATCGATGAAGCTATCGCCCAGGGGCAAGCAGCAGCATCCCGGGCGGTAACACTGCTGGCCCGCGAAACTATTTTTACCAGCGGTACCGTGGCCGAGACCGCACCGCCCATGTGCAGTCAATGCGGGGTTTGCGTGTCGGTCTGTCCCTATTCGGCGCCGTTTTTCACAGAAGAAGGCCCCTGGGACCGGAAGGGCCCAGATTAATCCGGTCCTGTGCAAAGGCTGCGGTCTCTGCGTAGCATCCTGTCGCTCCGGTGCCATCCATTTGAAAGGCTTCGACAACGATCAGATCTTTTCACAAATCTTTTCCTTGAGTGAGGCCGTGTAACGGGCGGTGGGTTGTGAGTTGTGGGTTGTGGGTTGTGAGTTGTGGGTTGTGAGTTGTGGGTTGCGGGTTGTGAGTTGTGAGTTGTGGGTTGTGAGTTGTGGGTTGTGGGTTGCGGGTTGTGGGTTGCGGGCAAAAAAGGCATAGCGCATAGAGTAAGACATCGCTCAATGGAAGATGCAGGAGGATCAAAAGGGTTGGGGGAATGATCTATCCATACAATCTGTTTTCTGTCATCTGACATCTGACATCTGACATCTGTTTTCTGTCATCTGATATAAAGTTGAGGGCTATGGACGTAAAAACTATAAAGCGGATTTTATAAAATTCTTGATTTATTCCCATGCTTCATGCGATGAAACCATCGTGCACTTGAATTTCATAAAAGACACACATAAACTGGATAATAAAGAAATAAATATTTTTCTTGAAAAATACGACGAGCTAGGCAGTAGTTGTAGGTTGGGTTAAGCGACTTTATTGTTGGGTAGTGCTATTGCAGAAAAATTGCGTTAGATAGCAGTTATGTTGTTATTTAGTTGAACTAAGCTTTACCCGACGTTTACGCCCGCACAACCCAACCTACGATAAAAAGTTAAGGAGTCACAGCTATTTTGCCAAGCTGAATGCCGGGGTCTGTAATTAACCAATAAACTAATAAACGGGAGCTAAATAGTAATGTCTGATTGGGAACCAAAAATTGCGGCTTTTTTGTGCAATTGGTGCAGCTATGGCGCCGCTGATCTCGCCGGCGTCAGCAGGATGGAATATCCTGCCAACATCCGGATCATCCGCATCCCCTGCACGGGACGGATGGATCCTAAATTCTTCCTGGCGGCGCTGCGTGAAGGCGCAGATGGTGTTTGGGTCTCCGGGTGACATCCCGGTGAATGCCATTACCTGGAAGGTAATTACTATGCCCGTCGCAAATTCGCCTTGTTTCAAAATCTGATGGAACTTATGGGGATCGAACCCGGCCGCATTCAGTTCTCCTGGGTCTCATCGGCTGAATCCACTAAATTTGTAACCGTTGTCAACGAAGTCACCGACGCCGTTAAGGCCCTCGGACCCAATCAAACTTTCTTAAAAACAAAGGCTAAGGTTGCTTAAGATGACAAGTTATATCGAAAAAATAAAGGAAGTTTCCGAAAGGCTTCTCAAAGAGTGCAAGGTGGATCTAGTGATCGGTTTCCGCAAAGGTACCGTGCCCATGATGAATGAACCTTATTTTGCCAGGACGGAGCAGGATATCCAAAATCTGGTCTGGGACGGCAACTGCGGCATTAATCTGGCTAACTACCTGACCGATCGCAAGGAAAAAATCGGGATTATCGCCAAAGGATGCGATTCCAGAAACATCGTCACCCACATCATCGAAAACAAGATAAAACGGGAGCAACTCGTCATCATCGGGGTCCCCTGCAAAGGGATGATTGATAAGCGTAAAATAAATTCAATGTTTGACGGCGAGATCAGGGAAGTCATCGAAGACGAAAACAGCATTACGGTAAAAGGCGACGGTTTCGAAAAGGTCTTAAATAAAAAGGACGTTCTCCAGCAAAACTGCACGCTTTGCGCCCATCGCAACCCGGTGGAATACGATGAATTGATAGCCGACCTGGTTGAAGAACAGCAGGACCTGGAACGCTACGCGGATATTCGCGAAATCGAAGCCATGTCAGCCGGGGAAAAATGGAACTTTTTTGAGGACCTTCTTTCGCCCTGCATCCGCTGCTATGCCTGCCGCAATGCCTGCCCGCTTTGTTACTGCCCCACCTGCTTTGTGGATGAATCACAACCCCAGTGGGTAGGCAAAAGCCAGGATCCCATCGATGTCAAAACATTTCATTTTTTACGGGCCTATCACTGTGCCGGCCGGTGCACGGACTGCGGTTCCTGCGAACGGGCCTGTCCGGTGGGCATCAACATGCGGCTGCTAACCCGCAAGCTGGAAAAAGACTGTGCCGATCTGTTCGAATGGGAAGCGGGCATGTCGCTGGATGTGCGTCCGCCGCTGGATACTTACAAACCCGGAGATCCGGATGGTTTTATAAAATAAGAAATGTCCGTTGTGGGTGGTCGGTTGTTCGTTGTAAAAACAACTGACAACTAACAACTGACAAAAGGGTATTTGCAATGAAAATTATTGAAATTAGCAAAAACAATTTGTCTGATGGACTCAAACGACTTGAGGACAACTATCGCCTTTTCGGTCCGATAAAAGAAGAAGAGTTTCATAATTTTAAAGAGCTCGCCAAGGGTGAATCTCCGGATCTGAACTATTTAAATTCCCGCCTGTCACCCAAGTCGATAATTTATCCTCAGTCGGAAGCAATGTTCGAATACACCCTGGACGAATCCGCCGAAGATCATCATATCATGAAAGAAGTCGATAAAGACTATTCCCCCCGGGCCGTCATCGGAATTCGACCCTGTGATGCCAAAGCGTTCGTCCTGGTCAATCATAACTTCGACACCCCTGAATATAAGGACCCCTACTGGATCAAAGCCTGTGAAGCCACCACCCTGGTAGGGTTGGCATGCGACGCTCCCTGCAGCAGCTGCTTTTGCACCACCGCCGGCTGCGGGCCGTATCATGAAGAGGGGCTGGATATTCTGCTGGTAGATGCCGCGGATCGCTATCTGGCAAAAGTCCTCACAGAAAAAGGACAAAAATTAGTCAATGCCGCCGGTTGGGCTACAGTGGCAGATGCCGACACTGCCGCCAGGCAGATTGAAGCCGGCAGGCAGGTAGCTGAAGCGAAAATAGCCACTTTTGTAAACACCGACAGATTAAAAGAAATCGACACAAACGAACTTTACAAGGCCCCCTTCTGGGAAGATGTCTCTTTTTCCTGCATAAACTGCGGCACCTGTACGTTTGCGTGTCCCACCTGTTGGTGTTTTGACATTCAGGATGAAAACCGCGGCACGACGGGCATGCGGATGCGCAACTGGGACAGCTGCATGTACCCGCTGTTTACCATCCACGGTACCGGACATAATCCCCGGGGAACAAAATTACACCGGGTACGTCAGCGCTTTATGCACAAATTAAAATATTATGTGGACAAATATGAAGTTGGAATTCAATGCGTTGGATGCGGGCGTTGCGTTCGCTCGTGTCCCGTCAATATCGATATCCGCCGTGTCTGTGATTTAATGAACAGCTACGGATCTGCCAAAGACACCTGCGCGGCATAAAGGAATGAAGAATGACGAATGACGAATGACGAATTATGGAATACTTCCGGTTTAAATTATGAACTTACGGGCTTTGCTCCAATTAGTATGATGGAATATCACATATTGGAAGAAAAAAATGAATTACCCCGCAGCAGAGCTGACGGGGTATCTCAAATAGGTTAATTCCTATTCTATCGAATCGAGCTTCGGGGAATTAAACCCTACGGATTTCACATCGCCCTTCAAGGGATTCACGTAATCCGTGTAATCTGCGAAATCTGTGGATTAAAAATAGATAGAATTCCTTAAATATTCATTCGTCATTCTTCATTCGTCAATTAAAGGGGGGGGCTACTGTGCAAAATCCATACTTGCCTTATCCGGTTCGCATCGATGATATCACCATCGAAACCGAAGATAAAAATTTAAAAACTTTCAGATTCGTTTTCCTGAATTCAGAGGATGAAGAAAAATTTGACTATAATGCCGGTCAGTTCGCCGAACTTTCCGTGACCGGAAAAGGAGAAATCCCTATCGGGATCGCATCTTCTCCCACAGAAAAGGGATTTGTCATGTTTACCGTCAACAAAGTGGGACTGGTATCTTCCTGGCTGCATAGCATGAAAGTCGGCGATATCATGGGAATTCGCGGTCCCATGGGAAACTGGTATCCATGGGAAAGTCTGGAAGGCAAAAACATAGTGATCATCGGCGGCGGCTTCGCCTTCACCACCCTGCGGTCTTCCATCATTTATATGCTCGATCCGGCCAACCGATCAAGATTCAAGGACATCCATGTCATTTACGGAGCCCGAACACCCGGTATGCTCCTGTACTGGGATGAGCTGGCACAATGGGAAAAGCGCGATGATATCCACATGCACATCACGGTGGATGGCACCGATGATCCGAACTGGAAGTACAATACCGGCTTTGTACCGACAATCACCGAGCAGAAAGCACCACCCGCAGATGACGATACCTATGCAATCATATGCGGTCCGCCCATCATGATTAAATTTACCCAGCCGGTTCTGGACCAACTCGGCTATTCCCATGATAAAATTATCATGTCCCTTGAAAATCGTATGAAGTGCGGCATCGGTATGTGCGGACGATGCAACATCGGACGGGAATTTGTGTGTAAAGACGGTCCGGTATTCACCCTTGAGCAGTTGAATAAAACCCCCAAGGAATATTAGATTTTTAATATTGACAAAGGCAAATGATTCATATAGAAGATATCTTTTAAGAAAGCGTCCAATAGGCTGATGGCCTAAAAAATTATAAAATACTAAAGGAGGATGATTAAATGCCAAATGTAGAATTCATGGGTAAAACTTTCACGGTCGACGAAGACGGGTTTATTGATTCTTACGAGAACTGGAGCGCAGAGTGGGTTCAGTGGGTAAAGAAGGAAGAGGGTATTGAGGAGCTCAATGACGAGCACAATAAAGTAATCGACGTCTTGCGCGACTATTACGAGAAAAATGGAATTGCACCGATGGTGCGGGTCCTTTCTAAAGTTACCGGTTTCAAACTAAAACACATCTACGAGCTTTTCCCGTCCGGACCCGGCAAGGGAGCCTGTAAAATGGCCGGCCTCCCCAAACCGACAGGATGCGTCTAATCAAACGACCATGAACGACAATTTTGTTTAAAAAAAGGCTCTGCGAAATACGCAGAGCCTTTTGTTATTCCGCCGCGAAAATTATGGTCGTTTGAGCGGATTAGGAAATCCGGCATTGCCTGTGAAAATCATTCAGGAGTGTTGGAGTATTGAAGTAATGGAGTATTGACAAAACTCAATATTCAATGACCAAAACAGGTTTGAAATTTTGAATTTTGGTTATTGGAATTTGTTTGGACTTTGTGATTTGTTATTTGGAATTTCCGGATAACGCATAGACGTAATAATTAATAAACCGGATGTATAGAGATTTGATAGTTGATTTTTTTGTAGGTTGGGTTAAGCGACTTTAATGTTGGGTAGTGCTATTGCAGAAAAATTACGTTAGATAGCAGGAAGTTGTTATTTAGTTGAACTAAGCTTTACCCGACGTTTACGCCCGCACAACCCAACCTACGATAAAAAGTGTAAACTACTTTTGGCGTCATATGAAGGATGCCTTCAATCGTCAATTTTTCTATTGGGAGGTCGCCATGATTCTATCGGTAAAAACCCGGGAAAAGACAGAATTAGTTGATGTTACATCAGATATCAATCAGCTCATCCAAAAAACGGGGATCGATCAAGGACTTTGCATGATTTACGTACCGCATACCACGGCTGCGGTAACCATCAATGAAAGTGCGGATCCCAGTGTAAAATCGGATATGCTGATGATTTTAAATCGGATTATTCCCTGGGAAGCAGATTATCGTCATCTGGAGGGCAACTCCCCGGCACATATCAAATCGACCCTGGTGGGTTCATCGGAGTGGGTCGCCATCGAAAATCGCCGTTTGGTGTTAGGCACCTGGCAGGGAATTTTTTTCTGTGAATTTGATGGACCGCGAACCCGGAAATTGCACGTAAGAATAGTGGAAGAGCAATTCGTAGAATAGTTGATCGCCGGCGCCTCCAAATGAAGCCGACAAATAAAAGCCGGACTTGGTTCTAACATCGGCCACTGCTTTTTCGTAGGTTGGGTTGAGCATCCTGATATCTATGGTTGGGTTTCTTCGCCGGCGGACCAACCTACTTGCCGGCCATTTTCATGGTATCAGCGAAACCCAACAAAATGGCCTAAATCTCAAATTCCAAAACATTGGCATAGGACGAGCTCGGCCGAATCGAATTTTGAATTTTGGTCATTGTGATTTATTTGATATTTGTAATTTGCAATTTCGTAAAATTTGGGTGCTATTCTATTTGGTAAAAGTCTTTTAGTTTATGGGGAGATTGTATGCAGGAGCTTGATTCAACTGATAGTGTCATCCTGAACCGCATCCAATCGGATTTTCCGATTACCTCACGCCCCTATCTGGCGGTTGCCGATGAATTGAACCTGACGGAAAAAGAGGTGTTGGAACGGGTTTCGCGGTTAAAAAAAATCGGTATTATACGACGAATTGGAGGAAATTTCGTTCCCGGAAAGCTCGGATTTGTCAGCACACTGTGTGCCGCCAGGGTGCCCGCAGATAGAATTGACCAATTTGCCGACGTCGTTAATCGCTATCCCGGGGTCACCCATAATTACCAGCGCGACAACAAATACAATGTCTGGTTCACGTTTATTGCCCCTTCGATGGACGAGATAGGTGAAAACCTGAAACAGATTGCGGAAGAAACCGGTGTATCCGACATCCTCAATCTGCCGGCTACGAAGGTGTTTAAGATTAATGCGCAGTTTGATGTGTGACGCAGAGTCAGTTGATTAAGTTGACTATGTTGATTGGTTGATTGAAGATCCCCCCAGCAAGCTGCGAAGAATCTTCTCAGTAAGGGGAAATACCAATTTTACTTTGCTCGCTAACCCCGCAGCAAGCTGCGGGGAATGTGCTCGCCTGCAGGTTCAATCAACTCAATCAACTCATTAAACTCAATCAACCAATTACCACCCATGAACGACATCCGCATTGCAGCCGTCATTTTCAATTCGCCAATCAACCAGGTAAGGCACAACCTTGACAGGATGGCGCCCTGGGTCAAGAAAGCTAAAAAAGAGGGGGCGGATCTCATCTGTTTTCCGGAATTAAACGTTACCGGATACAGCACCGATCCTGTCATCAAGGATTCCGCCGAACCGATTCCCGGGCCCATCAGCCGACAACTCGAGTACATGGCCCAGGCGGATCAAATTGTTATTCTGGCGGGAATGGCTGAAAAGGATAAAAATGACCGCATCTTCGCAAGCCACCTGGTCGCAACACCGAAGGGAATTGCAGGGATATACCGCAAGCTGCATATAGCTCCGCCCGAGCGTGCTGTATTCTCGCCCGGAAATCAGGTCCCGGTATTCAAACTATCCGGCCTCAATCTGGCAATCCAGCTTTGTTATGATGCCCATTTCCCCGAGCTTTCCACCCGCATGGCGGTTGATGGTGCCGATATCATCTTCATGCCCCATGCCTCCCCCCGGGGAACACCCCCGCAAAAATTGACTTCCTGGATGCGCCATCTCACGGCCAGAGCATTTGACAACGGTATTTTTATTGTAGCCTGCAACCAGAGCGGCGACAATCAAAAAGGACTCGACTTTCCGGGGATAGCAATGGTTATCGGTCCATCCGGAGATGTACTGAAAGACAATATCAGCGGCCGGGAAGCCCTGATCGTAGTAGATTTGAAGGCGGATGTTCTGGCTGCAGTCCGGGGTCACCGAATGCGCTACTTCCTACCCAATCGGAGGCCTGAGCTGTACTAACGAGATTACAAGACCGGGAACTCTCGACGGATTGGGTGGCCCGATTTTCAACCTAAAAGCCCTTATTGGCCTCATTTAGAAAAAACAAAGAGAACAAGCAATTGTATCATATAGCTCGTGGGAGCGGCTTTCCAGCCGCGATTAAAATGGACCCCAATCCTTATCTAATATGAAACCACAAAACGGATCAAAATTACTGCGAAAAGGTCGAGCTTCCATCAAAAACCAGCATTACCTTATAACCGCAACAGTGCTTGAAAGGAATCCGGTCTTTAATCAAGCAAAAGCCGCGGAGATGGTTCTTAAAAGTTTGCATGGTGTGAAAAACAGGGGAAAATCGTACCGGACGCCGCCGTAGTCATGCCGGATCACTTACATTTTGTTATGTCTCTACACAGCGGCTCTCTTGCTCAGCTCATGCATAGCCTCAAAGGCTATACGGCTTATAAGATCAATGGACTATTTATTACCACTTAACAATCAACTAATCAACTAATCACCCAATCAACGATATCCAGGTTAGGTTGCAACCGGTTATTTTCCCCAAACGCGTCTCATTTTACAAGCAGATCTACCTGACATGCTTCCTGTTTTGCCGTACGCTTCTGATAATAAGGGGATGCTGACAGCACCGAGTTCGGGTTTATCTGAAGAAGTCTTATTATTACACTAAAATCGATAAAATCTTATTTGGTGTAACATTTCTTAAGAATTATTTTTTCACTAAAATGCATTATTTCTATTTTAGTGCGTTTTATGGAGAGGCCCTTATCGGTTTTTTCCCGACAACATGTTGTAAAAACCCGAAGGTGTCAGCCCCGGCGGGAATGCGGAAAATAGGAAAAGGCGCAGGAGGCACACCACAAGTTTTTAAATAGACGTATCATCCCGCGTTAGCGGAGGCGTATGCATG
>PVMK01122136.1_pt1 | contig 37215 bp, 45 predicted proteins | sample 1853481 | NCBI WGS metagenome assembly PVMK01 (sample SAMN08533507, study PRJNA380276) | Marine sediment metagenome, whole genome shotgun sequencing project. | reverse complement strand
CTTGTCCGACCCCTCCTCATTCCAATGTATACTTCCAGCCCCCGTCTAGTCAAATACGGCTGCCCTACGGGACTGACCGGATGCCGGCGCGCACGGTTCTCCTCCATTACGTATGCTTGTGATCCGCATCCGTTATTGTTATATTAATCACATGAAGAACAAGCGCCCTTCCCTGGCGCAAACCGCCCTGCGCAACCTTCGGCGAAAACCTTTCCGCACGATCTCGCTGGTCGTGTCCATCGGACTCCTCACTGCCCTGCTCATTTTTTCACTCAGTTCCAGCGCCCGCCTGAGCCTCGGGATCAACAGGACCCTCCAGCAGATGGGGGGCGACATCATGGTCGTCCCCGTCGGCGCCGTCTCCGACCCCGACGACTTCCTCTTCGGCAGCCAGAGGATTACCCTCCGTATGGATCGCCGGATCCTTGAGACCCTCTCGGAAATGGTCGGCGTGGACCAGGCGACCTCGCATACCTACCTCTCCACTCTTCCCGGCATCTGCTGCGGCGTCTCGCAGGCGCGCATAATCGCTTTCGACCCCGACACCGATTTCGTCATTTCTCCCTGGATGAGAAAGTCCCTCAAGCGGGACCTCCTTCCCGGTGAAGTGGTGACGGGCGCCGGCGTTCAAATGGGGTCCGAGCTCCTGGACACCGATGAACAGGCCTGGATTCTCGGCAAGAAGTTCGAGGTCGTCGGTCAGCTCGATCCCACCGGCACCCCTCTCGACGACACCATCTTCATCCGTGAACAGGACGTCCTCGACGTCATGGAAAAAAACCTCACCGAGCTTCAGGTCAGGCCCGACGAAATCTCCGTTATCTTCCTCTTGCTGCAAAAAGGGTTCGACATCGACACCATTTCCAAGACGATCGAGCGGGAGTTCCTCCAGGTCAAGGCCATCAGCCGTGGCAAGATCATCTCCCGGCTGAAGAACTTTTTCGAGGCGGCCAGTAAGATCTTTGCCTTTACCGTGCTCCTCGCTTCCGCCCTCGCCCTCCTGGTGGTGGGTTCCGTCTTTTCCGCCGTCGTCAACGAGCGCCGCCGCGAGGTCGGCATTATCCGGGCCATCGGAGCCACTAAGCGGCATGTCCTGCGTCTTTTCCTCCTGGAAGCCTTTTTTACCGGGGCCATCGGTTCCCTCGCCGGCCTCGCCGTCGGCACCGGTTTCGGCATGCTCATGAAGACGAGAATCGACACCATCACCAAGTTCCCCATCACTTTCTCCCCCCTCCAGGCAGTTACGATCGACCTCGTCGGCATGGCGGCGGGAACGGCGATCTGCCTGCTCGGTGCCCTCTATCCCGTCATTCGCATCAATCGTCTCGACCCTCTCGATGCCATCAAGGGGTTCGAAGTGGTCTCCTCGACAGCGGAAGAAAAAACCGGCGGCGGTCAGACCGGCGCCGCGCCGGGAGAAGACGTGATGGTGAGAACCGGGAAACTCCTCAAGAGCTATGTTGACGGAGACCTCTCCATCGCCGCCGTCGATGGAATAGACTTCGAGATAAAACGGGGGGAGTTCGTCGCTATCCTCGGCCACTCAGGCTCCGGGAAAACAACCTTTCTCAGTCTCATCGGCGGCCTCACGAAGCCCAGTTCCGGCGAGGTCACGCTCGACGGCATCAGGCTTTCGGGACTCGACGACGAGGCTCTGGCTTCACTGCGAAACAGTAAGATCGGGTTTATCTTCCAGTTTGCCAGCCTCATCCCCACTCTGACTGTCCTGGAAAATGTCCTTTTCCCCGCCGCCTTCAGCCCCGTCGAGGGCGACAAGGCCAAGGATCTGCTCCAGTCGGTCGGGGAGGAACTCCTCCGGCTGGTCGGGCTGAGCGACAAGCTCCACGCCTACCCGTCGCAGCTCTCCGGCGGACAGCAGCGGAGAGTCGCCATTGCCCGGGCCTTTATCATGAGTCCGGAAATCATTCTCGCTGATGAGCCCACCGGCGACCTCGACATTGACACGGAGCGTGAAATAATGGATCTCTTCCGGAAGATGCACAAGTCGGGATCTACGATCGCCATGCTCACCCACAAGCGCGAGATCACCGGATTCACCGACCGGGTGGTGGAGATGGAGAAGGGCCGTATCATCTGATCCTTTTCGCCACCAACTCCTCTATTTCCTCGAAAGTGTAGAACCGACCCCGGCCGATGCCGGGGCACTCCCTGGCCATCGTATCCCAGTTTTCCCTCCTGGCCAGGTTCCAGAGCCAGAAAGGGAAAGTTCGGCACTGCAGCGGCCTTACGCCGTAGATGCGACAGCCCTCTTCGTAGAAGACACACCGTCCGTCGCTCTTCTCCTTCAGGCTCGTCCGCCCGCCCGCTTTCCTGGTAAAAAGACGCCGAAAATCCCTTTCTTTCATCCCCAGGGAAGAGGCGATGGCACATGCCTCACCCCGCTGCAGGAAGACGTAACCCGGCTCGCCGGTGCAGCAGGCGCCGCACTGCCGGCAGGAGAAGCGCAGCCCTTCCCCGTACCAGGGGTCAGACCGGGTCATCGAGAATATCCTCGTCTCCCTGCCGGCGGAAGAAGGCTTCGGCACCGTCGACGGCCTCCGTCATCTCCACGGCGTTGTGCACGATTTTCCAGAGTTGGTGCCCGAATTTGTAGTTCCGCGCAAAATAGACCGTAAACTCCTTCAGGCGATAGAGGTCCCTCGGAGGCTCCATCGTCTCGCTGAGAAGTTCGGAGAGACGGCGAAAGACCTCCGATTTTCTCCCGAAAGGCATCGAGGGGACGGGAGCATCGAAGAGCCGGGCGGCGCGGCGAAAGATCCACGGGCGCTCGACCGCCCCCCGGCCGATCATCACGCCCCGGCAGCCGGTCGTCTCCATCATCCGTGACACGTCCTCGGAACGCCGCACGTCCCCGTTGCCGACGACCGGGATATCGAGGTAAGCGGCCATTTCGGCTATGTGCGCCCACTGCGCCGGCCGGCCCAGCTTTTCCCGGGGCCTCCGGGCATGAACCACGACGCAGTCCGCCCCCTCTTCGGAGCAGATCTTTCCGAAGTTCACGAAAGCGTCGTTCTCCCGGGCCACGCGGATCTTGAAGAGGAGCGGTCCGTCCACGACACGACGCATTTCCGCCGCCATCGCCCGTGCCTTCCCCGGATTCAACAGCAGTGCCGATCCGGCTCCCTGCCTGATTATGGCAGGCGCCGGACAGCCGAAGTTGAAATCCCACGCCTCCGGCCCCCAGCGCATTCCCCTTTCGACGGCCGGTCCGATCTGCTCCGGGTCGGAAGCGAAGATCTGAAGGCAGAGCGGTCGATCTTCCGTTCCGAGAGAAAGGAAGCGGGAATTTCCCGGTGATTCATGCTTCAGTGAACGAGCGCTGAGCATTTCCGAATAGTAGAGGCCGACCCCCCCCAGTTCGGAGAGGAGGCGCCTGAAAGCGACGTGGGTAACACCGGCCATGGGGGCCATGATCAGGGGGGGAAAGATCTCGAGTCTCCCTATCCGGAGGCCTGCCTTCGGCAGCAGCCTCCCGGCACTCCCGGCGATCTTCATCGACTCAGACGAACCCCCGGTGGAGGCCGGCCCGGGCGGCAAGCTCACGCGCCTGACCGTACTCCTCAGCGGTGATGCGGCGGCCGATCTCGCGATGCCCGTGCGCCTCCCCGCAGGGACGGTACTGTTCCATGATGTTGACATAGGTTTCGCGAGAGATTTCCTCGGCCAGAAAACGAACCACCTCCTCCGTCCCCGCCAGTCCGCCGGGGAGGACGAGGTGCCGCACCAGGATCCCCCGCTCGGCAAGCCCCTCGGGCGTGACAATCAGATCCCCTGCCTGACGATGCATCTCGGCCACGGACTCCTTGGCCCGGGCGTAGTAGTCCGGTGCCCGGCAGAACCTCTCGGCCGCGTCGGCAGAGGAAAACTTGATGTCCGGCATGAAGATGTCGACAATGCCCTCGAGGAGGGAGAGGGACTCCACCCTTTCGTATCCGCCGCAGTTCCAGACAAGTGGGACCTGGAGACCCGCCGGCACAGCTTCCACGACTGCTTCCAGTATCTGCGGCAGATAGTGCGTGGGGGTAACGAAGTTGATGTTGTGACAGCCCTGCCGCTGAAGCTCGATCATCATCCCGCCCAGTTCTGCCGCCGACACCTGCCGTCCCCGACCGCGGTGGCTGATGTCGTAGTTCTGACAGAAGATGCACCGGAGGTTGCAGTGAGTCAGGAAGATAGTTCCCGACCCGCCCCATCCGACGAGTGGCGGCTCCTCCCCGAAATGCGGCCCCGTGGAAGAAACCTCGGCCCGGGCACCGCCCCGGCAGACTCCCCGCTCACCCTCGAGACGGTTTACACCGCACTCCCGGGGACAGAGGTCGCAGGACAGGAGGCGCGACCGCGCCTGAGCCGCTCTCTCCTCCAGCAGGCCCGTGCGACAGGCCTCGATACTCAGGGCTTCCATCGGTCAGACGACAGGCGGCCGCACCTGGCGGCCCGCTCACCGGAGGAGCTTGATGAAGGTCTCCGACTTTTCCGCCATTTCGCTGTGCGGATCAAGGCGGACAACCTCTTCGAAGTGTTTTGCCGCAGCACCTTTCCGCCCTCTCTTGTAGAGAACAAGCCCCAGCTCGTAGTGCGTGCGGGACGAGTCGGATTTCAGCTCAAGGGCGCCCAAAAAGGCCTTTTCCGCCTCGGCGAGTCCGCCGAGCCTCACATAGCACCTTCCCAGCAGGAACCGTGCCTCTTCGTTGTTCGGAATGATGTCAAGGGATCTCTTGAGAACATCGACGGCACCGGTGTAGTCACCGATGAGAAAACTGGCCCGCCCAAGGTTGAAATAGGCGATCTCCGCCTTCTGGTAGGCGTAGTTGCCGATCGCCTTCTTGAATTCGTCAACCGCCTCGTACAGCCGCCCCTGGTCGATATAGATGAGCCCCAGGTTGTTGTGAGCGTCACCAAAGTCGGGGTCAATAACGAGAGCCCTCTTCATCTCCCGCTCGGCGCGAACCAACTCGCGGTTGTAGAGGAATATTGTTCCCAGAACAAGGTGGAAGTCCGCGTTCTGCGGGTCAAGACGGATGGCCGTGTTTAACTCGGGGTAGGCCTTGCGCCGGTTCGACTCATCGCGAATGCCTCTACCCTGATGTAAAAAGGAGTTCGCCATCTGAAAGTGAGCATTCGCCTGCTCCCGGCGGTTTTCAGCGACGCTGCCGCAGGCGGATGGAAGCAGACCGAGTGCGATCGACAGGCACAGGACCGCCGCCCTTCTGGATGGATGCAATTAGAATTCCTCCGTATAAGGCGCCGTAAAGCTGAAGGAAACTTCTTCCCGGGCGGCACTGCCGCAGGCGACGCCGGATTGAATGTTAAAGATTCCCGTCTCTTCGACCTCGAACACGTCATCGAAGGTAACAATCTCATCGATCACTTCGTCATCCTCGTCTTTGATCTCCTCGACATTGGCGCTCTTCGACACCGGCCCCTGGTAGCGCCCGATAAAGCCGCCCGCGCCATTGTACGCGTCGACGTAGGCGACGACATCGCGCAGCGTGACATCCCCCGTGTTACGGGTGTTGCCCCAATAAAAGATCCGTCCACTGACACAATCGGCATTGAGTTCGCCGACGAGGCTCATCTCTCCCACGGGGTCGTCAAAACCGAACCCCATCGAAGTACAGCCGGCGGCCGCCAGGAGCAGCAAGCCCACGGCCAGCGGCAGAAACCTGCCCTGATTTCTCTTCATGACGCTGCCATTTTCTTCACAACAGGCCGGTGGTGTCAAGTGGGTCACGACAGTTCCGCCGCCTCCTGCCCCTCGGAAGCGGCTATCTCCCCGAGGACACCGGCGCAGCGCGGACAGACTCCCGGAAAGTCCGGTGACTTTCCAACACCGACGACGTAGCCCCAGCAGCGCTCACATTTTTCCCCCGCTGCCGCCGAGATGGTGACGGCAAAGTTCTCCCCGGGTGAAACCGGTTCCGCGCCCGCGACGAGTTCCACCTCCGACACGATGAAGATACTCTCCAGATCACGACCGAAGGTCTTGAGGAAGTCAACAGTCGACTCATCGGCACTGATTGTCACCTTGGCCGCGAGACTTTGTCCCAATCCCTTCTCTTTCCGAGCTTCCTCGAGGACCTTGTTGACCCGGCGCCGCACCTCCTGCAGCCTTTCCCACCGCTGCAGCAGTTCACCGCTTTCCGATATGTCTCTCGCCTCCGGGAAAAGCTCGAGCAATACGCTCTCGCCGCGACCGCCCCTCCCGGGCATGTACTGCCATATTTCCTCGGCCGTAAAGGAGAGGATCGGAGCCATGAGCAAAACCAGAGACTCGAGAACCTCATGGAGAACCGTCTGCGCGGCGCGCCGCGGCGGCGAAGCCGGGGCGAGTACGTACAGGCGGTCTTTGAGAATATCGAAGTAGAAAGCCGACAGGTCGACGGCGCAGAAATTGTGCAGCGCATGGTACACGGCGTGAAACTGGTATTTTCCGTAGGCATCCAGAACCTTCTCCTGGACCTGACCGAGCCGCGCCAGGGCCCAGCGGTCGATTTCAAGAAGCTCTGCTTCACCGACGGTGTCGCGGCGGGGTTCAAAATCAGCGAGGTTGGCGAGAAGGAAGCGCGCCGTGTTGCGGATGCGGCGATAGGCCTCAGCCATGCGCTGAATGATCTCGTCGGAGATGCGTATGTCGCTGGTGTAGTCCTCGGCGGCGACCCACAGCCGAAGGATCTCCGCGCCGTGGCGTTTGATGATCTGCTGGGGGGGCGACGACATTGCCCGACGACTTGGACATCTTCTTCCCCTTGGCATCAACGACGAAACCGTGCGTCAGCACGCTCCGGTAGGGCGCCTTCCCCCGCGTCCCCACCGCTGAGAGCAGCGCACTGTGAAACCATCCCCGGTGCTGATCCGAACCTTCCAGGTAGAGATCGGCCGGCCACGCCAGTTCCTCCCTCTGCTCCACCACCGCCGCGTGACTGACGCCGGAATCGAACCAGACGTCAAGGATGTCTTTCTCCTGGCGGAAGGCCGTGCCGCCACAGGAGGCACAGGCGCTCCCCTCGGGAAGAAGGGCGGCCCCATCCTCCTCGAACCAGAAATCCGCCCCTTCCTTCTCCACCCGGCCGGCGACTTCTTCGAAGAAGTCGGGGGGAACGAGACTCTCGCCGCAGTCGACACAGGTGAAGACCGTAATCGGCACGCCCCAGGACCGCTGGCGGGAGATGCACCAGTCGGGGCGGTTGGCAATCATTCCCGCAATCCTCTCTTTTCCCCCAGGCCGGTATCCAGCGCACGCCGTCGATTTCGTCGAGTGACAGCCGGCGCAGATCGTTCTTCTCCATGGAGATGAACCACTGCCTCGTGGCCCGGAATATCACCGGCCTCTTGCAGCGCCAGCAATGCGGGTAACTATGCGTCACCTCTTCATGGTGGAGGAGATTGTCTTTCTCTCCAATCATCTCGACTATCCGGGGATTGGCGTCGAATACCGCCAAGCCGCCGAGGCCTTCCAGGTTGGGGAGAAACCGCCCTCCCTCGTCCACCGGGCTATAGATCTCGAGGCCATAACGCCGGCCGACATCATAGTCCTCCTGGCCGTGACCCGGCGCGGTGTGCACGAGCCCCGTTCCGGCTTCCAGCGTCACGTGGTCGGCCAGGACAAGGGGCGACTCGCGGTCGAGAAAGGGGTGGCGGGCGACCAGGCCTTCCAGTTCCTTCCCCCTCACTTTCCTGACCACGCGACACTCGCCGCGATCGACACTCTCCCCGAAAGAAGCGAGAAGCTCCTCGGCAACGAGGAAGTACTCGCCGCCGCATTCGGCCACGACATAGTCAAAATCGGGATGAACGGCGATGGCGAGGTTGGCCGGTATGGTCCAAGGTGTCGTCGTCCAGATAACGGCGGAGAGCGCACCCCCGTCGATCCCCTCCAGAAGTTTTTCAGCACCGGAGACGATGGGGAAGCGAACGGTGATCGACGGGGACCGGTGCTCCTCGTACTCCACTTCGGCCTCGGCCAGGGCGGTCCGGCAGGACATGCACCAGTGCACCGGCTTGTAGCCCCGGTAGACACCGCCAACCGCGAAGAATCTCCCCAGTTCCCTCACGATCGCCGCCTGATAAGAGTAGTTCATGGTGAGGTAGGGATTTTCCCAGTCAGCGAGCACTCCGAGACGGCGAAATTCATTCCTCTGAATATCGACGTAGCGCTCGGCGTAGGCGCGGCACTCCCGGCGAAAGACAGCGGTGCTCATCTCCTTCTTTTTCCCGCCCAGGCTGCGATCCACCTGCAGTTCGATCGGGAGACCGTGGCAATCCCAGCCGGGGACGTAAGGGGCGTCGGACCCCGCGAAAGACCGGGACTTGACGACGATGTCCTTGAGGATCTTGTTGAAGGCCGTTCCCATATGGATATTACCGTTCGCGTAGGGAGGACCGTCGTGAAGTACGAACTTCTTCCGACCGGCCCGGGCGGCTCTCAGCTGACCGTAAACACCCTGCTCTTCCCACCGGGCGATCACCTCCGGCTCTCGATTCACCAGGTTGGCTTTCATGGGGAACGAGGTGCGCGGCAGGTTGAGTGTTTTCTTGTAGTCCATCGTTGGAGACTCCTCTATGTGGCGGACGAATGATAATAAAATCCAAGGTTTAGGTTACCACTGCGACAGTCCGCTGTCAATACGGAAAGGCCCTCCCAGGCTTGAATAATGGCGGAATACTGAGGTATAGTGAGGTGTGCCCAACGAAACCGGAGAGGAAGACGCGCTTACGGCAAGAGATAAGTTATCAGTCTTCATCCCTCTCGGCATCTACCTGCTCTACCTCCTGTACCTCGTCTTCTTCAACGCCAATCCTTTTCTCGTCCGCTGGCTCGAAGGCTGCTTCGCCCTCTTTGTCGCCCTCGTCTTCTGCAATCTCCTCCGCAAGGGTCTCGTCGACCGCGCGAAAGAATCGCAGAATGCGGCCCGGGAAGCATCGGCGGAGGACAATTCACCATCGCGACATTGACAGCGCCGGAAACGATCTCTATCTTTCATGCATCGTAACGATCGCAAGTATTTGGAAACCATGATTACGAAACAGGCCGGACGAAATACCTGATGTGTCGGGAAGCCCGGTGGGCTTCCCGCCGCCGGCGGAGTTCCCCCTCCGCGCCGCGAGGAAATCCCCGCCGTCTCTTCCGATATCACCGCGGGCGACATCAGCGGCCGCTGGAGAGTGCGCTGGGGTATCGGGAGAAACAATTATCGCGTTGATCCGGGAATTTACTCCCTCGGACAGCCCGACGAGCAATCACCCGTTCTCGTCAGCGCGAACTACAAGCTCAGCTTTGACGCGCTGCGGCGGTCGCTTCCCGGTCGGCATGCCTGGATTCTCGTTCTCGACACCGACGGGGTCAACGTCTGGTGCGCCGCCGGCAAAGGAACCTTCGGGACAGACGAACTCGTCCGCCGCCTCGAGCTCACGGCCCTGGCCGACCTGGTCTCACACCGCACCCTGATCGTTCCGCAGCTGGGAGCGGTGGGAGTGGCGGCCCGGGAGGTGAAAAAATGTTCCGGCTTCAAAGTAGTCTTCGGGCCGGTTCGCGCCGATGACCTTCCCGCGTTCCTCGATGCGGGACTGAAAGCGACACCTTCGATGAGGCGTATTTCCTTCACCTTTCGCGACCGGCTGACTCTGGTGCCCATGGAACTGGTGCCCGCTCTGCGCTGGTCGATTCCCGTGCTCCTGGCTCTCTTTGCCCTCGGGGGAGCGGGATGGTGGGGGTATTCCCTCGAGGCCGCCTGGAGTAACGGTCTCCACCTCGCGACCGCCTATGCCGGAGCTCTCTTCGCCGGAGCGGTGGCCACCCCTCTCATGCTCCCCTGGATCCCCGGGCGGGCCTTTGCGGTGAAGGGCGCCCTCGTCGGCCTCTTGTGGACCCTGACCTTCCTCGCCTTCGCCGGCCAGGCCTTGCCCACCTTCTCCCCGACGACGTTCTGGCCCCAGTCCGCCTGGGTCATTGCCCTCCCGGCGGTCGCCGCTTTTTTTGCCATGAATTTCACTGGTTCGTCGACCATCACCTCTCTCTCCGGGGTCAAGAAGGAAATGCGGTTTGCCCTCCCTGTCCAGGTGGGGGGCGCCCTCGCCGGAATCATCCTCTGGACTGTCGGCCACTTCATGAAGGGCGGCGCCTGAATTGGAACTTCTCTACCTCAAGCAAGTTTCCACTCTCCGTCTCGACAGGGAGGCCTGCACCGGGTGCAAGGTCTGCACCGACGTCTGCCCCCGCGCTGTCCTGGAGATGAGAGAGGGGCAGGCCCGCATTGCCTCCCTTGACGCCTGTATCGAATGCGGCGCCTGCGTTCTCAACTGCGCCTTCGACGCCCTTTCCGTGAAGACAGGCACCGGCTGTGCTTCCGGCATACTCAACGGCATGCTCGGCCGCAAGAGCGCCTGCTGCGTCGTCGACGAAGACGAGATCGTCTGCACCACCTGTTAACCCGCATATTTCACGGATGTTTGTCGCGAAACAGTGTAAATGCTCGTGGATGCAAGGCATTCACGACTGAGGGCACCGCAGACGTACTTTCTGTACTTCGAGGAGGCCGAGGGAGTGTAACGCAGCAGACGCGGGTAGTTACGCTGTTGCAGCAGAAGATCTGTGAAATATGCGGGTTAAGCAGTCGGTCATGAATCTCCCGGCCACCCTTTCTTCCCGTAACCTGACAGGGCGAAGCGGCGTATTACCATGCAGGCACAGGACGGCAAGTGAGGAGGATTGTGAAAAAGAGTTCTGACTGCGGGTACCGCATACTCCTCGCCGAGGACGAGGATCTCCTGCGCTGGTCGATCCAGCGTTTCTTCGAAAAGCGCGGATTTGCCGTCGAGAGCGTCAAAAACGGCAATGAGGGTGTGGAGAAGGCCGCCGGCGGCAGCTACGACCTGCTCATCACCGACCTCAGGCTGGGAGGGGTGGATGGTCTCGAGGTGGCCGCCGTCTGTCGGGAACACAACCCCGAACTGCAGACCATCGTCATCACCGGCCAGGGATCCAAGGAGAGCGTTATCGCCGCCCTCCGGCAGGGAGTCTGGGACTACGTCGAGAAGCCCCTCGATCTTCAACGCCTTCTCTTCACCGTCGAAAAAGCCCTCGATAAGCGCCGCATGGAAAGAGAGCTCGTTCGTCTCAGCCGCACCGACGGCCTGACGGGACTCTATAACCAGCGTTACTTCTACGAGATCCTGAAAGTGGAAATGAGGCGGGCCCGGCGCCAGAACCAGACCCTGTCGCTCATTCTCATCGATGTCGACAACTTCAAGGAATACAACGACCTTCACGGTCACCTCGAAGGAGACGAGATCCTGGCTCGCGTGGCCCTCTGCCTCAAGAAGGCCTGCCGCCGCGACGTGGACATGGCTTTTCGTTACGGTGGTGACGAGTTCGTCCTTGTTCTTCCGGGTGCCGGTGAGCCTTCCGCGTGTAACATCGCCAACCGCATAGTCCAGCTGCTCGAGGAGGAGTCGATCGGCCTCTCCCTCTCCATCGGCATCAACGAGGTCAAGAGAGGTTCGGAGATCCGGGAGGCGATGCGCGAGGCCGACGAGGCGATGTACACGGCCAAGCAGTTCAACGGAAACAAGACGGTCACATTCAGTCACCCCGGTTAGAGAACAAACAACCGGCCGGACTTGTTTCTTCCTCGCCCTTTCTCTACAATTCCCCAACATGAACAAGGATCACGCCATACACGAAGCCTTGGAGGCAATCTGGTCCGCCCGGGAGCTCGATCGGGACAATATCGCCTCCAGTCAGGAAGTCTCGAAATCCATTCTCAGCGATGAGCTGACAGAGGACCTCACCGACGCCGGTCTCGCCGTCGTGCGAGGCAGCAATCTGCGGCTGACCGACAAGGGAGAGGAAGAGGCACGCCAGGTCATTCGGCGACACCGCCTCGCCGAACGCCTCCTCCACGACATCCTCAACATGGAAGTAGAGGAGACGGAAGCAAGTGCCTGCGAATTTGAGCACTTCCTCGCCGAGGAGGTGACGGCGAGCATCTGCACACTCCTGGGACACCCCCGCGAGTGTCCCCACGGGTCGCCCATCCCTGAAGGCCGCTGCTGTCGCGAAGCCCACCAGGTAGTGGAGAGTCTCGTCGTCCCCATCACCCAGTTGGCGCCGGGAGAAGAAGGTCGGGTCGCCTACCTCAGTTCCTCCTCCCAGTCGCGGTTGCACCAGCTCATGGCCTTCGGGATATCGCCCGGCATGAATGTCAAGGTGTTTCAACACTACCCCACCGTCGTCCTCCAGTGCGAGAACACCCAGCTCGCCATGGAATCGGAGATTGCCCGCGACATCCGGGTATGGCGCGGAAGCGGGAAGAAATGAGGATCAGCCACCTCACCATGACCCGCTTTGACGAGGGTCGACAGCATACGCGGACCATTATTCAGCCTTTCGGCTCCATCGAGGAGCACGGCCTTCACCTTCCCTTGAGCACGGACACCATTCAAGTCCGTGAAGTCTGCCTCCGAGCCGGCGAAGACACCGGCGCCTTCGTCGCCCCCGCCATCCCCTACGGTGTCTGCCGCAGCACCGGCAGCCATCCCGGAACGATCGGAATCAGCACCCCCGTTCTTCGCCTCCTGGTGATCGACCTCGGCTTCGCCTTTCATCGCCAGGGATTGCGAAATTTTCTCTTCATATCGGGACACGCGGGCAAGACCCATCTCATGACGATTCTTGATGCCGCCGAGGAACTCCTCCATCGTCTTCCCGACATTCGCGTGGCCGTCGTCTCGGAATACAACGAACTCGTCAATGAGGGTCGGCACCTGATTGAAACCAAAGACGATTCCCATGCCGGCGAGGTCGAGACATCCCGCCTCCAGTTTCTTCGCCCCGATCTCGTCGAGGGAACGTCCGCCGAAGAGTACCCGTCCTTCCCGCCCCACATCCTCGTCAGGGACAAGCGCCGCTACTGGCCGGGAGGAGTCTGGGGCAATCCGGGCAAGGCCAGTGCCGACAAGGGGCGGCAGCTCATGGAGATCGCGGTCAGGCACCTGGCCGGCATCGTCAGGCGTCTCGAAGAAGGGGAAGAGTAGCCGCACACGTTCCTTTCCCCCTCGCTGTTGAAATCCCTCCGATCAGGACCTATATTCAGTTAAAGTCCGTATATCGACAGCGGAGGCGAGGATGCATTTCCGTTCTTGCTGGGATCACAAGAGTTGCAGCCGCCAGTGTCCCGTGCGCGAAAGAGGGGATCTCTTCTGCTGGCGGGCGCTGTCGAGAGACCAGACCATACCGGTCGACCGATGCGAAACCTGTGACTACCGCCGCAAATGGATCGACGGTGAGTTCTCGGTCCTTGAGTGTGTTCAGCGCTCCGAGCGCCGTTGCCGGTCCCGGTCCACGGTGAAAGTCCTCGTCGTCGACGATGAACCTTACATCCGTTACGCGCTGGAGGAGACCGTCACCGCAGAAGGTTTTGAATGCCTGCCCGCCGCCGACGGCGAAGAGGGGCTCTTTCTCGCTCGTGAGACAAAACCTGACCTCGTGATCTCCGATGTGATCATGCCGAAAGTCAACGGGTACGAGCTCTGTCACGCCATAAAGACCCGCGGGCGGACGAGGCACATTCCGGTGATCCTCCTCACGGTGAAGGCGACGGCGGATGACTTATGCGAAGGCGAGAAAGCCGGAGCCGACGCCTACCTCGTCAAACCCTTTCGCAAACACCAACTCACCGACACGATGACGAATCTCCTCACTACCAGCCGGGAGAGACACTGACTCAACCTTTGATAGACCCGCAAAGTCTTATACACAGACGGCCTCGGAAAAGGTCCAGATGCAAGGCGCGCAAACCCTGAGGAATGAGACGTACGAATGTACGTCGCAGTGACGAAGGGTGCAGCGCAACGCCGCAGATGGGCCTTTCCCGAGACCGTCTAACCGATCATCGAGAGAGCCATCTGAGCGTTGACGCGCAGGTCGTGGTCACTGACCTCGGTCAGGCGGCGGAGATAAGGCGCCGCCTCCGTGACAATGTCGGGACGGCTCGTGGCGATATTGCCGAGAGCGAGAACAGCGTAGCGAACGGTATCCTGGTTCGGACTTCCCAGGTAGTCGATGAGTCGGGGGATGTATTTCTCGACCATCTCGGGAAAATGCATGCCCACCGTGCCGAAGGCGAGGAGAATACCGCCGCAGCTCGCTTCTCTCGTCTTCTCCAGAGCCTTGACCAGCCGCGGGAAGATCCGACGCAGCAGTTCGGGATTGTTAGCACCGATCTTCCCGAGGGCGTGCGCCGTCGCCTCACGCTCATCATCGTCACCGCCGTCCATCATCGTGAGCAGTTGACCGACTTCATCGCCGATGAGATCGGGATGATAAAATCCGATGTTGCCTATGGCTCCGGCGGCGTCACCGCGGACGAGAGAGTTTTCGTCGGAGAGAAGACGGCGCAGAAGGGGGAGGGCCTCTTCCACCGGTCCACGTGAGCTCGAGGCAATAGTCCCGAAGACGTAGGCGGCGTCCATGCGAATAAAGGGATCCTCACTTTCCATGAGCTCCATGATTTTCCCCAGCAGCGGCCCTGATTCCTCGGTGTAATCAAATCCCACCCTTCCCAACACTTGAAGAAAGGCACAAATCGACTCGGCGTCACCTCGGCCCAGAAGCGGTCCCAGATTTCTGATTTGCTCCGGCGCCTCCCGGAGGAAACGCTCCAACTCTCCGAACTTCTTCTCGTCGTACAGGTTCCTCAGTGAATTTTCCATTTTTTTTCTTCTCCCTGCCCGGCATCTTACTCCCGATTTTCCCCTATCGTCAAACCGTGGATGACGGACGACGGATACTGATGACGTATTTTTCATTGACACTTATTCGCTCTCTCCATAGAATTTTTTTTACTGGCAATGAAAAACAATTCAACTCTCTCCGAACAGCACTCTACCTGCTGGGGCAACTCCCCGGTTCCCTGTATCCTTCTCGACCGCAAAGGCAGGATCATCAACGTCAATCCCGCCGCCGCCGCCCTCCTGGAGCGAGACATTGCCGGTCCCTGGGGAATCAACGTGAAAGATCTCATTTCACCGCCCACGGCAGTTCACGATCAATTGCGCTCGCGACGGAAAGATCGCTTTAGCGAAGAGATCCAGGTGATGCTGAAGACCTTCAAGGGAGAAGAGACCCCGGTGGGCATCCGTATCCAGCGCCTGCCCGATTCAAAGGGAGGGATTAATACCCTCCTCTGGCTCCGGGACAACCGCGAGGTTCACGAACTCCGCCGCCGGCTGGAACGATCGGAAAAGCTCTCCGCCGTCGCCATCGTCGCCGGCAAAGTCGCCCACGAAATCCGCACCCCTCTGAACTCTATTTCTCTCAACAACGACCTTCTCATGGAGAGGGTAGAAAAAATGCGGGGTGCACAGGCGCAGAAGCTGCGACGCTACCTCGGAATACTGCAGGAAGAAATCGACCGCATAAATGAAGTGGTCGGCAGCTACCTCTCCCTGGCACGCCTGGCCGGCAGCGACCGCTGTCCCACGCTGGTCGAGCAGTTCCTCCGGGAGTTCATCGACGAGGTTCGAGAAGAGTACTCGCGGCAGCAGATCACCATCACCAGCGCCTTCCGAACACGACGGCGCCGACTCAACCTCAACCAGCGGCAGTTCCGGCGGGTCATGCTCAACCTCTTCTCGAATTCCAGGGACGCCATGAAGGGCGGCGGGGTCATCACCGTCTCCACCGAAAACAGCGCCGATGAATTCCGCATCACTGTCAGCGACACCGGCGAGGGGATTCATCCTGAAGTGCTCTCCCAGCTCACCACCCCCTTCACTTCCTACAAGTCAAACGGCAGCGGCCTCGGCCTCTACCTCGTCCGGGAGATCGTGGAACACCACGGCGGCCGCCTCGACATCCGCAGCCTCGATGGAGAGGGGACGTCGGTCATCATTGCCCTGCCCGGCGGGGAAAGACGGTGAAGAGCACCATCCTCATTGCCGATGACGACCGGAACACCCTCACCTCTCTCCGGGAAGGGCTGACGAATGAGGGGTACTCCGTTCTCAGTGCCACCAGCGGGACGGAAGGCCTCGACCTGGCCCGTTCTCGAAACCCCGACCTCATTCTGACCGATCTCATGATGCCTGGGATCAACGGGATACTTTTCCTCAAGGCGATCAAGAAAATCAACTCCTACCTTCCGGTCATCATTATTACCGGCCACGGTTCCGTCGAAACCGCTGTCGAAGCAATAAAGGAAGGCGCTTACGATTACCTCTCAAAACCGGTGCGCATGAAGGAAGTCTGCCGCCTGATCGCCCGGGCCTTGGAGGTGAAATCGCTGCGCATTGAAAATATCAACCTGAAAAAACGTCTCAAGAATATGAGCGGTCCTCACGATGTCGTCGGAAAGAGCCCCGCCTTTTCCGAAGTGCTGGAAGTCGTCCGTCAGGTCGCCCCGACCCGAAGCACCGTGCTTCTGACAGGAGAGAGCGGCACCGGGAAGGAGCTGATCACAAACCTCCTCCACCAGCTCAGTCCTCGCAGCGAGGAACAGCTCGTCAAGGTCAACTGTGCCGCCATCCCCGAGACACTGCTGGAGGCCGAGTTGTTCGGCTTCGAAAAAGGATCATTCACCGGGGCGACGCAGCAGAAGAAGGGACAGTTTGAACTCGCTCACCAGGGGACACTCTTTCTCGACGAAGTCGCCGATATGAGCCTCGCTCTCCAGGCGAAGCTCCTGCGCTTCCTCCAGGAGGGCGAAATCAACCGCGTGGGAGGCACGGAGACGATCAGGATCGATGTCCGGCTCATCGCCGCCACAAATCAGAACCTCCAGGAGGCAATCCGGGAGAGGCGCTTCCGGGAGGATCTCTACTACCGTCTGAACGTCATCTCCATCCCTCTTCCCCCTCTCCGGGAACGAGTTGACGACATACCTCTCCTCACCGAGTTCTTCATCAAGAAGTACGCCGCTGAAAACGGAAGAAAGATCAAAGGCATTGCCAGGGAATGCATGGACGTCCTCACCTCCTATCTCTGGCCTGGAAACATCCGCGAGCTCGAAAACGTCATCGAACAGATGGTCGTCATGTCCCAGGAGTCGGTGCTGAAAAAGCCCTCTCTCCCGACGAAGATCCTCGGTGAGGAGCAGCGAAAGAACGTGCTGATTCTTCCCCTCGGTTCTTCACTCGAATCAATCGAGAAAGCGGCTATCCGTGAGACCCTCTCCATCACGAACGGCAGCAAGGAAGAGGCGGCAGCCATACTCGGCATCCATATCGCCACTCTCTACCGGAAGCTTAGCAATCTTGATCCTTCGCAAAAAGCAAAATAAAAAACCCTTTAAAAGCACGTAATTTCGCAATTTGCGAGAAATCCATCCCGAATAGTGTAGTATTTTCGCACAATGCGACAGATCGGACTCAACATTCCAGTCATACCACAACAGGTTGTATCTTGATTAAGCTCAGACACTATATATACAGCCCCAAGCTATATCGGATGCTTGCCGTGAAAATTGGCACAAACATTGCTTTCATTACGGTACAAGATGGCCGGAAACAGAAAGAGGCACAAGGTTCTGGTGGCGGACAGGGTGAAAAACTCGCGCGAAGCCATGACCGAAATCTTCGCTGATGCGGGATATGATGTGAGTTCGGCAAGCAGCGGATCGGAGACCATTGAGAAGCTCACCCGCGAGTCCTACGATCTCATCTTCTGCGACTTCGACATGCCGCGCCGATCCGGCCCTGAAATGGTGCGGATGGCACGGGCCCTCAATCAGCGGGCGAAGATCATCGTGATCTCATCCTCCGACGGCCCCTCCATTCGCAGCCGCGTAAAGAAGGAAGGCGCCTTCGAACTCCTCAACAAGCCTCTGCGCCGGGCCTCCCTCCTGAAAGCGGCCCGCCAAGCGCTCGAAGTACCTCCCCAATCCAAGAGGAAGGAGGTTTCGTGAGCACATCCACTCGACCCGGGCAGTCGTCTCCCCTTTATTATCAGCGATTCCCTCGCTGGCGCGACGTTTCGCCGTCGCAGTGGAACGACTGGCAGTGGCAGGCCCGTAACACGATTACCACTCTCGATGACCTCGACGGCGTCGTTCACCTATCCGGGGAAGAGAAAAAGGCCCTTCTCCCGACGGTCTCCAAGTATCACATCGCGCTGCCCCCCTACTACGCGTCGCTCATCGACGGGGAAGACCGGGATGATCCTATAAGGCGACAAGCCATCCCCCTCCCCGAGGAGAGTTTCTTTCACGGGCACGAGATGGACGATCCCCTGGCCGAAGACGAGGCTTCTCCCGTCCCCGGACTCACGCACCGCTATCCCGATCGCGTTCTCCTCGTGACGACAAGCTACTGCTCCATGTACTGCCGCCACTGCACGCGCAAAAGAATCTGGAAACAGGGAGAAGCCCCTGCCTCCAGAGAGTCAATCGAGAGAATGGTCGACTATGTCGGCCGGCATGAAGGCATCCGCGACGCCCTCGTTTCCGGAGGCGATCCTCTCACCCTGCCGCTGGACCGGCTCGAGTTCATCCTCTCCCGTCTCCGTGCCATCAGGCACCTCGAAATCATTCGCATCGGCAGCCGCCTGCCCGTTGTCATGCCGATGCGGATAACGGATGAACTCGTTCGGATGCTCGACAAGTATGGACCGGTCTGGCTCAACACCCAGTTCAACCATCCCCGGGAAGTCACTCCCCAGGCGGCCGCCGCCGTCGACCGCTTTCTCCGGGCGGGCATTCCCGTCAACAATCAGACTGTCCTCCTCAAGGGAATAAACGAGCAGCCGGCAACTATGATCGCCCTCAACCAGGCTCTCCTCCGTGCCAAGATCAGACCCTACTACCTTTTCCAATGCGATCTTGTCGTCGGCGCGGAACACTTCCGAACCTCCATCGAATCGGGTCTCGCCATCATGGAGGGACTCCGTGGTCACACCTCCGGTCTGGCCATCCCCTCCTATGTGATTGACCTCCCCGGCGGCGGCGGCAAGGTCCCCATCTCCCCGAACTACATCGTTGGCCGTTCGGAGGGGGGACTGATTCTCCGCAACTACGAGGGCCGGACGTTCACCTACCCCGATCCTCCCGCCGCCGCCGACCAGGCGGCGCGAGAACCGGCGGAGTTCGTGTCGTCGCCCGCCTGATGCCGCGGGAGAGTGTCGGCGTCATCGCCCCTGCCACCGCAGAGGACCGTTCCGCCATCGAGTCGATACTTCTCTCCACGGGGCTCTTCAACGAAGATGAAATCCAGGTCGCCATGGAAGTCCTCGATGTCTACCTCTTCCAGGACGGTCAGGAGGACTATCAGGTGTTCACGGCGACCTGGAAGGATCGCGTTTCGGGTTACGTCTGCTTCGGGCTCAACGCCATGACGGTCGGCGTCTTCGAACTGTACTGGATCGCCGTCGATCCCTCGTGCCAGGGCGTCGGTGTCGGGAGCGGACTGATGGATTTCGCCGAAAGCGAATCGACGCGCCAGGGAGGAAGAAAGATCATCGTCGAGACATCCTCCCGCCGGGACTACCGCGACACGCTCGCTTTCTACCATCGTCGCGGTTACCGCGATGAAGCCCGAGTTTCCGACTTCTACACCGTCGGCGATGACAAAATCATTCTGGTGAATGACCTCTGAGGCCGGCAGGTGCGCCGCGCCGCCGAAAATATCCGTGTTCATCACCGAAGATCCGTGGTAAAAAAAACTTCACATGAAGATCGGCATAACCTATAACCTGCGCCAAGGAGAGGAGAAGGACTCGAGACTGCCTGTCGACAACGATGAGGAGTTCGACAGTCCCGACACCATTGACGCCATCGCCGGCGTCCTCGAGGGAGCCGGCCACCAGGTAACGAAACTCGGCTACGGACGGGACTTCGTGGTCGCCCTTCTCAACGATCCCCCCGATCTCGTCTTCAACATCGCCGAAGGCGTCTCCGGGAGAAGCCGGGAGAGCCAGATCCCCGCCCTTCTCGAGATGCTCGAAATCCCCTACACCGGTTCCGACCCTCTCGCCCTGGGACTGACATTGGACAAGGACCTGGCCAAGCGTATCGCCGCTTCCCATGGTCTCGCCACCCCCCGTCACCTGGTGGCGGAAGACCTCCCTTCCTTCCAGCGCCTCGTTTTCGACGATCTGCGTTTTCCCCTCATCGTGAAACCGGCCCACGAGGGCTCGAGCAAGGGGATACGACTGCAGTCCCGGGTCGTGGACGACCTGGAGCTGCGGAAGCAGGCGGCCTGGCTCTTCGACCGGTACGGGGGCCCGGTGATGGTCGAGGAGTTCCTCGAGGGATCGGAGTTCACCGTCGGCGTCATCGGCAACACCCCCCCTCGCCCTCTCGGCGTCATGATGATTCGCCACCGCTTCCTTCCCGAGGAAGACTTCATCTACTCACTCGAGGTGAAGCGGGACTGGGAAAACCAGGTCGAATACCTCTCCCCTCCCCCCGTCTCCGATTCTCTCATCGCCGCGATCTCCGAATTGGCGACGGGAGTCTATTCCGCTCTCGGCTGCCGGGATGTGGCGAGGGTCGACATCAGGCTGCGGGAAGGTAAACCCCATTTCATCGAAGTCAATCCCCTCCCCGGACTCTCCCCCGAGTACGGCGACCTCGTCATCATGGCCCGGAAGAGGGGCGTGACTTACGAGGAACTGGTCCTCGAGATACTCCGGCATGCCCGGGAAAGGATCGGGAGATGAGCCGTCCCATGGCCGGGCGGGGACCTGTCGCGATCGTTTACAGTGACGTTGCCGATCCCCGCCTGGATTCCGACGGGGGCGAGATCACGCCGGCCCACGTCGTCAGGGAGGAGATCCCGGTCATCGAAGAGACACTTCTCGCCCTGGGCCATGAAGTTGTGACCGTACCGATCGGAGAAGATTTTCTCGAATCGACCCGCCGGCTGAGCCTGCGTGCGCCGCAGACGGTCATCAACCTCTGCGAGGACCTTCTCGGCGACAGCGCGCACGAGATTCACTTTGCCGCCCTCATGGAATTGATGGGCCTTCCCTACACCGGTTCGCCCCCCTTGAGCCTCGGACTCTGTCGGGACAAGGGAAAGACCAAGAGCATCCTGCGGCAGCACGGCATCCCCACTCCCGACTTCATCGTGGTTCGCGACAGCCGTTTCGCGACGGGAAGTCTCTGCTTCCCTCTCTTCGTCAAGCCGGCCGCGGAGGACGGCAGCCTCGGCATCGACGACAGCTCCGTGGTCGGCGACGAGAACTCACTGCGACGCAAGGTCAACCTGCTCCTCGGCTCTTACGGGGAAGTGATGATCGAGGAGTATGTTGCGGGGCGGGAACTGAACGTGTCCATCCTCGGCACTTCGCCGGAGAGGTTTCTTCCCGTCTCGGAAATAGACTTCTCCGGACTGCCCGACGGCTGTCCCGCCATTTGCGGTTACGAGGCCAAGTGGAATGGTGACGACATCCGCTGCCGGGAGACGGTACCCATCTGTCCCGCCTCCCTCACTGAAAGGGACCGTGACCGACTTGAGCAGCTCTCTCTCTCCGTCTACCGTGTGCTCGGACTGCGGGACTACGCCCGGATAGACTGGCGTCTTTCCCCGGAACGGGGATTGCAGTTTCTCGAAGCCAATCCCAATCCCGACATATCTCCTTCCTCCGGATTCATTCGCTCCCTGAGAGCCGCCGGAATGGACTACCCCGACTTTCTCTCCTTCCTCCTCGAAGCCGTGGAATCCAGGAGCGCGCGCCGATGAGAGAGGGTCCCCTCCTCCGCGCCGCGGGTTGGCTCGGTCTCCTCCTTGCCCTCCTCGCCCTCCCCTCCTCTCTTGCGGCCCGGGACCTGAGTGTCCAGATCGAGGAAGTCCAGCGGCTGGTGTTGGAAAAAAATTACGTCACGGCACTGGAAGATCTGAAGTTCATCGCCCAGCAGATCCAGGAGTTCCGCCTCGCCGAAGTCCAGCCACTCTTTCCGGAGCCGCCGCCCGGATGGGAAACGACGCTGGCCGTGAGAACGTCACGGGAAGGCGAGTTCTGGAGCCGGCGCCTCGAAGTTAGAAAAACCTACCTCCCCGAGAGCGGCACAGGAAAAATGGTTCTCATCTACGACTTCTATTCGCCCCTCATCCCCTCCATATCAATCAGCCTGAACCCCGTCTACATCACCGGCGATCCTCGTACGGAAGCGATCGAGTACGCCGATGCGCCCGGGCGGTTGAGCTTCACCCCGGATACCGGCGAGGGCGAGCTGGTCCTGATCCTTGACAATCGCATCCTGGTCACCATCCTGGGCCGGGGGATCTCCACCCGCTCCACTCTCCGCGACTTCGCCGGCCTCATCGATTACTCGTCCCTCAAAGTATTTTCTCCCCCCTGAAGAGAATGAAAAAACGCCCGTCAGCACCGCCGCCCGAGGCGATTCGTCTTTCCTTTCAAGGGGGACAGACGACCGAGATCCAGCACGGCGAATCACTCCTCAATGCCGCCTGGAGATCCGGCCTGCCCGTTGACGCACCCTGCGGAGGGCAGGGCTGGTGCGGGCGCTGCCGGGTGAAAGTTTCTCCCCCACCGCCCGCTGCCACGGAAGACAGCCGGGTCTTATCCCCCGCCGAAATCGTCGACGGCTGGAGACTTGCCTGCCGCTGCCACCCTACGGTCGCGGCGTCCGTCACTTTCCCGGAACCGGAGGGGGCAACCCTCTCTGAAGGGCGCATACTGAAGGACATCTCTCCCCCCATCACGGAAGAAGTCCGAGCGGCACATGGCGGGGTACGCCTCGGAATCGCCCTTGACCTCGGCTCCACCACTTTGTCGGCCCAGATCTGGAACCTTGACCGCCGCCGTCTTCTCGGCACCCGGTCGGCCGCCAATCCCCAAGTGTCTTTCGGATCCGACATCATCAGCCGAATTTCCGCCGCCGGAACCCCTTCAGGCCACTCCCGCCTCTCCCGCTCTCTTCGCCGCGGTGTCTCCAAACTCCTCGGCGACCTCGTCCTCACCGTGAGAACGCCTTTCCAGGACGTCACCGACATTGTCGTGGCCGGCAACACGACCATGCAGCATTTTCTCGCCGGAGCTGATCCCTCGCCTCTCGCCCGGGCCCCTTTCCGACCGGCTTTTCTCGCCCTCTCCCCCCGGCCGGCCGCTGACCTGGGGCTCCTCCGCTTCACCGCGGCCACGATCCGTCTCATCCCCTCCTTGTCGGCTTTTGTCGGTGGTGATGCCGTCGCCGGCCTTCTCTCCCTGCTCCCTCAACGACGACAGGCCCCCTCTCTGCTGATCGACATCGGAACGAACGCCGAGCTTCTTCTGATACGAAGCCGTTCCTTTCTCGCCACCTCCGCTGCCGCCGGACCGGCCCTCGAGGGAGGCAATATATCGAGTGGCATGACCGCCAGACCGGGGGCGATTGAAAAGTTCGATTTCGTCGGCGATCTTGTTCCCGCCGTCATCGGTGGCGGGCCCCCGAATGGCATATGCGGTTCGGGGCTCCTCGATCTCATCGCACTTCTCTTGAAATTCGGCCTTCTCCTCCCCGACGGCCGCCTGCTCAGTCCCGGGGAGGTATCCCGTCACCCCTGGCCAAAACTGGCGGCCCGCCTCGGGACAGGAGAAGGCGGGACATTCTTCTCCTTTTCCCCGGGACTGTCGCTGACTCAGGACGACGTCCGCCAGGTGCAATATGCCAAGTCGGCTGTCACCACCGCCTGGCAGCTGCTTCTGAAGGAAGCCCGCCTCCGGGAGGAGGAAATCCGGCACCTCTATCTTGCGGGTAGTTTCGGCTATTCCCTCCGCCCCGGCAGCCTTTCCGCCATAGGGATTATCCCGCGGCACTGGGAGAAAAAGATGGTTTTCTCCGGAAATACTTCCCTGGCGGGGGCGTCCATCACACTTCTCCAGCCCGATATTACTGCCGAGACAGACCGGATCATCCGCACGACGAAGACCCGTCACCTCGCCGAGTCGAGACATTTCCACGACCTTTTCATAAAGAACCTCGGGTTTCCGGAACACAACCGTTGACACCATCTTATAAACCCCCACTTGTTTCGGTAATAATTCCAACTTACAATCGGAAGTCGATGGTTGTCGAGGCGGTAGAGTCTGTTTTCGAGCAAACCTTCAAGGACTTTGAACTGATCGTAGTCGACGACGGTTCCACCGACGACACTGCTTCCATCCTGGCAAACCTCGGCACCGGACTGCGCCTTTTCCGGCAGGAGCACCGGGGCGTCAGCGCCGCCCGAAACCGGGGACTCGCTGAGGCCGGGGGGGAGCTGATCGCCTTTCTCGACTCCGACGACCTCTGGCTCCCGGAGAAACTGGCGGTCCAGGTCAGTTACCTCCGCACTTTCCCTCGGGCGGCTCTCTGCCACACCGAGGAGATCTGGCTTCGGCGGGGTCAGCGCGTCAACCCGCGGCGCCGCCATGCCAAGGCGTCCGGGAAGGCTTTCGTTAAGCTTCTGCGGGAAAGTCTCATCAGTCCATCGGCCGTCGTCATCAGACGATCGGTGCTGGAGAGAGCAGGGGGATTCGACGAAAGCCTGCCGGCCTGCGAAGACTATGCCCTCTGGCTGAAACTCGCCCGGACCTGCGATATACACCTCATCGACCGTCCTCTCGTCATCAAGAGGGGCGGGCATCCGGATCAGCTCTCCCGGACCCTGTGGGGACTTGATCGCTTTCGGGTGCAGGTCCTGAGTAAACTTGCCTCCGATGCCGGCCTTCCCCCGGCGGATGCCCTCGAAGTACGTCGCGTCCTCGAGGAAAAGTGCCGTATCCTGGCCGCGGGGAGCCGGAAGAGAGGACGAACGGGTGAAGCCGAGGAGTACCTTCGCCTCGCCGAGGAGACTGCCCCTTGCGACAGCTGACGATTCCCCTCCGTCGGATCAGCTGGAGGGACAGACGCTTCTCTTTCTCCCGAGCCGGAGCGGATAACCGCCTCGCCGAATCCATCGAGGAAGTCGGTCTTCTCCACCCGCCTGACCTGTGGGAGGAGGACGGGCGCCTCGTCATTATAGGCGGCGCTCGCCGTCTCAGAGTTCTGCGCCTGCTCGGCCGTCGCGCCACGGTCGCGCATGTCTTCACCAGCCGAGATATCACTCCTCTCGAGGCATGGTCGATGAATTTCTCGGAGACCCTTTCCCTGCGCTCCCTGAATCCCGCCGAAGCCTGCACCGTCACCCGGCAGCTGACGGCTCTGGGAGTGGCGGAGGACGAAATCATCGGCAAGTACCTTTCCCGGCTGGGACTGCCTCCGCGCCGACGAACCTTTCAGAACTGCCTCTCCGTGGCCGCCCTCGAGGAGGCCGTTCTCGACGCCCTCGCCGGAGGATCCGTTTCCCTGACAACGGCGGCCTTCCTCGCCACCCTCGAGACTTCAGATCGGCGATCCGCCTTCCGGTTCCTTAACACCCGCCCTTTGACCTTCAGCCAGCAGAGAGAATGGATCCGCCTGCTCTCCGACATATCCCTCCGCGACGGAACCACGATCAGGAAGATCATTCCCTCATCCGTTCGGGCGGCCGCGGCGCGCCCCGGCCACCGCGGCCCGGCGGCCCTCCAGATCCTGCGGGAAAAGCGCTACCCGACGCTCGCCATCCGCCGCCGCGCCTTCCGCGCTCTCGTGAAAAGACTCAGATTGCCGCCGAAATTCCAAGTGGACACCCATCCGTTTTTCGAGAGAGGGGAACTAAACTTCCGTTTCTCGGTGACCGACAACAGTTCTCTCGAGAGGGCCGTCCGCCGCCTCGAGAAAATAGGCGCCGATCCCTCCTTCAGACGACTTCTCAACCCGCTGGAGGATGAGAAGAGTTCGCCATGACCTATCCCGTCCAGCGGCTCATCGTCCACCCCAAGGCCGTCGGCAGCCGTCTGGCCGGACTGATCGCCGAACGAAGCGGAGCCCCGGTCACGGTAGCATCCTCCCCCGCCGCGCTCCCTGAGAGGATCATCCCTCCGGCAAAAGACACCGTCTTTCTTGCCCCCCGCCGCGGGAGTCTCCTGAAAAACTGTCCCGGCACGGCGGGACATATCTGCTGTGGCTACCGAGTCCTGAACCTTGTCACCGGCTGCCCCCTTGACTGCACCTACTGTATTCTCCAGCTCTATCTCAATCAGCCCTGCCTCACCGTCGCTTCGAACTGGGAAGATTCCGTCGCGGAAGTCGATTCTCTCGTCAGGCGGCACCCCGGGCGCACTCTCCGTCTCGGCACCGGGGAACTGGCCGACAGCCTTGCTCTCGAACCTCTGACCGACATGGCGAAAGAACTCATCCCCCAGCTTCTCCGGCGGCCGGAGATCGTCCTCGAGCTCAAAACCAAAACCACGGAGGTTGCGAACCTCCTCGACATCGATCCCGCGGGAAGAGTCATCGTCTCCTGGTCACTCAATGCCGAGGAAATTATCAAGAGCGACGAGAGGGGAGCCCCGCTCCTCGAGGAACGTCTCCAGGCCGCTGTCCAGTGTCACCGGGCCGGCTACCGGATCGGTTTCCACTTCGACCCCCTGGTACGCTTCCCGGGGTGGGAAACTGGCTACCGCCGGGCAGTGGAAGCGGTCTACTCCTGCCTCGATCCCGGGAGCATTGCCTGGATCAGCCTGGGGACACTCCGCTACCCCCCCGCTCTCGACGCCATCATCAGGGATCGCTTCCCCGAAAGCCGCCTGCCCCTCGAGGAACTCGTTCCCGGACTCGACGGCAAGCTCCGCTACTTCCGTCCCCTGAGGGAAGAGATGTACCGCCATGTCTATCGTGAAATACGCCGCCGCGATCCTAAGACGACCGTCTACCTCTGCATGGAGAGCCGGGAGGTCTGGCAGTCATCGCTCGGATGGTCCCCGGCTTCGACAGCCGATCTCGCCCGCCGCCTCGACGACGCCGCCATGTTCGAACTGACGACGGGCTGAAGCCGGCGCCGCCGCTGTAATGAACGAGAAGGGATGCCTCACGACGCATCAGCCCGAAGAGACCTAGGGCGGCTGCGGCGCGGAGCGATCACGCAGAAATTCCAGGAGCGGCCTCGTTGAAGGGGGGACGCCCCGATCGCTGAAGGCGAGACGAAGCGGAAGCCCTTCCTCTTCGATGACGATCTCATAGGACATCTCATCACGGGACTCGCCCTCGTCCTCTGCCGGGGCCTCGCCCTCAAGACAGCGTTTCACCAGGGACGAGAGGCGATCGGCCTCTCCCGAAGGCATGGCGGCGGTTTCGAGCTCACAGCCTCTGATCAAGCCGGCGAATCCTCCTGATTGCCGGAACGACACCTTCATACTTACCGCACCTCTATGCCGACGGCCCGCCACCCCTTGCGGACAGCACGTCGCACCTTGACGCTTCGCGGGAAGAGTTCGGCCGCCACCCGCACCGTAGCCGCGGCGACGGCGGAAAAGTCAGCGGTCGGCCTGAGACGAAGGAGAGTCTCGTACCAGATCCTGCCCGCCCTCTCCCAGGTGCTCCCCCCCAGGTCGAGAGCTATCAGATAAAAAGCGTGATTGGGGATGCCGGAGTTGATGTGGACCCCTCCCCGGTCGCTCTCGCCGAGAAAGATGTCCGACATGTGCTTCGGCTGAGGATCGGTGCCGAGATGAGGATCGTTCTTAAAGGCCTTCTCCTCCAGGAACGTCCGCAGTGCCTTCGCCTTGACCTTCGGGCCCATGATATCCCCACCAATAAGCCAGTCCGCCTTCCGGGCGGATTCCTTCCGCCGCCATTGCCGGACAAGAAGACCGAAGACATCGGCAAAGTGTTCATTCAACGCTCCCGACTGGCCTCGATATTCGAGGTTGGACGTGTGAGCAATGACTCCGTGGGCCAGCTCGTGACCGATTACGTCCAGGGCCCGCGTAAAGCGCCTGAAGATGATCCCGTCACCGTCACCGAAGGCCATTTGCTCTCCTGTCCAGAAGGCATTGTTGTACTTCCGGCCGACGTGAACACTCGAGACGAGGGACATGCCGCGGTCATCGAGAGAATTGCGGCCGAGGACCTTCCGGAAAAAATCATAGACCACCCCGGTTCCGCGGTAGGCCTCGTCAACGGCCCGGTCTCCCACTGCCCCTGAACCCTCGGAACGGACCAGCTTTCCAGGAATGTCGGCCGGCGATCGGTGTTCGAGGTCGTAGACGAGACGATGCTTTTTCCCCGCCGGGGAGGGAATGGCCGCCATCGCCGGCATCATGGTCAGAACGGCCCTCATCCCCCGGACCTCAGAAGACGCCTCGATCGAAGCGACGGCGGCCTTTCTCACCGCCGGATCGGCCGATTCGGTAAGGCGCTCCAGGATGTAGGGCGGCAGGAAAGAGTGGCGGTAACTCACGGATCAGCCTAGATCACCGCACCCGGAGGGACGACTGCCCCGCGGGGAACAATGACAATCCCGTCACGAACAAAGTAATTCGGTCCATCCTCATCGGGCGAACCGCTCCGGTTGTTTATGGTCACTCCGTCGCCGATGTGTGCGTTCTTGTCTATGATGGCCCGCTCGATACGGCAGCCCCGGCCGATGCTCAGGTGGGGAATCCCCATGTCGTCGTCCTTCAACTCCTGGTTCACCGACCCATAGAAGTCGCAGCCCATGATGATGGTGTGACGGATCGTTGTTTCTTCATTGATGAAGGAGCGGACGCCCACGACACTTTCTTCGATCCTCGCACCCTTGATGACGCAGCCGTCGGCGATGAGAGAACTGGTGATACAGGTGTCCGATATCTTGGAGGACGGGAGGAAGCGGGCACGGGTGTAGATCGGGAATTTCGGCTCAAAAAAGTCGAAAGAGGGCCGGGAGGAGCAGAGCGCGAGGTTTGCCTCGAAGAAGGTGCGGATCGTCCCCACGTCCTCCCAGTAACCGTGAAAGGGATAGGCGTAGGTCGCGCCTTCGGCAATCGACCGGGGGATGATCTCCCCGCCGAAGTCGGTCGTATCGTTGTCGAGGGCACGCTCCAGGCTTTCGCGGTTGAAGAGATAGATCCCCATTGAGGCCAGGCAGTACTCCTCGTCATCTTCGATACCGAGAGCGGCCTTGGCCCGTCGCGGAACGGCCATCTCGTCGAGCACTCTCCTGTCCTTCGGCTTCTCTTCAAACCGGACGATCTTCCGTTCATCGTCGAGCTGGAGGATGCCGAGAGACGAGGCTTCCCGCTGCGGCACGGGCAGCACGGCCACGGTGACCTCAGCATTCGCATCGACATGGTAGCGGAGCAGGTCGCCGTAATCCATGCGGTAGAGTTGGTCGCCCGACAGGATAAGAATGTGCTCAAAGTCGGACTGCAGGATGTGTCGCATGTTCTGCCTGACGGCGTCGGCATTCCCCTGGTACCACGAGCTGCCGTCGGGCGTCTGCTGGGCGGCAAGGATGTGCACGAACCCGGGAGAAAAGCGATCGAATTTGAAGCTCTGCTGGATGTGACGATGAAGCGATACGGAGTTGAACTGCGTGAGAACGTAGATGTTGCGGATGCCGGAGTTGATGCAGTTGCTTACGGGGAAATCGACGAGACGGTACTTGCCGGCGATCGGCACGGCCGGCTTCGACCGCTCCCGGGTCAGAGGGAAAAGGCGGCTGCCCCTTCCTCCGCCCAGAATCACTCCCAGTACGCTTCCGGCTGACTTCTTCCTCCTGTCCATCAACTCACTCTAACCGCACGGAGCGCCCATCGTCAACAGCCTTCTCCCATTGTCCCCCTGCCCCGCCCTGCGACCGACGAGTTCACGGCTTCCACGCTACTCCTTCCGGTCCACTTTGATCAGTATCGTCCCGGGTTCCGGGTTCCCGTGTCCCGGGATAGTCACGTCCCAACCTATCTCCAGCGTCTCCCTCGCCCTGGTCCACGTCGACCTGTCGAAGCTGATCCACTTCTCGTAAAAGTAGATGTCCCTCTTCGGAGTGGCATAGATTTCCTGGACATCCTGTTCCCGGAAGACGTTCCCCTTGATGAGGACCTTCGTCGGGACCGGCTCGCCCGCAGGAAGGTGAACGACGTATTTACCGTCCGCCGGCTTTTGATCGCCGAGCCGGATAAGAGGGTAGCTCTTCAGTTGCTCGTACCAGGGGGGGGAGACCGTCGCACATCCCGCGACGACGAGGAAAACCACCATTGCCGGTGCCGCTATTCTCCTCATCACTTATCTCCTTGCTGAACGGAGGCGTCCTTGAAACCCACCTTCTTCCAGAAGATGAGCCCGGGGCAGATTCCTGAAATCCCCGCAAAGGCAAACATGACGACCGGGACATAGAGGAACCAATGGGCCTTGTCAAAACCCGTTAGCCAGATCCCGACAAATACGACAACCGCGATAGAAAGAAACTGCATTCTCAGTGCACTCATGGCTACCCTCCCAGGTTGGGCAACATTTAACCTATCTATATAAATCTACCGGGAGGCCAAAGGGTTCACCGGTCCCGGCTACTTTCTCATCATCATGCGGAAACCAAAGTACATCAGCAGCATTCCCGTCAGTCCCAGAAGGAACATCAGGGCGTTAGCCGCCAGAGGAGGGAGGACAGGCAGAACTCTGTCGTCACTCGTGGTCCAGAGGATCTCGACGCCAAGTAACAGAAGACCAGAGAGGAAAAGGGGTAATCCAGCGGCTCTTCTGAGAAATGGGACCGCTCTTCGTTCACTTCTCATATTCCGTCCCGTCCGGGAAAAACAACGCCGGGACCAGCCGAGGAATCAGTTCCTCGAGCAGCCCCGGCATCTTCCATCTTCTTAATCACGGTTGATGACGGCCGGTGACACGGGCGTCACCCCGCAACACTATCGCGGAAGTTAATCTTCAATAATAATCGCCTCGGAGGGGCATTCTTCAGCGGCCTCACGACACTTGGTCTGGAGGTCTTCGGGAACGGTATCCATTTTGGTAACCGCTACGTCATCCTCCATCTTGAAGACTTCCGGGCAGATATCAACACAGATCTCGTCACCGCTGCACATTTCCTTGTCAACTTTGACTTTCATTGCTCTCCTCCTTGTTTTTTTGTCCCTGATTTCCGTCCCACGGTTGTCACCGGCAGAATGAAAGAGCAGATTCCCAACCCTTTCGTGCACCGGCCGATAGATGATATCAGATTGACGGAGAAATTAATATCCTGCTGACCATGGGAACACCTAACATGACAACTACTTGATATCGCAGAACAATCAGTGTGTGGCCATGGTCCATTCCTGTCGCGCCCCCATCACATCGAGTTCAGTACCACCTGGGATTGCCACCTTTCCCGGATGGCTGTCCCCGACCTGTGCGCACAACTAGGGGAGTTCAGCCGGTCGCTTCGGCACCCTGCTGTCGCGTATGATCCCACAGACTACGCCGATCATCCCCACTACGTATCCTGCACCTACCGAATACACAGGAAGTCCGACCAACTTGCGGTCGGCCGAAGGAAACAGCGGCACCAAATTTCCGATGTCGACAAGATACCCGATGTGGACAAGCGCGATAAGCAAGATGATCGCAGCGGAAAATCCGTACACTGCGTACCTGAGATCACGTCGGGACTTGTCCACCGCCAGGGGAAGGAGGGCAAATGGTAAAGGGAGTGAATTCCAGACTGCATAGCCGTTGAGCCCACCATGTGCCCGCGCGACGATCACCAACGTGAGCAGCGCCATGATAGACAGCACGATACTTCCCCTCCTCATGCCGGTCCGCTCAAGGACTACCGGTGGCTGGCCCCGGTCTGGGAAATTTCTTTTCAGCAGCGGCGCTAATAAGAAAGAGAGCGCTCGCCAGGAGTGCTCCGCTGACCACCCCGACCCAGAGAACTTTCGAGACATCCACGGCAAGACAGGTTATGTTTACGGCCATCGCGAGAAAGAGTGCGGGGACGAAGCGCCGGGTTACATATCGCGATTTTTCGTAATTGACGGCTTGCCGTGCCTTCATATCGCTGTTCCTAGACAAGTCGCCCCCTCGCACTCATAACGCTCTTCTTATACGTTGACAGGTACATAAAGCCCCCAATCTCAACATGTCCCAGCTTCTCAAATCCACGAGAACCGATCATGGCATCAACTTGTGCAAGTGCAAGCCTGATCGCCAGTGGAGGGCCGGCCCACCTCATTTCGTTGATGCTGCTCCTGCCATGCCGGCCAGTGCCTTTTCTATCTTCGATATGACTTCATCACAACCGGCAATGCTGTGCCTTGTTTTCAAATATTTCGGATCGTTATACGATATCCAGACCTTAGCCTCATCATCTTCCCATATTAATGCTTTTTGGGGCAGATCAATAGCAACCGTTTGTTGGCATTTCATAAGAGGGCCTCCTACCTTTGGATTGCCGAATATTATCAGTTCTGTCTTCCGCAGTTCGATGCCGACTTTTCCGGCACCCTCGGAATGGTTTATTCGCTTGAATATTGTCATTCCCTTTTCATTCAGGATGCTCTCCATACGATCTGCAGTTTCTTCAACACTAAAGGCACTTGGAACATTAACAACACCGTCTCCTGCTGTTACAGGAATCGCACTGAACATTATCGCCAAAGCGGTGAGAATTGTCTGTTTCATTTCTTCCTCCTTCTGCAGGTCTAATTATCAATACTGTGTTCTTTTGGTTAGACATCATTTTGCTTTGCGATTGTAAACACGTGTTCCTCTTGAACTCCTTTGCGACACCTTATTGGGTTTCTTCCTTCTTTTTGCTTTCTATATTCAATAATTTCTTTACTCCAAAGAACACGAGAATTGTTAGGATAATTGTTGAACCAGAGGCAATTACTCTAGGATTAGCAACAACATCGTTATCTGGAATCATTCTCTCAATAATGCTGCCAGCGTATAAAAGTGTTATGACTGCGTATACTAATGCAGTATTTTTTGAATTGATTTCGGAGGGTCTATATATTGCTTTATAGCTGAAGACCAACATTATGATCCCGACAATAAGAATCGGTGTGGCAAGCATAAACACTATAAGCATTCCAGCCTGCAATGCTCCATAAATCGTCATAAGAGCTATGCCGGCAAGATACATTCCAATAAGACCAAGAATAATAGCTAGTCCCTGAGCAACGCTATTCTCTCTTTTCATATCACCGAGCCCTTTCTCTATAAAACCTGATGCCAATGCTTAGCTGCGTGGTGCTCTTGCGTGCCCGCCCGCAACACGTTAAGTCTTTTCACCTTTTCACCTGCCCGCAAGGGCGCTTTTGCAAGTGCCATGTCAGCTACAGCGCCTTGTTAGCCTCCAATGATTTCGAGCAATCCGTCGATTATCGTATCCATGTCATCTGTAGAGACTTGGGCTACTCTTTTTCCAAGTCGTTTAACAGATAATGTTCGGATCTGACTTATCTTGATCCAGGATCTCTTTGGAAGCTTCATGTGAGATAGTTCGTAGGTAAGTGGGTAGCCTGCCTTTTGAGGCTGACTCGTTAGAATTACTGCTATGACCGTGCCAGAACGCGCATTGAATATGTCATGACTTAGAATCAGTACTGGTCGCTTGCCAGCTTGCTCGTGTCCTCTGACAGGGTCAAGATCGGCCCATAAAATATCGCCTCTTAATATTCTGGCCATTCGCCTATGTCAGAGCCTAGTCCTTCATCAGCAAGCGCCTGCTCATATTTTGGATCCATCTTGGCACATTCCTTGGCCAGGCGACTCCGGTCCATTTTTTCTAGTTTTTCTTCGATAGCGCGCTGGAATGCGCGGCTTCTGCTTGGGAACACCTTTGATTTTACGAGCCTATCCAGTTTTTTTAGAGTTTTTTGGTCGACAGATATTGCTATTTTCGCTGTAGCCATTACAATCACCTCCGGTATTACTGTAGGTCATACCACATGAATTTGCAACTTATTCTTTGGAGGATAACGCCAGCGTTTAGCTGCGTGGCGCGCTTGCGTGCCCCCACTTTGAAAATGATTCCCCAAAGAAACAACACGACCAGTGGTATTGACGCCAGTATTCTCAATAACATCTCGATGCTAAGGGCTCGCGCAAGAATAACTTCCCAGAATTCGCGTCGGAGATTCAGGTCGGATTCGGTCGATCTGATTGAACAAAACCACAGGAATAGTGGGCTATTTCGAGGATTTTGCGATTGAAGATCGATCAAAGCCGGCTTGAAGATACAAGTCGAAAATGGGAAGTTATTCTTGCGTGAGCCCTAAGGTATAATATAGCGTCATGCATAGCATAAACTCTTCATGTGAGCCTGCTGGTGTGACGATTGCCGGCAGCTTTTGCTAACATCCGAGCAAGATCTTTCAGCCGTTCACATTCTTCAAGGCGCTCCAACTGTGCTTTTGGCAACGCATCTAGACCACGTGCAGCACCCCATACTGCACCAGCCATCGATGCTATTGTGTCCACGTCGCCACCTATCCTAATCGTGAATTCCATAAGTTCACTGAAAGAACTCTCACGAAATGTCAGTGCCACATAAATTGCTGTCACACATGACTCCAAGGCAGAGATGCCATTCCCCAGTTCGGCAGCAACTGTGCGAGGTTCAACGATGTCTTCTTCATGGAGCCACACTTGTGCCTTGTGGAGTCTATCCATGAATTCAGGTAATCCAGCGCGTTGACACAAATGCTCGATGATGTCTTGTGAGCTCGTGTCTTTGTATGCGAGAACAGTCGCTAGTGCGATCAATACAGCGCCCTCCTGTGCAAGAGGGTGCGCGTGAGTTACGGCTGCAGCTGCACATGCTGCCTTTACAAGCTCTTCATCGTGGCCAGTAGCATAAAAGAGTCCCACGGCTGGAGCTCGCATCGCACCACCATTGCCAAAAGAACCCTCATGATAGACTGCACGACTAGCCAGCCTCCATGGTTGGCCCCGACGTATGCGTCTTAACACCTTCGCAGCACCAGCACCATAACCACGTGACCATCGATATGAATTAGCGAACCGATGTGCGAGGTCATCTTGGTCGACTTGCCCTAATTCAACAAGGGACTCTATTACATCTATTGTCATCTGAGTGTCATCAGTCCATCGACGTTTCCCATCATTTGTGCCAATCATATTCCACACAATGCGCTCAATGATTCCCCCCTCGTGGGGTGCGCCTAATGCATCACCGAGCGCAAGACCGAGAAGAGAACCCACAATACGGTTAATTTTCACGTCTATATCTATTCAGAATGCACCTAACGCCATAGCTCAGCTGCGTGGCGTGCTTGCCCGCCCTAGCACGTTTCACTCTTGGAGTCCTTTACGCATCCTTAAAGGGCAGATCTGCAAGCATGCCATGTCAGCTGCAGCGCATTGTTAGGCGCCCTTCTTAATAGTCTGCTTCCACGCCATAGATAGCCTTCTGCCCGTTCCGGCACAATCTCTGAGATACAGGTTAATAAGCGTCTGATATGGTATTCCGATTTCCTGGGAGAGTTCCTTGAAATAGTTGACTGTATGCTCGTCAAGTCGGATTGTGACTTGGCGCTTTAGCTTCTTGGCATGCGGGTTCTTTTGTGCTTTTGAAAAGTCATAATTCTTTCTCATCACTTCCACCTTTCCCAGTACTGCTGTTCTTCGTCCTTGTCTGCCTTTCTTGCTGAAATAATCCTTATGATTTCATCTGATGATCGGTAGCAATGGCAGACAACCAACATCCTAAACTTGCCGCTGAGTCCTAGGAGGACAAATCTATCTTCGTCTGCGGAATGATCTGGATCGTGGATAAGAAGGGCGTTCTCATCTGCAAATATGGACTCAGCTTCGTCAAACGATACACCATGTTTCCGCTTGTTAGTTTGGTTCTTATTTTCGTCCCATTCAAAGCTTACTCGTGTCATACTTACAATGTAAGTATAATATATTGCAATGTCAAGAGTGAATTGGGTGTGCCTAACGCCAAAGTTTAGCTGCGTGGCGGGCTTGCCTGCCCGCTTTAACACGAAGCCTTGATCGCATTAGCCCGTTACCGTAAGGGCAGATATGCAAGTATGCCATGTCTGCTGCAGCGCCTTGTTAGACCTTTATTGTTTTTAGTTCTTTATCCAGCCGTTCTGCTAAAAACATTTTGAGAAGCGATTGATAAGGAATATCGCGCTTGTTTGCCAGGAGCTTAAGTTCTTCAATCATCGATTCAGGAAGTCGGAGAGATATTGTCTTAAGCGAGGGCTTGAGATTAGGAAGGATTGCTCTCTTGGCTTTTTTCCAGTCGATATATTCAGTTGAGTCCGCGGTGGCCCAGAACTTGCGCTCTTCATCTGCAGATTTGAACTTGGGGATCTTTTTCATAGTCTTTCGTATTCCTTCCGTTCCCTTCGACTCATATCGCGAGCTGAAATTACCCTTATGAGTTTTTTCCTTATCGTAAATGCGGCAAATAGTCGCCTGTCCATATCTGTTTGGCCTAGAACAAAGAATCGCAATTCCTTTTCTGAGTGCTTAGTATCTTCAGTGGCAACGAGTGGCATATGGAAGAAGATCTGCTCACACTCTGCTGGCGTAACCTTATGTTTTTCCCATATTTTTCCGACATTCCCCTCGTCCCATTGAAAACCTATGCATCCATATAGTTTTTCGTAAATATCCATTGCTTATGTATATATCAGGAATATACGTCTGGTCAAGTGATTTGTCGAGTTCTTTTAAGGTCTAACGCCAGAGCTTAGCTACGTGGCGGGCTTGCCTGCCCGCTTTAACACGTTTCACTCTGGCCGTCCTTTCCGAGCCCTAAAGGGCTGAAATGCAAGCATGCCATGTCAGCTGAAGCGCCTTGTTATATGGCATTTAGTACTCTGGCTCCGATTCATTCAGGAAGTTAATCTTGCTTGCTTCTTTGATTTTGCCGAGTCGCATCAAATGAATTAATTTCTTCATTTCCTCAGTTTGCATTTTTTTATATTCATCATCTTCCATTCTGCGTTCATAATCATCAAGGTATTGGCCAATGTTTTCTTTTATTGCTTTTAATCGTGGGTCAATTTGTTCTGTAAAATATCGATCGAGTATGGCCTCATCACCAATTCGCCCTTCAAAATAGTCATTTAGGTCGGCAGCCATGTTTAGATATTGATCAATGAACTCCATCTTTACCTGTTCCTTGTTGCCATATAACGCCAAAGCTCAGCTGCGTGGCGGGCTTGCATGCCCGCCTTGGCACGTTTCGCTCTTGACCGTCCTTCACGCTTCACTAAAGGGCAGAAATGCAAGCATGCCATGTCTGCTGCAGCGCCTTGATACTCATTAAGGCCTCCTTGCTCCATACCCGAGGGCATGATGAATGTCCCTACAACAACACAAGGAGGCACACTATGAAATTCTACACGAAAGAGCACAAACATTATTGTGGAATCGACCTGCACGCAAAAAC
>PVMK01121810.1_pt1 | contig 37221 bp, 36 predicted proteins | sample 1853481 | NCBI WGS metagenome assembly PVMK01 (sample SAMN08533507, study PRJNA380276) | Marine sediment metagenome, whole genome shotgun sequencing project. | reverse complement strand
CACAATTCAAATACTTCAAGCTTAATAAACCTGTTGGTACAAATGTTGATTTTCTGAACATCCACTTAGGATCGAAAGTGGTCATTCGCCAATTTCTCTCTGGAAAAAATTTTTATAAAAGAAAATAATTAAAACTTACATGACTAAGATGGGGTAGTATTTCTATACATCATTGTTTCAACTGAAACCACCGGACCAGAGTAATAAGGAATGTAGGGCATGAATGTCGAAACTCATAAGAGTAGGAAAGGAACAGCCATTATTTTTTGGAAAAGGTTCTTTTTTGTTTTAATCGTTGTGTGTGCTTGTGCGCCTTCCACTCCGATTTTTCAGTGCTGAGACAGATGAAACAGTGGTTGTAGAAAAAGCCACGAAAGAAACTATCGAAAAGATAACAGAACAAGCTGTGGAAAAGGCGGTTAAGAAGGCTACTAAAGAAACAATGGAGAATGTGGCTGCAAAAGCTTCCGAGAAGGAAGCAGAGGAGGCAAAGCTCAAAGCCAAGCGTCCGGGGGAATTGAGAGGGCCGACTGATGTATACTTTTTGGTGTTCGTCTTGGACGTCAATACCATTGATGATGCCACCCAAAGTTTTGGCTCAAATGTGTATTTGCGTCTTCGCTGGAAAGATACACGACTTGCAAATAAAGAAGGGGTGATACGCCAAATTCCCTTGAATCAAGTATGGAATCCTCGGATTATACTCGTCAATCAGATGGGAATTGGTTCTCAATCGTTGCCTGAAATCGTTCATGTTCATCCTGACGGTACGGTGATCTATCATCAGCGTTACACAGGAGCATTTTCTCAACGGATGATGCTGGCTAATTTCCCGATGGATAAACAAAATTTCAGTATCCATTTTGCGGCGGCCGGATACGAAGTGGACGAATTAACGTTCAAGCCAGAATTCCGAAGAAAAATCAAAGGTGGCGCAATGGCAAAAACCTTGTCATTATCAAACTGGAAAGTATTGACGTATAAGACGGTGGTTGCTCCCTACAAGCCGGTCGAAGAGATAAACGCCGCGGCTTTTAGCTTCCAGTTTCAAGCCGAGCGCTATGTCAGTTATTATTTATGGCAGATGGTGTTACCACTGGCAGTAATTGTTATTATGTCATCGGCTGCCTTCTGGATCAGACGGGAAGATGTAGGCATCCGGGTTGCGGTGGTAACGGCTTCTGTTTTGACCCTGATTGCTCATCGATTTGTCCTAGCTAGCTTGCTTCCTCACCTCCCGTACATGACACGTTTGGACTTTTTTACCGTCGGCAGTACGATCCTTGTGCTTTTGGCTTTAATCATAGCGGTAGTAACAGGTAGTCGTTTCATGAGCCATAAAGAGTCCCTAGCACGAAAATTAGACATCAGCTTTCGTGCGGGAATTCCGGGTATGTTTTTTCTGTTGGTAGCTTGGTTTGTAACGGGATAATCCATTAGCATCTACGCACCACGTTGTATTTCTACTCGGCTAATATCTACTTTGTGCCAAAAGCGATCATTCATATACGCACAAAAACCCGGCACTAGGCCGAGCTTAATACTTCTACTAACGCATTAATACCGCATACAGCTTATCCATCAACTCCCCCAGTTTTCTACCTTCCTTTGTTGGGCTGTAGTAGTCATCAAACCCATGTGTAGCCAACCGTTCTTCACACAAGTCGCTTAGCTCACTCGATATTTCATCAGGAATTAACTTCTTATTTTTTGACGACGCCAGCTTATCGAATAGCTCACGATGGTCTTCTGACAATGGAAGCACTGCCTGCATAAAACGAATTTCTGATAGATTAAGAGTAATCACCGGTTATTTGCTCCTCTACAGAAAATGTTCTGCTTTTTTCGTTGACATGAAATTTACTGAATCAATTAGGTTTACTTTTATATCGGACTCCTAAAAGAAATACTTAGGCTATTAAACCCCTTGAATGTCCGCTTTAGGTCGTTACCAGCCATTCGAAGATTTTACTTCTGGAAATTTTTTTGCGCCAAAATAGAAAGGGCATTTTTATGAATAGGGTCAAGGTAGGTTTACGGAGTACTTCTAACGCGGGGAGCGGGGCAAGACCAATACTGGGTGTACCCCCTTGTTTCTAATTTCAATTCTATGGGGGCTAATTCCCCTCGTTTTCTCCTCAGTAGTACGGACGTATGTACGTATGCAATCGCTACTCTAATCCCATCTATCTTGTATATCATAATCCGTATCCATGACGGTTCATAATGCTTTATTTATCCATAACACCAGCAGCAACACGCTTTAGTGTCTCTGTTTTATGTAGTATTGCAACGGCTGTCATAATGTGTCCGTGTTCTATATATAGAAATATGATAATAACATAAATATGACATATGCATATTCATTTACCCACATGATATTAATAATACAGGCGCGATATGAACCATTCTGTTCTGCTATTACCAATATCCTCTACGGTGTCTTCCCCAGTAAAAACCGTCGCCATAATATTCAAAGTAAGGTCTGTAGGTATAGCCATGACTATAGCTATAATAATCATTATGATAATGTTTCGGCCATAGGTAGATATCCGTGGATGCTAGCAATGGCACCCGAATGACTTTTTTCCCTATCGTACGTTCAATGTCCCCATCAAGTGTTCCCACAACAGTAATTTCCCTGCCTTTAGCATAAATCATGGGATCAAGGAATTCGGCACTTTTAATGACAAAGCGTCCTTCATTAGGTTTGTCTACCCGAGGGTGTGCTGAGTAATTGAGCGGATAGAATAGTGCTTGCACTAGGCTAAAATTTTCCTTGTTTTCTACATCAATAATAACCCCACCCCAACGTACGAGAACATTCTTGTGACTATCTATGTTTTGACTTGCCTCGGTATAGGGAATATCCACCACAGGCGCATCCCTCATTGCCTGCGGCATATTTGTACAAGCACCTAATAGTAAACAAGATAAAAATAAGTATGGTTTCATTCTTTTCCAAGAAGAGTCGATCTCACCGAAGTTTACTGTTTTTTCCCCATTGTAAATAACGCCAGGAGGCACTAGAGAGGGTATGGGTGGTAGATTTACGTTGGGAATAGTGATTTTCTTCCCGGACAATTTACCGATAATAGTCTGGTTGATGTTCATGACGTCAGTGTATCGCCTGCAAAGCTACGTCAGCATACCAGGCTACCTACTGCCGCAATTTTATTGCAGATATGTCCTACTTGAATGTCTGCTTTGTGCCAAAAGCGATCATTCACATTTCTTATAATCTTTCTTTTCACAGTATCTAGCCATCTTTTTCGCCACAGCAATTTGTAGAGGAGTCATTGTTTCAGCTATCTTAATTCGCTTTTTTTTGGCCGAACTGACGCCTTGATTTTCCGCTAGATTGAACCACATGTGTGCGCGAATACTGTCTTGAGATACCCCTTGGCCATCTCTGTACATCATACCAAGTTTTTTTTGAGCTTCTGCAAACCCCTGTTTAGCTAATACTCGAAACCACTTTACAGCTTCCATATAGTCTTGAATTATGACTTTACCTTTAGCATACATAACTCCAAGCCTGAATTGTGCGTCTACATACCCCTGCTCTGCAGCCAAGCGAAACCACTTTATAACCTTTTTATAATCCCGAGTTACCCCAAAGCCCCTGGCATACATCAAACCAAGAGCAACCTGCGCTTCTGCATACCCCTGCTCTGCAGCCAAGCTATACCACTTCAAAGCTTCTTTATAGTCCCGTGTTATGTTGTTTCTGCCTTCTTCATATATTTTACCAACATAATTTTGTGCTTCTGCAATCCCTTGGTCAGCTACTGGGCGAAGTAACTCTAGGGCTTGAGCATAGTTACCTGCCTGATATGCGTCTATTCCAACTTCAAGCCCATTTGCTTTAGCTACACTAATGCATAGTGACAATATAGTGACTACAAACAAAATCAATTTTTTCACTTTAATTTTTAATTACAAATAAATAGTGAGATTAATAACAGTATAAAGGATACTAAGGTTAAGGGTCACTTTTGAACGTTCGCTTTGTGCCAAGAAAGGACATTCGCAGATTTTTTCTAAGAAATTTATTTCGCCAAAATTAAAGTCGATGTATGAGTATGTAGTACCTTTAACGTGGGAGTATAGGCAAGACCGATACTAGGCGTAACCACCCCCCTTCTGGTATTCTGAGTGTTTTACATGACTGGTCCTACCTTTTGTCCCTTCCTCAAGCGTCATGGTAAGACTGATGGTAAGACGGATAGCCTTGTATAAATATAAATATATTAATTATCAATAAATTAGTAGTAATTATTGGCGGAGAGGGTGGGATTCGAACCCACGTGCCAGGTTACCCTGACCATCTGATTTCGAGTCAGCGCCGTTATGGCCACTTCGGTACCTCTCCATATTAACCAAGGCAATTATTCTACCAGCTAATTTTAGCTTTGGTCATGAAGAAAACGTGGCAGAATGATTCAATATCATACATATATCTTCAGTGCATATTTTTTTCTCAATTTTTTCATTTTTTATTTGTGGCTTTTTGATTTCTGCTTGTGACTCTTTTGAGGAATCAGTGCCATTACTCGAGAAAACTGATGAACTGATAGTCATTACCGTTAATAATCATGATACATATCATAAAAACATAAGCGGTAGGTATGTTGGATTAGAGTTTGATCTTGCGTCAGAATTTGCTACAGAACTAGAAAAGAAAGTAAGGTTTATTGTGGTAGAAAACATGGAAGAGATGTTGTCAGCTCTTGAGAGGCACCAGGGACATCTAGCAGCTGGTATAAGTGTTACTACCAAGAACCAGTCGCGAATTCATTTTGGCCCAATCTATCAACGTACGCAACCACAAGTAGCTTACAATACAGATAATCCTAAACCAAGAAATATCGAGGATATGGTCGGAAAGAATATTGAGATTGTAAGAGAATCAGTGCATGCCGAACGGCTAAATGAAGCTAAATTAGAGATTCCTGATTTGAGATGGACTGAAACGGATATGTCAACTGAGAGTCTATTGGCAAGATTAGCAGAGGGTAAGATTGACCATGTAGTAACTGATTCAACCAATATAAGTTTTGCAGAAAATCTCTATACAAATTTAGACGTCGCCATAAACCTAGGAAAAGAAAATAGTAAGGCGTGGGCATTTTCATCATATGTGGATCCAGAACTACAGAAAAAAGTACAGGAATTCTTTAAGCGAATCGAGCGAGATGGCACATTGAATCGCTTGCTTGACAAATATTACGGACATATTCGGTGGTTGGGGAAAGAAGATAGAAATAAATTTCTAGAAAAAATACGTACGATACCGCCAGATTTACGTAATTATTTTTACCAAGCCGAGGAAATAACGAAAATAGACTGGCGTTTGATTGCTGCTTTAGCATATCAGGAGTCTCATTGGGATCGGATGGCAACTTCACCTACCAATGTACGAGGCATTATGATGCTAACTGAAGACACTGCAGACCGGATGGAAGTGACTGATCGCCTTGACGCACGGCAAAGCATTCTGGCCGGGGCGCGTTATTTGCTGATTTTAAAAGATATGCTGCCAGCGCGTATTGATGAGCCTGATCGTACATGGATCGCTTTGGCAGCTTATAACCAAGGTTATGGACACATAGAAGACGCGCGTATCTTGGCACAACGGATGAAATTGAGCCCGGATTTATGGGTAGACCTAAAAAGATCACTACCGTTATTAAGCAATAGTAAGTATTTTGAGAAGCTAAAGCATGGCTACGCAAGAGGTGGAGAAGCAGTGTTTCTAACGGAGTCCGTCCGAACATATTACAATATTTTATTGAAACATGAGCGTCCTTACTCGCGGGATTCTTCAGTTTCCAGTAACATTGAGCCAAATTTGATTATCCATAATCAAATATATTGACTCTGATTCCATTTTTTAGACTGGTTTGGCATGGTTTAATTAGCCTTACCCAATTTGAATAATACAGTATTTAATCTCGAAAATTCTGAAATTGTAGTGGGAAGTCAGTAACAGATTTCTTAATCAATGTTATTGTTTCCTGTAGAATATCTCGCTTTGTGCCTGAGATCCGCACCGTATCTCCCTGTATACTTGCTTGAACTTTAAGTTTGCTATCCTTGATGAGCCTGACAATTTTTCTTGCAAGATCAGCCTCTACCCCAATTTTCATTGTAATCTTCTGTTTAACTTTGTTCCCGGTAATTTTTTCTACTCCGCCTTTATCCATGCAACGTACGTCAATGCCACGCTTAGCGGACTTGCCCATAAGAATATTTAATATCTGCCCAAGCTTAAATTCATCATCTGCATAAATAGTAAGATAGTAATTCTCCTGCTCCACCCGTGCTTCAGATCCCTTGAAATCAAAGCGGGTGCTGACTTCCTTATTCACCTGATCAATAGCATTTCTAACTTCTTGCTTGTCAACTTCTGAAACTATATCAAATGACGGCATGACACCCCCCATTAACATAAATTGCTTGGCATCAAGAATGCATAATACATTTTAAGCAATTAGTTTATTTGTGAATTACGTCACAACTCTATTCCCTCAAATAAAGAGAACGAAAACTTCAAAATTAATTAATGTTCCTCAACTTTGATGCTATGCGCATCCGCATAGCATTTAGCTTAATAAACCCCTCAGCATCCGCTTGATTGTAGGCACCTTCATCTTCCTCAAAAGTAGCAATGTTAGGATCAAATAACGAATCTGTTTTAGAGTCTCGCCCAACCACAATCACGTTACCTTTGTAGAGCTTTAACCTAACCCATCCATTTGCATGGGTCTGTGAAGCGTCAATCATAGTTTGTAACATTTTGCGTTCAGGGCTCCACCAATAACCATTGTAAATCAATGCAGCATAACGGGGCATTAATTCGTCTTTTAAATGAGCAACTTCTCGGTCAAGGGTAATAGATTCAATCGCACGATGGGCACGCAACATGATGGTGCCACCAGGGGTCTCGTAACAACCGCGTGATTTCATGCCTACATAACGATTCTCAACTAAATCAAGGCGTCCTATGCCATGCTTGCCACCTAGTCGATTAAGAGTGGTGAGTATATTTGCAGGCGAGAGGTTTTTGCCGTTTAATGTGATGATATTGCCTTGGCTAAATTCAATGTCTATGTATTCTGCCTCATTGGGTGCCTTCTCAGGAGATACGCTCCAGCGCCACATAGATTCTTTTGGCTCCAGCGCAGGGTTTTCTAGTATGCGACCTTCGTAGGAGATATGTAATAGATTGGCATCCATGCTGTATGGTGAGCCACTTTTCTTTTTCATTTCTACCGGGATGTTATTTTGTTTGGCATATTGCATAAGTTTTTCCCGTGATGTGAGATCCCACTCACGCCATGGGGCAATTACAAGAATGTCAGGTTGGAGAGCATAATAACCGAGTTCAAAGCGCACCTGATCATTACCTTTTCCGGTTGCTCCGTGCGAAACTGCATCAGATTTTGTTTTTCTTGCGATTTCAATTTGTCGTTTTGCGATTAGTGGCCTGGCAATACTGGTGCCAAGTAGGTATTCACCTTCATAAATAGTGTTGGCACGAAACATCGGAAAAACAAAATCACGTACAAATTCTTCGCGCAGGTCTTCAACAAATATTTCCTTTATACCAAGTTGTTTTGCCTTGGTGCGCGCTGGCTCGACTTCTTCGCCCTGGCCAATGTCAGCAGTGAAAGTAACAATTTCGCACTGGTAAGTGTCCTGCAACCATTTCAGAATCACTGATGTGTCGAGCCCTCCAGAAAAGGCTAAGACAATTTTGTTAATTTTGGACTGGTGAACTTTCTTAATTTTTCTCATATTTTTACTAGCGTTTATTTTTTTCTTGTATCTCCTGCAAGGAACTGTTCGGATTAATTTCCCCTAATAATAAATATTCCATCAGTGCCTTTTGAGTGTGTAGTCGGTTCTCTGCTTCATCCCACACGATCGATTGTGGCCCATCAATAACATCTGAAGCTACTTCTTCACCACGATGAGCAGGCAAGCAGTGCATAAACAGTGCTTTCTTCTTTGCACACGACATCATCTCTGCATCTACGAGAAAATCAGCAAAATCTTTCCTTCGTTCCTCAGTCTCGGCCTCAAATCCCATGCTGGTCCATACATCAGTGGTAACAAGATCGGCATTTTTCACTGCATCATGTGGATCGGAAAATTCCTCGTAATGGCTGGTGCCATAAAGTCCTGCTTGTTCTGGCTCAATTTCGTATCCAGGTGGAGTAGAAACGTGAACATTGAAGTTAAATACCTCTGCTGCTTGCAACCAAGTGTTACATACATTATTTGAATCGCCAATCCATGCCACTGTCTTACCTGAGATGCTTCCACGTTGTTCAATGAAAGTAAAAATATCACCCATGATCTGGCAGGGATGATATTCATCTGTTAATCCATTGATTACTGGCACCCTTGAATGTGTGGCAAAGCGCTCAATTATGTCATGTTCGTAAGTTCGAATCATGACTATATCTACCATGCGCGAGATCACCCGTGCCGCATCTTCTACTGGTTCACCTCGTCCAAGCTGAGTGTCTCGGGTTGATAGGTAAATTGCTTCTCCACCTAACTGGTGCATTCCAGCCTCGAATGATAATCTTGTGCGAGTTGAATGCTTATCAAAGATCATTGCAAGGGTACGGTCCTCTAGTGGCCAATAACGTTGATATTGCTTAAATTCACTCTTAATCCAGCGTGTGCGCTCGTAAAGGTATTCGAACTCTTCATGGGCAAAATCATTGAATTGTAAAAAATGTTTAAGTTGCATAATATTTGTAAGCCATTAATCAGCGAAGTCTATTTTTTCTTTTCAAGTGATTTGCAATGCCCCTAAAATTCTTTTATTAAAGTGGACACGGTGTTTACCATTTGTTCTGCTTCGCTTCGTTTAAGTACTAATGATGGTAGTAGACGTATCACTTTATCCAAAGTCACGTTAATTAGGAGCTCTTTCTTTAAAGCATCCTTTACTAGATCCCCACAAGGCTTAGAAAGCTCTATACCAATCATCAATCCCTGCCCACGTATTTCCATGACATCCTCCACATCTTCCAATTGTGTCTGGAAAGTTTTACGCATGAAATCACCTTGCTCCATTGCGTTACTCATTAGATCTTCTTCCTCAATTACATTCAGAGTAGTGATAGCTGCAGTACAGGCTAACGGATTACCACCGAAAGTAGAGGCGTGATTGCCTGGCTTGAATACCTCCCCTGCTATGTTTCCGGCAAGACAAGCACCTATAGGGACACCTGAACCAAGTCCTTTAGCTAGCGTTATCACATCTGGAACTATACCGCTATGTTGGAAGGCAAACCATTTGCCACTGCGACCAATGCCACATTGAACCTCGTCTAGCATTAGCAGCCAACCATTCTTGTCACATATCTGACGCAATCCTTTTAAATAGTTCACCTGAGGTACATTGATACCCCCTTCACCTTGAAATGGCTCAACTAGTATTGCGACAATATTTTTGTTATGTACTGCCACTTGTGTTATCGCTTCAAGATCATTGAAAGGCACTCGGGCAAACCCGGTAAGGAGTGGCTCAAAACCGGCTTGAACTTTGCGACTACCACTTGCGGTCAGAGTTGCCATGGTGCGGCCGTGAAAGGATTGCTCCATTACAATGATAGTAGGAAAATCTATACCCTTGTTGTGGCCATATAGCCTTGCTAATTTAATCGCAGCTTCGTTAGCTTCTGCACCTGAGTTGCAAAAGAAGGCTTTATTCATGCCAGACAACAAAGAGAGTTTATGGGCTAGTTTTTCTTGTTTGTCTATACGATACAGATTAGAAGTGTGAATCAACATTCCAGCTTGCTCAGAAATTGCCTTTACAAGTTTAGGGTGGCAATGCCCTAGGCTGCATACACCAATACCGGCAAGAGCGTCAAGATATCGTTTGCCTTGGTCGTCCCATAGCCATACTCCCTTACCTTTGACAAAGGTAACAGGTAACCGCATATAGGTGTTCATCAGATTTTCCATTGGGCAATTCAGTTTTCTAGCGGCAGAATGTAACACGGCGGCAGGAGCCGCCGTACGCAGTGAATTTACTTGTAGCGCCGTTATTCATCTTTACCCATTTAATCAGATTTTTCAAGCCTTTTTCGTCAGGGGTAGTAAGTGGCCTCAAGTAAAATAGGTAAGTAAGGTTAATATTAGTATGCAGTTCATCCGTATATACGAGCACATCACGCTTATCAGATAACTAGTTTCCTTGAGAATCTTGTTTTGGCTGGTTTTGCTTAGCTAGAAACTCTATGGTAAATCATAATAGTGTTGTTACGCATAGTAGCGTGGTGGCATAAGGATAGGTCGAGGGCAAGAAGCGGTCACTGAGGTACATAAAGCTCAGGAGCAATTGAGTTCTTTTGGCGAGGTTACTTTTATCAGGCCATCGCTTTGATAGCTGCAGATAGGCGGCTCTTGTGGCGAGCAGCCTTATTCTTGTGGATAATCTTCTTGTCGGCAATCGAATCTACTGTAGAGCAGGATATCTTGAACGCAGCCTGTGCAGCATTCTTGTCACCAACTTTGACGGCCTTGATTACATGTTTAATCGCTGTGCGAAGTTTGGAACGGAGACTATGATTGTGAACACCTTGCTTCACATTCTGTCTTGCGCGTTTTCTCGTTTGTGCAGTATTAGCCATGAGAGGTTCCCAGCTCATCGGTTGTAAAATAGCCAGTCATTATAAGTCTTTTTTGACATATTACAAGGAGAATAAATGTAATAGCGTGGAAGTTATACTCAGGTTAAGGCATTAATTGTAAAATTAATTACACTTGAATCAGGAGCTCAAAAGTAGACCCTAGGGTAAACACTAGTCGGGCACTAGATTATCATTGTTAGACTAAAGTTGTCTTTAGGTTGCTGAACACTAAAGAATACAAGAGTGTCCATTTTAGCTTAGCTTCTTAGTTACAAAAATTCAGAGAAGAACTTGTGCTTGATATTAAATGGGCGCACTAAACAGCCAAAGAGGAAGGGTATCAGTTAAATTTCCTTTTCGTATTGAGCTAACTCGTTTATAGCGCTAGGGGCCAAAGCAGGTAACTTACGCAAACTAGTTGCAATATTCAGGGTAACATACGTTTCAATGAATCCGCTTAGAGCTTTCGCTGCGGTTAGCAGCATGACTCTGGTATCCCGTATACTAGGGTTTGTACGTGACATGTTAATTGCTCGTATTTTTGGTGCGGGCATGGCTACTGACGCATTTTTTGTCGCTTTTCGTATTCCTAATTTGTTGCGCCGCCTGTTTGCAGAAGGCGCATTCTCATATGCATTTGTACCGATACTCTCGGAATATAAGAATAACCGTACGTTTAAGGAAACGCGCGAACTAATCGATCATGTAGCTGCGTTGATGGTGGTTGTACTATTCGTAGTAACGCTCGTTGGTATAATTGCAGCTCCATTTATTATCTATGTGAGTGCGCCAGGGTTTTCTGCTAACCCACAAAAATTCTCGTTAACAGTAGAACTTCTGCAGATCACATTTCCTTACATTCTATTCATATCGTTAGTTTCTCTAGCGGGTGGCATACTTAATACTTTTGGAAAATTTTCCGTTCCTGCGTTTACCCCTGCGTTTTTGAACCTGTCTTTCATTGGTTGCGCATTGTGGCTCGCTCCACTTTTGGATCCACCGGTATTGGCGCTGGCATGGGCGGTTTTCATAGGTGGTATACTGCAGCTAGCCTTTCAACTACCCTTTCTTGTACGCCTAAAGTTGTTACCGCGCCCACGTCTCAAATCTAATGACACTGGTGCCTGGCGGATAGTCAAACAAATGGGACCGGCAGTATTTGGGGTGTCTGTCGGTCAGATTAGTTTGCTAATAAGTACTATATTTGCTTCCTTTCTTATCACTGGTAGTGTGTCGTGGCTTTACTATGCAGATCGACTAATGGAATTTCCTGCCGGTTTGTTGGGAGTGGCACTGGGGACGGTACTGCTCCCATCTCTTTCCCGCTATTACACCAGCAACAACATCGAAGAATATTCTCGGTTACTTGACTGGGGCTTGCGATTAACTGTGATGATGACACTGCCCGCTGCAGTTGCACTGGCGTTACTTGCTACTCCGCTGATTGCTACGCTATTCTACCATGGTGAGTTCTCTGCTAATGATGTGTTGATGACGCATAATGCGTTGGTAGCCTACAGTTTCGGTTTATTGGGATTGATTTTGATTAAAGTGCTAGCGCCTGGGTTTTACGCGCGTCAAAACATCAAAACCCCAGTAAAAATTGCTGTCATCACTCTTGCTGTTACGCAGCTTATGAATCTTGCATTCATTGTTCCCTTACAGCATACAGGATTGGCATTGGCAATTAGTCTAGGTGCATGTTTCAACGCTAGTCTACTTTACTACAAGCTGCGTAGCCATCAAATTTACCAACCACAACCAGGATGGTTGATCTTTTTTAGCAAAGTACTTGTAGCGTTGGTTGTGATGGCTGCAGTGCTTTGGTTCTCCATGGGCAGCACCACATTATGGCTGGAGAATTCCTCGATGGAGCGTATCATCCGATTAACATGGGTGGTGGCGCTGGGAGCAACTAGCTATTTCACATCTTTATGGTTATTTGGTATCCGTCTTAAGGACTTTTCTAGACGCGGCATTGAGTGAGCCGTCACATGAAAGTTTTTGCCAGCTGCAACTTTATGGTAGTTCAGCCAAATGACTACGATTAGGTTTTAAATTTCTTTTAAATCATTATTTTAGAAAAATGCAATATTGCCTCTTATTTTCAGAGGTATAAACTCGTTGTGCGATATGAGAAGCAGCAAAATTTCTCCTTTTCTATAACTAGATTATCTGATGAATTTGAATGAAAGGGGATAAAGTAAAAAATTATTATGAAAATTGATACAATGTATACTCACAATATGAAGTTATAAACCCTCAGTTATTCTTGACATTGCCATTTACCAATAAAGAAGTTGTACTGCTAGGTTGAACCCGACATACTTTTATGGCAGACTCCACCAGTCGTTAGAGAAGAGATGATTATGCTTATTCCACACCTAAACTTTTTCAGGGCTTCTATCCTATTACTTTTGGGGGTATTTCTATCTGGTTGCGCCACTCCTACTACCCAGATAGACCCATACGAATCGATGAATCGTTCTATATTTTCTTTTAACGAGTCATTGGATGATAATGTGATGAAACCGGTGGCAGAGGGCTACAGATTTGTAACGCCTGATCCTGTCGAAATAATGATCAGTAATTTTTACTCTAATCTTGATGATGTAAAGGTGATATTTAATGATCTTTTACAGCTAAAATTTAGAAATGCCGGAGCTGACAGCACACGTTTTCTGATTAACACTATTCTTGGGATGGGAGGTCTAGTTGATTTTGGAACTGACTATGGTTTTCCAAAGAGACATGAAGACTTTGGTCAGACGCTAGGCCATTGGGGTGTTTCTACTGGCCCTTATATAGTATTACCCATTATAGGGGGGAGCAATATGCGCGATGCTCCTGCAATGTTGGTGGACGTGGCCGCCAACCCAGCCACTTATATGGGGTTCGTTACAATTGGTATTGCTCCAGCGATGGGAGCGGTAGCAGCTGTTGATACGCGTGCGGGTCTGTTGGATACAGAAGAAATTGTAGACGAGGCTGCACTAGATAAATACGAATTCTTACGTGATGCTTATTTGCAGCGCCGGCGTAGTTTGGTACATGATGGCAACCCACCACGTTCTATGGATGATGAATTAGAGGGGCCAGATGAAACGGATCAGGACTTGGTTTCGTCTACCGAGAAGAAGCGTTCTATTACCATAGAATATATAGATCCAGAAGATTCGGAAAATCAAGGTGCATCCACAGATTAACCAGCGGCCCCGTAGGCAGGAAAAATATTTCCTAGATTTCTGATTTCACTACAGCAGTATTTGCTTCTTATTCGGCTTAGTTCTGATTAAAGAAATGGCGGGGTAGGGCATCAGTGCCATCCCGCCATTTCTTTTATCGTTCTGAATCAAGCACAAATAGAGAACTTGGTGTAGCGTTGTTTTACGTGCCTTAAGCAGTGGGTTTAATATAAAATTAATAGCCAAACTGCTAGGATGCAAAGATTTACGTTAATTTAGTAGCGATTGTGACTGGAAAATAAAACGTAAACTGCAAGTATAAAAAAAAGTATAAAAAAGCCAGCTGACCAATCAGGAATAGTGAGCGACATAAATTCCCATGTCACATCTGCACAGTCTCCATTAGCTTCAAACATACTTGGCCACCATTTGGCTATAAATAGGTCATTCAGGAATTTTTCTTCAGTACTAATTCCGCATTCGAACGCTTCAGGATATCGAATTAACCAGGAATGGCGTAGTGCAACTAACGTCCCAAGAAGTGCGAATACGGCTATTAAGCTACTATATATTTGACAACCAACGCCTCGTGAATTATGGAAAAACGCAAATAGAGCCGTTAAACCTACCAGCCAATAGGCAACTCGTTGTGCTATGCAAAGCGGACAAGGTAAAAGGTGGGTTACTAACTGAAGATATAGAGCATATCCAACCAAGCTTGTACAGCTCAGAAATATCAACAAAAAAACTACTCTTGTTCCTAGTTTCATTTACATATTTTGACCAGCTGTAGAAGTCGGATTCGACCTTTGCACGGTCTCAACTTTCTTTATCCTTCTCATTTCTCCCGCTACCATTTTATATTCCAGTAAGCGGCATTCAAGCGCAGTCTTAAATAAGGGGGACTCGACGTGAGGCAGCTAAACGTATTAATTTTGGGAGAAGGGTATCGGCGGTGAAAAAATAAGCGTTCCAGCCGATGAATTTTTTCTTTAGTACATCCCCTAGTTTTGGATAGAGTTCTGTAAGTTCTTTCTGTTCACTTGTACGTTTGCCATAAGGCGGATTAGTAATAAGTATGCCGGCTGATGCGGGTGCGGGAATTTCTAAAATGTTTCCCTGTTTCAGTACAACTATCTCAGCAAATCCAGCCATAGAAAGATTGGCATGGGCATCTACTAGAGCATTACCATATAAGTCGTTGCCATATATTGGCTGAGGTAATTTTGGCTTCTGTCGGGCTACAGATTTTCTTTTCAATTTATTCCACAGCACGCCATCAAATTTCTTAAGTTTCTCAAAAGCAAAACTACGCCCTGTTCCCGGTGCAATATTTAGTGACATTTGTACAGCTTCAAGAAAAATGTACCCCTGTCGCACATTGGATCTAATAGTGGGGCACCAGGCTTCCAGCCAGCAAGTTGCAATATCCCAGCGGCGAGATTTTCTCGGAGTGGAGCCTCTCCAGAAGTTTTTCGTAAATTTCGCTTAATCAGTGCATCTCCCGATGTGTCTAGATATAAAGTAAATTTTTGCGCATCGAGAAATCCGTGCACACGGACATCCGGGGTTGCTGTGTCCACGCTAGGGCGTTTGTTGGTACGTTCGTGGAATTTGTCACAGATTGCGTCCTTGATTTTCAGAGTAATAAAATCAAGGCTGCGAAGCGGACATGTAATTGCTGCGACATTAACACGGATTGTAAGTGTTGGTGAGAACCATCCGCCCCATGGTAACATGCGAGTGATTCGGTAAATATCAGCTTCATTCATGTGGGCAATGTTACCTTAGTACCAACACGGTAAGGGGGTAGTTTATTTATTAGCTCTTACGCCTACGCCATAGGCGAGCAGTACCCACGCACTTAGAAATGCTATGCCACCGAGTGGCGTAATCGCACCTAGCTCACGTATTCCTGTTAGACTGAGTGCGTAGAGACTGACTGAAAATAGTACAATTCCTGCAAGCATTAACCAGCCTGCTAGTGCTACAGACTTAGATTCAGGAAAATTTAACAACACCAAGCCGACCACGATGAGACCAAGTGCATGATAGAAATGATATTGCACACCTGTCTGATACACACTAAGCATTTCTGCAGAGAGCCTTAGTTTTAAACCATGTGCACCAAAGGCGCCGAAAGCCACGCACAGAAACGCATTGATAGCGCCAAGTATGAGAAAGATTCTTGGCATTAGAGATATGATTCCTTGATCGAAAAAATTCAGTATTCTGGCTTGAAATATATGATTTAAGTGGGAAAAACTATACCAAGCGTGTTAATGTTTGGTGTGGGCTGCCTAAGCTTCCAGTCTGCACTACCCATTCTGGAATGTCCACATAGATAGAGAGATTTTTATGATAATGTCACTGTCCTTGTCTAGATTTCTATTTTCCTTTTTCTAACACTTTAGCCTTGCCCCATCCTTTGGCCAATGATACTCGGATGTCATCACCAATGCTGAACTGATCACTACTTCGTAGCACGTTACCGTCTTTGTCGTAAGCGATGCTATAGCCACGCTCTAGTACAGATTGTGGGTTTAGGTGGGCAAGGTGTATTTCCTGTCGTTGCAATTCAGATGTGAGCGTATCAAAATGGTGAATAACTACTCGACGTAATCGAAGATCTAATTCGTATAGTTGTGTTTCCAAGCGAGAGACGTCTGGCCTTGCACTAGTAATGCGCTGATTCAGTTCACGCAGAGACCAACGTCGATTATCGAAGTAACGTAGCCAGATGCTGGCAAGTCGTTCGCGAAAATGTTGGAGGCGCATAAATTGGATATGAATTTGTTCATTTGGGTGTATTAGACGGTGTGAAAGCATGTCAATGTGTTGCATGCGGTTTTCAATACTACTCTGCATTATGCGTTGTATACGGCTATACAGGGTTTTTATGTGATGCAATAATTCTTCACGATCCGGACAAATAAGGTGTGCTGCACCAGTAGGAGTTGGCGCACGAATATCAGCAATAAAATCTGCAATAGTAAAATCAGTTTCATGACCTACGCCGCAGATGATTGGAATCGGGCATAAAGCAATTGTTCGCGCTACAATCTCTTCATTAAATGCCCACAAGTCTTCAATATCACCACCGCCTCGACAAAGAATTAATACATCGCATTCACTACGTTTAGTTGTTGTCTGGATAGCCCTCGCTATTTTTATTGCTGCACCATCTCCTTGTACTGGGGTGGGGTAAATAATTACTGGTATAGAAGGCATGCGGTGTTGTAACGTGGATAGCACGTCGCGCAGGGCTGCTCCAGAATAGGAAGTTACAATGCCTATTTGTTTTGGAAAAGATGGTAGCGGTTTTTTACGGGCGGGATCAAACAGTCCCTCTTTCTCTAGTTTGGCCTTGAGTTGCTCAAATGCTTTAAATAGAGCTCCCCGTCCTGCCAGTCGGATTGTATTTACGTTCAGCTGAAAATCTCCACGTGCTTTGTAAAGTGTTACTAATGCACGTACTTCAACCTGCATACCGTCTTCAGGTTGCCAATCAAGATACTTGTTTTTGTGGTTGAAAATAACACAACGTACTTGCGCATTGGCGTCCTTAAGGGAAAAATACCAGTGTCCCGAATCGTATCGCTTAAGATTAGATATTTCACCACTGACCCATAGCAGTGGAAAGGCATGTTCAAGCAAGTCCTTGGCGCTATGGTTTAATTCACTTACACTCAAGATAGCATGCGCATCTGTTTCTGGGAGGGAGAATGCATTTTTACATTCTACAATAATCCACATTTGATACAAAATTGCATCATTGCATTGAGCAAACTCATGTGAATCTTGTTAAAATAAATAACTATATGATATTAAATAAATAAATTAAAGGTTAGAAATTAATCAGATTAGAAAATACTGTTGTGAGCGAGTGACTTAATCGTAATTTACAAACTACCCACAAACTTTTTCACCGTAATTGTGGACAAGAATAAATCATCATGTTTCTGAATAATAATATGCTTTCGTCCTTGCTGAAAACATGTAGGCACGATACATTACGACTCTAATTTCTACCTAGGTCAATGAGGAGAATATTATTTGTTTGCTCTAATTGAAGCCGCCGGCTGGCCAATCTGGCTGATTATTATAGCTTCTATCATCGCTGTTGGGGTTATTGGCGAACGGGCGTGGACTCTACGTTTAAGTACGGTGACTCCGAAAGGTTTGCTGTCCAAAGTGATTCGAGAATGTCGGGAGCGTGGTGTGAGTACAGACATGCTTGTGCGTCTACATTCGCATTCACCCTTAGGCCAGGTATTTGCAGCAGGGTTGAAGAATGTCAAAAGTACACGCGAAGTCATGAAAGAATCTATTGAAGAAGCTGGCCGTGCTGTTTCTCATGATCTTGACCGTTATTTGACCACTCTCGGCACTATTGCTTCCATGAGTCCGTTGCTGGGATTGTTTGGAACCGTAATTGGTATGATTGAAATTTTTGGCTCCAATTCCCCAACTGGTGGCAACAATCCGGCACAGCTTGCTCATGGTATTTCTGTAGCGCTTTACAATACTGCATTCGGTATTCTGGTGGCAATACCAAGCATGATTTTTTACCGTTATTTTCGTGCTAAAGTAGATTCTATGGTAGTAGGAATGGAATTACAGGCATTGAAACTGGTGGAGGCTGTCCACGGTGAGCGCAAGGTTTGATTTGATAGAGGGAACAGTTCATATTTATTTTTTAGGATACGGCTAAATCGTCTAATGAATTTTCAACGTGGCAGACAGAAGGAGGAGCCGGAAATTAATTTAGTTCCGATGATTGACGTGTTGCTGGTGATTTTAATATTTTTGATGATTACCACTACATATTCGAAATTTTCTGAACTGGAGATAAGTTTGCCGCAAGCAACAGCGGATAAACCCTTTGATCATTCCAATACCATAAACGTGTCAGTGAACTCTATCGGTGGTTATGTGATTAATCGTATACCTGTCAAATATAATAGTGTGGAAGGACTCAGCGATGAATTACGTACAGCTGCAGGTGACGAGCAGGATCCAGTGATCGTCATTAATGCTGATGCTAATGCCACGCATCAGTCTGTTATCTCTGTAATGGAAGCTGCTCACCTTGCTGGGTATAAACACATCACTTTTATGACTGAAACTCGAAGTAGAAAGTAGTAGAGCTGCATTGCTGGATCATGAGACCTAGGTAAAATTATGATAAAGAATAGGAAAAACCTACGATTAACCCAGGGCTTGTAGTTCGACAAAGAAACTAACTAGTGGTTTTTGAGCATGGTAAATATAATTGTAGGCCTATTTAGAATAGGCGCTAAAAATATTGAGGAAATGATTCATGGACGCAAAGCTGCTTGATATTCTAGTGTGCCCACTGTGTAAGGGTCCGCTGTTGTATAGGAAGTCTGAGGGCGAACTGATCTGCAAAGCAGATCGACTTGCTTTCCTTATCAAAGATGGTATCCCAGTGATGTTAGAAGACGAGGCTCGTAAATTACCCGCTGAAGAAGAAATTTGATCCAGATAAAATGTTTTGATAGGTACAAATATCAGCAGACTAAGATCTTGCAGTGTTCTTCTGCGAAATTTTATTATCAGGAAAATGAACTAGATGGACTCAAATATTGCAGCCATTCTTGGTGCACTCGTAGCTGATTCTGCCACACTTGGCTTGCATTGGATTTATGATCCAAAGCGTATTGCTGAAATAGAGGCATCGAAAGGATTAGTGTTTTTACAGCCTGAAGCTGGTCATTATACTGGCATAAAGGGATATTTTGCACATGGTGACAAGGTGGCTGGGGAATCAACCGTCTACGGTGAAGTGTGCCTATTAATGCTCCAGCATTTAGTAAAGTATGGTAACTTTAATCGTATTGAGTATCAGGCTGAATTCCGAGCGTACTTTGGTCCAGGTGGTAAGTATATCGGATATGTCGATTCTCCCACACGCCAGACATTATATACGCTAATACCGCTTGATCCTGCGGCATTTCCAGCGGCATCAGGAGCAGATGACGACCAGTTCTTATCTCTGGCGGCAATTCCATCATTGGTTGCAACCCACTCCGATACTCTAGAAGTGTTGATGAAACGAGTTGATGAAATGGTACGTGTGACAAATAATAACGACTTTGCAGTTACTTCCGCAAAATGCTCCGCTGCAGCATTGTTCAAGATACTTCATGGCACGTCAATTACACATGCATTGGTCGATGCCCTACAGTTTGCAGGCGATAAGCTCAGAACACTACTTGAACAGGCACTTGCTATACAGACGCTGGATAGTGTTGCAGTTGCAGAGCACTTCGGCTCTGCCTGCCATGTGGCAGAAGGGTTACCCGTAGTTTTTCATATCGCAAAGTGTGCACCAGACTATCAAACTGCAATAAAGGCCAATATTCGTGCTGGGGGGGATAATTGTGGTCGTTCCATTATGCTCGGTGCGTTTATGGCAGCATATATGGTAAAGAAGGGTGGGCTTACGTTTCCTGTTCCACTTGAGTGGCTTGCGCGGTATGGAAAGATTGTTGTTGCTTCTGATGCATGTACGAAGCTTTAGCTAGGCATTTTGTATGCATAAGGCTACTGGAAAATTTGTACGTGGGGCATCAGATTTTAATAATGGAATACCTACATGATGCTGTAAGTAAAAATATGCGTGCTAAGCTAAAGTTGGAAAATGCACAGAAGTGACGCAAACTATTTGTGAGAGGACCTAGTATGACAACAACGCCAGGTAATTTATTTATTCTTAGCGCTCCCTCTGGTACGGGGAAAACTAGCTTAATTGAAGCGTTGTCCCAGACAGATATTGACTTAAGTTTATCTGTTTCATACACCTCACGATCAATGCGTTTAGGAGAAGTAGAAGGGCGCGATTATTATTTTGTGGAGCGTAAAATATTCGAACAAATGTTGGAACATGGTGAATTTTTAGAAAGTGCGGAAGTGTATGGAAATCTGTATGGAACTTCGCAAAAATGGATCAACAAGGCTATAGATTCTGGACAAGACATTTTGCTTGAGATTGATACTCAAGGCGCGCAACAGGTTCGTAGGTTTTTTTCCAATGCGGTTAGCATTTTTGTTTTGCCCCCTTCGATAAAGGTACTTGAAACCCGTTTAAGAAATCGCAACCAGGATTGCGAGGAGGCGATTGCTCGGCGGATGGCGGCAGCGCGCCAGGAAATCAGCCACGTGAGAGAATATGACTATGTTATTATCAATGAGAATCTGGATAAGGCGCTCAGGGAACTAGTTTGTGTCGTACAGGCCGAGCGTTTAAGAATGGCGGTACAACTTGTTCGTCATCATGATTTAGTAATGCGGCTCGGATAAATGTTATATAAGAAATCAATTTAATAATTCCTTTATTCTATCATATACTTTATTTGGGTTGATGCGGGGATGCTTGTCACACCACTGTTATTTTTTATGAATACATTAATTTGTTTTAATATCATACTAGGAGAATCACCATGGCGCGGATTACGGTCGATGATTGCTTGAAAAGAATTCCCAACCGCTTTGATATGACTTTGGCAGCTACAATTAGGGCGAGGCAAATTTCAATTGGAAGCTCCCCTATGGTAGAGTCTCCGCGTGATAAACCTACAGTTATTGCCTTGCGCGAGTTGGCTCAGGGAAAATTTGGATTAGAAATTTTAAACATAGGACATATATAATTTTACACAATGATGTAGAGCATTTAGCGAAAATTTATTCTACCTGTTTAGCAACCAAGGGTGATACTCTATCCAAATACATAGAGAGCTATAAGGATGTTCCCCGTTTCAGCATATCTATGTTGTGAGCCAATTGGTGAGACGGAAAATTAAGGAAATTCCGATGCGAGCAAAAAGCCTGCCGGACTCCTCTGCTGCTACCTCTGGGGCGGAATTCCTATTCCATGAATTATCCGGTTATCTAAAGCCGGAAGATATTTCTCAGCTTCAAAATGCCTATTTCTTTAGCCAAAGCGCGCATTCCGGACAGTACAGAAAATCTGGAGAGCCATACATTTCTCATCCTCTAGCGGTAGCTAGCATACTTGGTAAATTGCACTTGGATACTCAGACGCTGACCGCGGCGTTGCTTCATGATGTAATGGAGGATACACACGTTTCTAAATCTGAGATCAGCAATAGATTTGGGACAGCAGTAGCGGATTTAGTGGATGGTGTTTCTAAGCTTGATAAGATTGAGTTTCAAACTCATGCGGATGCTCAAGCGGAAAATTTTCGTAAGATGCTACTGGCAATGGCGCGCGATGTCCGAGTTATACTTATCAAGTTAGCGGACCGACTTCATAACATGCGAACACTGGAAGCAATGAGGCCTGAGAAGAGGCGCCGCACTGCTCGTGAAACCATGGAGATTTATGCCCCCATTGCTAACCGGTTAGGTCTCAATAATATTTATCAGGAACTACAGGAACTTAGCTTCCTTAACCTTTTCCCAACACGCTACAGGGTTTTGACCAAGGCGACCAAGGGAGTGCGCGGTAATCGAAGAGAAGTATTGAAGAAAATTCTTGACGCGATCAGGAAATGTTTATATGAAGCAGGGCTCAATACAAAGGTGAGTGGGCGAGAAAAGCAACTCTATAGCATCTACAAGAAAATGGTGGAGAAGCACCTCACATTTTCCGAGATATTTGACATTTATGGTTTTCGTGTCGTCGTCAAGGATATACCCTCATGCTACATTGCGCTTGGTGCCCTACATAGCCTGTACAATCCAATTCCTGGGAAAGTTTAAAGACTATATTGCGATTGCTAAGGCAAACGGCTACCAGTCATTGCACAGCACGCTATTAGGGCCATATGGTACCCCCATAGAATTACAGATTCGCACCCCTGAGATGCACAGAATCGCTGAGGCTGGTGTTGCCTCACACTGGTTATATAAGAGTTCTGATGCCGATTTAAACGACATACACATGAGAACCCACCAGTGGTTACAAAGCTTGCTAGAAACACTGAGTGATTCTGACGATTCTTTAGAGTTTCTAGAGCACCTTAAAGTTGATCTGTTTCCAGGAGAAGTTTACGTATGCACCCCACAAGGGAAAATTTTGACGTTACCCAAAGATTCTACAGCCGTAGATTTTGCCTATGCAGTTCATACAGACATTGGTAATTGCTGTGTGGCTGTAAAAATTAATGGAGAAAATGCTTCGCTACGAACAAAGCTCAGGAGTGGAGATCGTGTAGAGATTGTTACGGCACCACATGCAGAACCCAATCCTGCATGGCTTACTTACGTGGTTACTAGCAAAGCGCGCTCTCATATTCGACACTTTCTAAAGACTATGCAATTCGAGGAGTCTGCCGAATTTGGGAAACGTTTGCTAAATCAAGCATTGCTGTCATTTAATATTGATCCACAGACTATAAGTGAAGCCCAGTGGGAGAAACTTGCTCGGGAAAGTGGCGCTAAGTCAAAAAAAGAATTACTAACAGACATGGGATTAGGGAAACATTTGCCAGCTTTAGTTGCAAAACGCTTGGCAACACCTGGAGAGTCTGTTTCTAGGCCAAGTGGGGGGGGATGATGCTATCGCTATCCTAGGGACTGAAGGTATGGCGGTGCAATTTGCTAAATGCTGTCATCCTATCCCGGGCGACCCTATTTTTGGTTTTATAAAGAAGAATCAGGGACTAGTGATTCATATCCATGATTGTCCATTAATTGCTAAAAACCGAAGAAGTAAGAACAACTGGCTTGACGTAACATGGAGTCAAGATATTACTAAGCTTTTCGAAGCCAGCATCAAGATGGTTGTCGTAAATCAGCGTGGTGTGTTGGCAAGGGTTGCAACAGGTATTGCTGAAGCTGGATCTAATATTGACAATATTTCCATGGAAGGCGATGGTGCTCATACCACCATGCATTTTACTTTGCAGGTTAGTAACCGTCAGCATCTAGCAAAATTAATGCGCAGTCTGAGGCATATTAATGAGGTGGCAAGAATTACCCGAGTGAGAGGCTGAGTAGACTGCACTCTGTCTGTTTGGTATGCGGTAGAATATACCACATTAACAGTGATACAAAACGAACGAAAAATCTGTCATAATTTGACCTACTATGAAGGACACGGAAATATCGACTCTCGATTTCACAGCACCAGAAGCGTCGTCTTCTGGTGCTGAGAAATCGGTCAAGCCTGAAACCTCATCCTCTAACATAGAGGATTTGCTCAATCAGGCCAATACTGAGGTTGAAAGAGCGATTCGTAACTTTGAACTTGCTCTAGAATCAGGGTTAATTGATGAAAATATTTGGCAGCTGTTAGCTTATTTATACATGGGAACTGGCCAGATGGAAAACTTTAGCGGCCTTGATAGGCGGTATGAAGAGGCCTTCGGTGCGCCTATTTTGGCCGGTTTGCCTCAGCAGAAAATGCATTTAGATTCTGACCGTGTTGTTTTTGAAATGCCTCAAAAGATCGTATGCGGCTCCTTGCCTGATATTGCTTCAGTACAGGAAGCGTGCGCTTCGTCTAAGGGCGCCATACTAGATTTTTCCCATGTACATGGTGCTGATACTAATGGACTTATGGAGCTCGTTGAATTCTTTTCACAATTACCGCATGATCAAACAAAGCCTGAGATGGCGGCAATTGACCGCTTTATTTCCAGCTTAGGGAAAGCGGCCGAGGATACCGCTGGAACTCAGGAAATGTGGAGTATGTTGTTCGAGTATATGCGTTTTTGTAATGATATGAATGCTTTTGATGAGCTTGCTATTAAATTTGCCGTGCGTTTTGGCATCTCGCCGCCATCTTGGTAGATATTTGTACTTTCCTATAAATTATCATAAACTCAATAAGTTGTAATCAATATCTAGAATTTTTGCAACTAGTTTGCAACTGTGCGCCCTATACCATTTCCGTAATGTTTTATCAGAACATATTTATAGGAGAGGGTTGAACAAATGGAATTTGACGAATAGAGCGATACATCAACACTGTGCTTAGTTGCTTGTCTTTGTGTCGAGATTAACGTTTGCTGTCTACTCAAAGCGGACACTCAGAAAATCAATATTTAAGCTAAACGGTTGATGTGACTTCATCGTGTCAGCCCGGAGAGGTATTTAATTCAACTTAACCCGATTCTTTGGATAATTGCAGGATAAAGACATGACGGAACAAGATTGAACTCGTCACTTATTTCTGATAATAATGTGCTTGGGGTAAGATCAACTACGTTTACTAATATTCCTAATATAGCAGCAACTAAAGCCCACTATGATCTTGTCTCGCACTTCCCAGTACGCTATTCAGGCTCTTATTTTTATGGCCATACAACCCCGCGGCGTGGCAGTGCTTAATCGCACAATTGCAGAACACATAGGAGTACCTCCAACTTATCTTGCAAAGGTGCTACAGAATCTGTGCAGAAGTAATTTACTTTATTCTTTTCGTGGAAAGCAAGGTGGCTTTTGCCTTCAAGAACGAGGTAAGGATATTAATTTGATGCAGATTGTCCATATTACCGAAGGTTAAGGATTTACCGAGGAATGTGTGCTGGGATTCAAAGTTTGTAGCGACAAAATACCATGTCTAATGCACGCAGAGTGGTTGCCAATTAAGCAGGAAATCGTAAAATTACTACGAGATCAAACTTTGGGTTTTCTAGCTACTACAGTGCTTAGTGGCAAATACAAGTTGATTGATTTGCCCGGGGCCGTACTAGGTGGAAAATAGGTAGACAAAATATTCATGATTAAACTTCATTAATGATAGCCATTTTAGGTTGAATCATGTCATGCATGGTGTAGCCGATTCCACCGATACCATAACCAGATGAGCGACGTCCTCCAAATGGCATCCAATCTACGCGGAAGGCTGTGTGGTCGTTAACCATGACGGCTGTTGCATCAAGGTGTTTTATACAATCATTAGCCACATCTAAATCACTAGTATAGATTGCTGCCTGGAAAGCCACATTCAGGCTATTGGCGATTTCTATGGCTTCCTTGCGATCTGTGTATGAATATACACACACCACCGGACCAAAGATTTCCCTAGTAGATACTTTTGCATCTATAGGTGGATTAAGGATAACTGTCGGAGCGTAAGTCGTATTACTAAGTTTCTTGCCCCCAGTGAGTAATTCTGCACCCTCGCTCACAGCTTCCTGTACCCATTCATCCACTCGATCCACTTCACGAGGTAAAATCAAGGGACCAACTTCAGTATCTTCTTTTGTGGCATCACCTACCTTCAGTTTAGATGCGCCAACTGACAGACGTTTTGCTACGTCATCTGTAATAGAATCATGAACAAACACACGCTGTACAGAAACGCATACTTGCCCAGCATGATAGAACCCACCCTTGAGAAGTGATGGGATAGTTTTATTCAAATCTGCTGTTTCATCAACAATTACTGGAGCTGCACCACCGTGCTCTAATGCGCAGCGCACACCGGGAGCTAATTTGCTCTTTAGTTGCCAGCCAACTTTTGCAGAGCCAATAAAGGTAAAGAAATTAATTTTTTCACTTGTAACTAATTTCTCTGCGACATCGTTATCACACACACAGACCTGACACCAATCCTGTGGAAATCCAGCTTGGTGCACCAATTCAACAAAACGAATACAGTTCAGTGGTGTAGTTAATGCGGGCTTCACAATAATCGGGCAGCCCACAGCGATTGCAGGAACAACTTGGTGAATAATCAAATTTAGCGGATGATTAAAAGCACTCACTGCTACCACAACTCCTATAGGCTCATAAGTTGTATAGGCTTTCCTACAGATAGATGCTGGAGTATGCCCCATTGGAATTTCTTTACCACACATAATATTGGGGAGTTCATTTACCGCAAGATGAATTCCATCGATCGCTCGGGTGACTTCAATACGTGCATCTACCAGTGGCTTGCCTCCTTCTTGTGCAATTAGCATGGCAAAACTTTCTGCTTCTTTCTCCACTAGCAAAGCTAATTTCTTCAAAATTGCTATACGCTCATGATGCTCTTTCCAGCCATCACGGTTCTTAAAAAGTGTTTCTGCCTTTTCCAGCATAGTTCTTGCATCTGCAACTGTTTGCATCTGAATAGTTTCAATTAGAGAGCCATCAAACGGAGAATTCACGTTTAATGATTGGGCCTTTTTTGTTTCTGCTATTTCTGTCATATCACCAGCTATCGTTCATAGGCTAGCACTGGTGCAAGCCATTTTTCTGTCTGTTCCAGCGTCCAGTGTTTTCGCTTTGCATAATCTTCTACTTGATCTTTATCTATCTTGCCGACGGCAAAATAGTTGGCCTCAGGGTGCGAAAAATAGAAACCAGATACTGCCGCTGTAGGGATCATGGCATAGGATTCAGTCACGACAATACCAGCGTTCTCTGGAGCTTTCAATAACTCAAATAATGGACCCTTTTCTGTATGGTCAGGACAAGCCGGGTAACCTGGTGCAGGGCGGATACCAAGATATTTTTCAGAAATGAGTTCCTCGTTGCTCAGAATTTCATCCTTTGCGTAACCCCAGAATTCACGTCGTATCCGTGAATGTATATGTTCGGCGAAGGCTTCTGCCAAGCGGTCGGCTAGTGCTTTTAGTATGATGCCATTGTAGTCGTCATGTGCGTCTTCATATGCTTTTACTCTTGCATCAATACCAAATCCGGTGGATACCGCAAATGTGCCTATAAAATCCTGAATACCGGTTTCCTTTGGGGCAATAAAATCTGCAAGGCATAAATTAGGTCGCCCCGACGGTTTTGTAGTCTGTTGTCGAAGACCATGATAATTCATTGCAATTTTAGTCCTGGATTTGTCGGTATAAATCTCAATGTCATCGTGATTTACCGAATTAGCAGGGAATAGACCGAACACAGCATTGGCAGAAAGCCACTTTTGCGCAACAATCTTTTTCAGCATGCTTTGAGCATCATGGAATAGATTACTAGCGGTTTCACCGACTACATTGTCTTGAAGAATTGCAGGATAACGTCCGGATAATTCCCAAGCTTGAAAAAATGGCGTCCAGTCAATATAGGGCAATATTTTTTCCAGCGGGTAATTCTTTAGTGACCTTACACCGATGAAACCAGGTTCTGGGGGAACATAGTTTTTCCAATCGGTTCTAAACGCATTTTTTCGGGCTTCTGCTATCATCAACATTGGAGCCTGTCCCTTTTTATTCTTGTGCTGAGTGCGAACTTTCTCGTATTCAGCTTTGATGCTTTGCATATAATCTTTCTTTAAATCCTGTGATAGCAAATTGCTGCATACACTTACTGCACGACTTGCATCTGGTACCCACACGGTGACACCATTTTTGTAATGAGGTTCAATTTTCACTGAGGTATGGACACGAGAAGTAGTTGCGCCACCTATCAATAGGGGAATGGTAAATCCCTCGCGTTGCATTTCTTTAGATACATGCGCCATTTCCTCCAGGGATGGTGTAATCAGTCCTGATAGCCCGATAATGTCGGCTTGTTCACGTCGTGCTGTTTCCAATATTTTTGCACAAGGGACCATCACACCCATATTTACTACTTCATAGTTGTTACACTGGAGTACTACCGTAACGATATTTTTACCTATGTCATGTACGTCGCCCTTGACAGTAGCAATGACAATTTTGCCCCTTGGTTTTGAGTCACCAGATTTTTTCTTCTCTTTCTCGATAAATGGCAGAAGATGTGCAACAGCTTGTTTCATCACACGTGCTGACTTTACTACTTGTGGTAGAAACATTTTACCGGAACCAAACAAATCGCCAACAACATTCATCCCATTCATTAGCGGTCCTTCGATAACTTGTATCGTACGACCACCTTGATTACTTATTTCTAGTCGTGCTGCCTCAGTATCTTCAATGATATAGGTAGTGATACCTTTGACTAATGCACGTGTTAATCGTTGTTGAACTGGTTCATTACGCCAAGTTAGATCCTCAATATTTTCTTTACTCTGTCCCCTGAAGTTTTCAGCGAATTCAACCAGTCTTTCAGTAGCATCAGGACGCCGGTTGAGCAACACATCCTCAACTCGTTCCAACAAATCCTTTGGAATATCAGAATAAACGCCTAGTTGTCCCGCGTTAACAATTCCCATAGTCATGCCAGCGCGGACTGCATGATACAAGAAGGCCGTATGGATTGCCTCCCGCACTGCCTCCTGGCCGCGAAAAGAGAACGAAACGTTAGATACTCCTCCGCTCACTTTGGCATAGGGTAGAGTTTGTTTGATAACACGTGTAGCTTCAATGAAATCAATGCCGTAATTATTATGTTCCTCAATGCCAGTGGCAACTGCGAAAATATTCGGATCAAAAATAATATCTTCTGGAGGGAAAAGTACCTGATCAACTAGAATTCGGTAACATCGAGTACAAATTTCTATTTTGCGCGCCTGCGTGTCTGCTTGGCCAGATTCGTCGAAAGCCATTACTATCACGGCTGCTCCGTAGCGTCTGGCGAGTTTAGCGTGCTGAATAAATTCTTCTTCACCTTCTTTTAGGCTGATAGAGTTGATCACGGCCTTGCCTTGCACTCTTTTTAGCCCAGCCTCAATAACAGACCACTTGCTTGAGTCGAGCATAATTGGTACACGACTGATATCCGGTTCAGCAGCAATTAGGTTGAGGAATGTCACCATGGCCTTTTGTGAATCAAGCATTGCCTCGTCCATGTTGATGTCAATGATTTGTGCACCGTTTTCTACCTGACTACGAGCAACACTTAGTGCTTCTGTGAAATCATTATTAAGTATTAGACGTGAGAAGGCTTTGGAGCCAGTAACGTTGGTACGCTCACCTACATTTACGAATAACGAATCATCACCAATATTGAGTGGCTCCAAGCCAGATAGCCGCAGTTTTTTTGGAATGTCAGGGATGACGCGTGGCTCAATTTCTTTCACCGCATCAGCAATAGCTTTGATATGTGCAGGTGTGGTACCACAGCAGCCGCCGACAATGTTAACAAAACCCGATTGCGCAAAGTCCTTAATCAGTTTTGCGGTATATCCCGGGTGATTCGTCATAACCTGTTTCTGCTAGTGGGTTAGGTAGGCCGGCGTTGGGATGTGCACTGACATATACTCCAGAAACTTTAGAAAGTTCCTCAATATATGGTCGCATTAGTTCTGCACCAAGGGCACAATTAAGTCCCACTGACAATGGCTGGACATGACTTACTGAGTCCCAAAATGCTTCAGGAGTTTGTCCAGAAAGTGTACGTCCGGAGGCGTCGGTTATCGTTGCTGAAATCATGATAGGAATACGAATAGCGAAAGTTTCAAAATACTGGTCTATTGCAAACAGTGCAGCTTTAGCATTTAGCGTGTCAAAAATTGTTTCTACCAATAAAATATTTGCGCCGCCATCTACCAAGCCACGAATGGATTCAGAATAGTCTGTTACTAATTTATCGAAAGTAATGTTACGGAACCCGGGGTCGTTTACATCTGGCGAAATAGAGGCAGTTTTAGTGGTTGGTCCTATCACTCCGGCGACAAAGCGTGGCTTATCTGGAGTTTTTGCTTCTATTGCTTGTACTGCTTCATGCGCCAGCTTCGCGCCAGAGAGATTTAGCTCGTACACCAGATCTTGCATATGATAATCGGCCATTGATGCTGAATTAGAATTGAAAGTGTTAGTCTCGATAATGTCAGCACCTGCTTCTAGATAGCTAGTATGAATTGCGTGAATAATTTGTGGCTGAGTGAGCGTTAGGAGATCATTATTTCCCTTGAGATCCTGAGGAAAATCTGCGAAACGCGTACCGCGATAATCTGCTTCGTTGAGTTTATAACTCTGGATCATGGTTCCCATGGCGCCATCTAACATCACGATACGATGCGTAAGCAGGTCATTTAACAGGGCAGTACGGTGGTGTTTGTTCATAGCTAGACTATATTCAAAATAGATAATTTTATCATGCCACGTTAAGCTGACGCTGTAACTTGGTGGGTGAGAAGGCATCCATCCCGCCTCATAATCTTGTTGAGTGGGTGGGCCAAACTTTTCTATAGAGCCCGTGCGGTCACGTTAAAGCTTCCATATCAATCTTACTTTGTTTCTGTATATTTTTGAGTGGGTGTAGGGGGAGTGTGAGTCTTTAATAAAGGGGTTATTCAACTTGCGGAAACTATCTTTTAAAAAGGCTGTGGAGAATTTAGATTAATCAAGGTAATCATGCTAAACGATTAGTAGGAACTATTGACCACACACATGTAGTTTTATTTTTTTCTGTATCAAATAATTTAACCAGGTCAAGCTAGACTGCTCGACAGGTCAAGCTGGACCGTCCACCCGCGATAGGCTCATCCGCCTTAACTGATGTGAAGTTGTAATATTTAGGTCGAGATCGTAGAGAAAAGCTAGCTACGTGCTGCGAGGTAATTTGTACAAGCTAAGCATATTTTATCCCACATTCTACTTATGAGCATGGGTAAAGCAGGATTCATGCGTTACATTTTTCCTGTAAGGTTCACGTTTTCTTAGTTTTCTTAGGTTTTTTTTCCAGTTCGGCTACCTTTGCTTCTAGTACGCTTAATTTCTCACGTGTGCGCTTTAACATCTCTTGCTGCACATCAAACTCATCACGTGTAACCAAATCTAGCCGAGTAAAGACACCAGCAAGTAAAACGCGTAGATTTTTTTCAACATCCTTCACAGGGCTTTGTGCTACAAGGTCGTTGACTTTTTTGCTAATTTCATCCAATAGTTTTTGGTTCAGCATAATTTCCTCCATTATTTTTTCTTCACCATGCATTTAGGTAAAGATTTTAACTTGCATGATAAAATCTCATATTTTGTAGAATTAGGCAATCGGTAGATCAATCATGAAGCAATTAGGGCGTTATCAGATCCTAGAAAATTGGATCAAATTACAATTTCCCACTAGGACCTTCTTACTGTCTCCAGCCTCTACTGACGCGAGTTTTCGCCGTTATTTTCGCATATCATTTAGTGAGAATCATTCCCATAAAACATTGATCGCGATGGATGCTCCGCCACAGCATGAGGATTGCGTTTCATTTTTGCATGTAGCAAAGGTATTTTCAGAAGCAAACGTACATGTGCCTGAAGTCCTTGCACAGGATCTGAAGCAAGGGTTCTTGCTGCTTTCAGACCTTGAGAGTACTACTTATTTGGAAGCAGTAGGTGCTGATTCCTCGGTTACTGATCATTTGTATTCTGATGCGGTAGATGCGCTTATTAGAATACAGTTGGCAAGCTATTCTGGTGTGTTGCCGGATTATGATGAAGCACTACTTCTTAAAGAGTTAACTCTGTTTCCAGATTGGTATCTAGCCAAACACTTGCAAGTAGTGCTAAATGTAAAACAGAAAACAGAACTTGACGAGGGCTTTAAACGGATTTTGCAAAATAACCTTGCCCAGCCCAGAGTATTTGTGCACCGTGATTATCATTCACGAAACCTTATGGTCACGACTCCTAATCCTGGTATTGTTGATTTCCAGGATGCAGTATATGGCCCTATTACTTACGATTTGGTGTCACTATTCAAGGATGCCTATATTTGTTGGGATGAGGAACGCATACTGGACTGGATAATACGTTATTGGGAAAAAGCTAAAAAAGTTAGACTTCCCGTAGCCGCGAATTTTACTGATTTCTATCGTGATTTTGAGTGGATGGGAGTGCAGCGCCATATCAAAGTACTTGGCATATTCGCACGCTTATGTCACCGCGACGGTAAGAATAATTATCTTAGAGATATGCCGCTAGTGATAAATTATCTCCGAGAAACCTGCGAGCGTTATAGTGAACTTAATTTCCTGCTGGTGCTACTAGATGAGCTAGAAATCGGGAGACAGGAAATAGAAATTGGTTATGACTCTTAAGAAAGAGCAGTTTAAAGCCATGATTTTGGCTGCTGGACGTGGTGAACGTATGCGTCCTTTGACCGATACGTTACCTAAGCCATTGCTATGTGTGGGAAGTAAACCTCTGATTGAATATCACATTGAAAATCTAGCACACGCGGGCTTTGTCGATATCGTAATCAATCATGCTCATCTGGGGCAAATGATTGAAACTGCATTGGGAGACGGTGAGCGTTACGGTATCAACATCCGCTATTCCCATGAACCTAGAGCGCTGGAAACCGCAGGTGGTATTGTTAATGCGTTGCCATTGTTGGAGAGTGAGGTTGGAAATGAGCCGGACGAACAGCCTTTCCTCATTATTAATGCGGATATATATTGTGAGATTGATTTCTCAACATTGTTACCTATTTTACGACAGATGAATGCGAGTTTAGATGGAGATACCGCACATCTGGTGTTAGTGAGCAACCCTGAGTACCATCCATATGGTGATTTTTTTCTTGATTCTGGGAGGTTGGCACTAATAGGTAAGGAAAAACTTACTTTTAGTGGAATTGGTATCTATAAACCAACTTTTTTCAAAGGTGTCGAACCTGGTCTAGTAGCGAAACTTGCGCCAAAGTTATGTAAGGCAATCGTCGCCGGGAAAGTTAGTGGCGAACATTATAAGGGTGTATGGGTGGACGTCGGTACTCCAGAACGTTTACGTAAACTTGATGTTCAACTCAGTAATGAATAGGAAAACTCTTGCTTGTTTTGCTTTATCTCATAAATCCTGCAAGAATCTTCATCTATGATCCCGATTAAAACTTATGGAATACGTCGACGACACCTAGCATCACAGATGCATAAAGGAGTAGCGATCATCCCGACCTCCCCAGAGCGAGTGCGGAGTCGTGATGGATATTATCCCTATCGTTTTGACAGTTATTTTTACTATCTGACAGGTTTTAGTGAACCAGAAGCTGTGTTGGTCATAATAGCAGGAAACGATGAAGGTGCGACTAAGGACATACTATTTTGTCAAGACAAGGATATAGAACGTGAAATCTGGAATGGCTTTCGCCACGGTCCAGAGTCTACGAGGGAAGCTTTTCGTCTCGATGAAACGTACCCTATTTCTAGGTTGGACGAAATGCTACCTAAGTTACTCGCTAACCAGCCCAAAGTATACTGTGCGTTGGGGCAGGATCCTGGGTGGGACACGCGCCTGACTGGTTGGATCAACCAGGTACGGGAACAGGTGCGAAGTGGTATTTCTGCACCTACTGAAATTTGTGATAGCCGATTTTTATTGGACGAGATGCGCTTGTTCAAAAGTGCGGAAGAACTTCAGGTCATGCGCCGCGCAGCGGAAATTTCTACCGGTGCTCATCGCCGTGCAATGCGGACGACCCGACCTGGCATGAAGGAATATGAAGTTGAGGCGGAACTTTTGCACGAATTTCGTAGTCATGGCGCAGAAGCACCTGCTTACACACCTATTGTTGCAGGCGGTGCCAATGCTTGCGTGTTACATTATGTTGGGAACAGAATGGAACTAAAATCTGGTGATTTATTGCTTATCGATGCGGGCTGTGAATTACACGGCTATGCTGCTGATATTACCCGCACGTTTCCTGTAAACGGTAAATTTAGTTCAGTACAAAAAGATGTGTATCAACTAGTGTTGTCTGCTCAGGCTGCTGCAATTAGCGCAGTACAACCAGGTAATTCTTGGGACGTACCACATACTACGGCACTACAGGTGTTAGTACAGGGATTTATTGATTTTGGTCTATGCCAGGGAAGCGTAGACTCTGTTATCGAATCAGAAGACTATAGACGTTTTTACATGCATCGAACCAGCCATTGGTTGGGATTAGATGTGCATGATGTAGGGGAATATAAGAAAGATGGAAAGTGGCGTTTGCTGCATCCTGGAATGGCTCTTACGGTGGAGCCAGGCTGCTACATCCGCTCTGCGGATAATGTGCCTCGTCATTTCTGGAATATTGGTGTACGTATTGAGGATGATGTAATGGTAACAAAGTCCGGTTGTGAAGTGCTGACAGCATCTGCACCCAAGACAGTTACCGAAATTGAAGAATTAATGCGATGAGTGAAGACTGGAAAATAATAGTTAAAAAAGTACCTAGGTATGAGGATAACAATTCTCAAGAGAGGAAGAGTGTACCGCTCGCGACTAAACGCTGGGTAAGTTATCTGATACTGATTCCTATATTAATCGTTGTGGCAATATTTGGCGTTTTCTTTTTTGCAGTATTCTTAGCTTTATTTACAATAGCCGCAATCGGTTTCGGGCTTCGTTTCTGGTGGTTAAAGCGTGAGTTTTCTAAATCGATGAGTTCAGACAATATGGTGGATACGGTAGAAACTACAGATACGGTAGAGGGGGAATATGTTGTAGTTGATAAGGATCAGGATGGCGAAGCAGAAGTCAGAAGGGACAAGGTGGATAAGTGAATCAAACAAAAAGACCAGTTCTGAAACTATGACATCTAACCATTACGACCTTATTATTATCGGCGGGGGGCCGGTGGGCATGTCTTTATCACTTGCGTTACGTAATAGCGGCCTATCCGTGATGTTGCTGGAAGCACGTGGGACACCTGAAAAAAAAGAAGACCCTCGACCGCTAGCATTTTCTCATGGCAGCCGCCTGATTTTACAGCGTCTAGGTGTATGGGAGTCTTTACCGGAGGTTACACCAATTACGACTATACATATTTCTAATCGAGGTGGGTTTGGACGCGCTGTACTAACCGCTTGTGAAGTTGGCGTACCAGCTTTAGGTTATGTAGTAATCCACCATGACGTATTTCGATCAATGCATGAGAAGTTGCAAGATTGTGATGTTCACTATCTGACGGAGGCTCAGGTAATACGGTTAGAATCAAATACAGAAGAGGGACAAGTAGAGTTTCAGCATAATGGGGTAACAAAACAAGTATCGGCAAGTTTACTAGTATTGGCTGATGGTGGTCGCCTTACTGGGCAAGTGGAGGGCATTACCCAGCATGTACATGACTACCAACAATGGGCGGTTGTTGCAGGTATCGAAACCTCTCTCTCTCAGTGTGGCACAGCATACGAGCGCTTTACCTCTGATGGGCCAGTTGCATTTTTACCTCTAGGTAGGCATTTTTCCTTGGTGTGGACTATTTCTCCGTCGGCGGCACAAGAAATTCTCAGTTTGGATGATGCCGCTTTCCTGGCACGCTTGCATGATCATTTTGGCGACCGTCTTGGAGAATTTATTGGGGCCAGTAAACGTTCAGGTTTTCCGCTTGCACTTAAGTACGCTACTCCTATTGCAGCGCGTCGCATTGCGTTGATTGGTAATGCGGCACAAACCTTACATCCTGTGGCGGGACAGGGCTTCAATCTAGGGCTGCGTGATGCCTGGGAATTAGCAGGAGAAATCATTGCAATGCCTTCTGATGTTGGTGCTTCTACAATGCTTTCAAAGTACTGCGATAAGCGGCAAACTGACAGTGGAGCAGTGAGAATGTTCACTGATTCTTTGGTCAGGCTCTTTTCCAACGATACTTTCTTGTTGCAAGGCATGCGTAGTATGGGGTTAAGTGCCCTTGATTGTTTACCACCAGCTAAACGTTTTGTGGCTAAACGCATGATGTTTGGTTCAAGAGGATAATTAGTAACTACATCGCTATTTTTTAGATTCTGTACAATAATTTCTTTCCATGGAATTGTCATGGGTTTAGAATTACGGCCTGTGCTAATTTATTTCTTCGTGTTTTTCTAATTACTTAATAAGAGTCATGCATATCGGCCCCTATTTTCTCAAGAATAATCTGGTAGTTGCACCTATGGCAGGAGTGACCGACCGTCCTTTTCGGCAATTGTGTAAGAAAATGGGAGCAGGCATGGCAGTTTCCGAAATGGTATCTAGTAATTCATTGTTGTGGGGTTCTGAAAAGACCCGGCGCCGTGCCAATCATGAGGGTGAAGTGGATCCAATTTCGGTGCAGATTGCTGGTGCAGACCCTGTAATGATGGCGCAGGCTGCTCGCTACAATGTAGAGCAGGGGGCACAAATTATTGATATCAACATGGGTTGCCCAGCTAAAAAAATTTGTAACACAATGGCAGGGTCTGCATTGTTACAGAATGAGCAATTGGTAGGAAAAATACTTGATGCAGTAGTACGTGCAGTAGATACCCCTGTTACCTTGAAGATCCGTACTGGTTGGGATAAAGAGCACAAAAATGCACTTGTTGTAGCACGCATTGCCGAGAATGCAGGGATCCAGGCACTTGCCATTCATGGTCGTACCCGAGCTTGTGCCTATGCTGGACACGCTGAATATGACACCATCGCCACGGTAAAGGCTGCTGCGAGAATACCAGTTATAGCCAATGGTGACATCAGTTCGCCTGAGGAAGCCAGGAAGGTGCTAGAGTATACTGGGGTTGATGCCGTAATGATTGGACGTGCTGCTCAGGGGCGACCTTGGATTTTTCGCGAAATTAGCCACTACCTTGCTACAGGTAGCCACCTTCCATTACCGGAAGTGGCAGAAATTCATCATGTGCT
>PVMK01114446.1_pt1 | contig 37221 bp, 38 predicted proteins | sample 1853481 | NCBI WGS metagenome assembly PVMK01 (sample SAMN08533507, study PRJNA380276) | Marine sediment metagenome, whole genome shotgun sequencing project. | reverse complement strand
TTGGCGTTGACCTGATCTTGTAGCGGTGCACGGCGTCTGGCATGTTCCCGATGTCCGCCTTGACGACGTGGGCGCTTGAACCGTACTCGCGGGAGAGCTCGTTGAAGATGCCGTCCATCACCTGGCAGGGTGCGCAACCGACCTGGTAGAAGTCGACGAGCACTGGCTTGCCTGTCCTGGTCAACTCATCGATCTCCCCGATGTGGGTGATCTTGCGAGCCTTTGGTCTCTTCTTGAACATGGGGATCCTATGTGGGTATCAGATGTGCAACAAGGGTAGGGCGGAAAGTATGCCGGGCAATCAGAAGTCAGAAGGCGGACAGCGGATAGCGGACGTCGGATGTCGGAAGTCGAAAACTGGCATCTGGTATGTGGACGCTGGGTTGTGTCTACTGTTTGCTGTTGAACCATTGCGGAGAAGAAATGGCCAAGATCAGCGGCGGTAGGGTGATCGCACGAGCGCTCAAGGCCCAGGGCGTTGACACCGTGTTCACACTCACCGGCGGGCACATCCTGGCGATCATGGATGGGTGTGTCGCTGAGGGCATCAATGTGGTCGATGTTCGACATGAACAGGCCGCTGCCCACGCCGCAGATGCGTATGCACGGCTCACAGGCAAGCTTGGCGTTGCGCTCGTGACCGCGGGACCGGGAGTAACAGACGCTGTCACGGGTGTAGCGAACGCCTTCTATGCGAACAGCCCGATGCTCCTCATCGGAGGACGCCACCCCACAACGGAGGATCTCAAGGGCGGGCTTCAGGAGATGGATCACCCAAAGCTTTTTCATTCGATCACCCGCTGGTCTGGCACCGCGTGGAACGCGGGTCGGTATCCCGAATACATCGCGATGGCGACACGGCACGCGTTCACCAACAGGGGCGGACCTGTGTTCCTTGACACGCCCTGGGATGTCTCGGGGGCCATGGTTGAAGAGGATGCGATCATCTGGCCTGAGGACTTCAGAGCGAATCGCCCTGCAGGTGTACCGGATGAGACTCTTGATGAGATCGTCGAAGTCCTCAACGGAGCGACGAAACCCGTCATCTTCGGAGGCACTGGTCTTCGCTGGACCAAGCAGCCGGGCTTCATCGAGTCACTCGACGAATTCGTGAACGGCTACAAGGCACCGACCTTCCTCAACAGTCTCGCCAGAGGGTCCCTGCCATTCGATCACCCCTACCTCGGCAACAGAGCCAGGAGTGCCGCCCTTCGAGATGCGGACGTCATCCTCGCTCTCGGTGTCGATTGGGACTTCCGAACCGGCTTCGGCAAGAAGATGAATCTGGACGCAACGGTGATCCAGATCGATGCAGATCCATCGAAGATCGGTTGGAACCGCGATGCGAGCATTGGTGTCGTTGCTGACCCCGGGACGGTCGTGGCCCAGCTCTGTGGCCGTCTCGTTGAGATCGCACGGACGCAGGACCCGGAGTGGACCCTCGAGATCAGGACCGCGGAGAAGGCGAAACAGGAGACCGCGTATCAATTGTCTCTCTCCGATGCTGAACCGATTCACCCAGAGCGTTTTGCCCGCGAGGTTGGCGATTTCTTCGGCGATGACACGATCGTTGCTGCAGACGGTGGCGACATCGTCTCGACGACTGCAAAGTGGTTGCAGACGTCGAGACCAGGCGGTCTTCTCGACCCCGGACCGTTCGGCTGCCTCGGCGTTGGCGCTCCATTTGCATTGGCCGCGAAGTCTGTGGAGCCAGACACCCGTGTCGGGATCGTCTATGGAGACGGGTCCTTTGGGTTCAACGGTATGGAGTACGACACGCTCATCCGCCACGGTCTTCCGGTAGTCGGTGTGATCGGCAACGACGGTGCGTGGAACAACATCAAGGTGATCCACCGCATGGCGCACCCTGAAAGCGTCTTTCTGTCCGAGATCGGGTTCAGGCCGTATGAGAAGATCGTTGAGGGGCTTGGCGGATACGGCGAGGTTGTTGAGAAGCCGTCCGAGATCAGGCCGGCACTTGATCGTGCACAGGAATCAGGCGTGCCGGCGCTGGTGAATGTGAAGATCGCTGAGCAGCTCAGAATCTCCTCTGCGTACGGTCAATAGTGTTTGTATTCCTGCAGGCTGTCGGGATCGCGACCGAGACGACCGATTCCATCGCGTGGGGTACGCTGATCTTCGGGCTGCTCGGTGGCCTCGCGCTGTTCCTCATCGGCATGGAACGGATGACCGAAGCGCTTCGCCTCATCGTGGGCGATCGGGCCCGTCGCATACTCGAACGGCTCACATCGAACCGTTTCGTGGGGCTGCTCACTGGTGCGGGAGCCACGGCAGTTGTGCAGTCGTCATCGGTTACCACCGTGCTTGTCGTCGGGTTCATCTCAGCAGGCCTCATGACGTTCGTTCAGTCGATTCCTGTGATCATTGGCTCGAACATTGGCACGACCGTCACGGCGCAGATCATCGCTTTCAACGTCACGACATGGGCGCTGGCGCTCGTCGCTGGTGGATTCGCGATCTCGTCTCTTGCAAAACGCGAGAGTCGACGCACCCAGGGAATAGCCATCACGGGTCTTGGGCTTGTGTTCTTCGGAATGGTCGTTATGGGCGATGCGATGGGCCCGTTGAGGACGTATGAACCCTTCATCGATGCGATGAGGACACTCGACAATCCATTTGTCGCCGTCTTGGTTGGGGCAGCATTCACCGCGTTCGTGCAGTCCTCCTCGGCAACGACCGGTGTCGTAATCGTGCTTGCGGCCCAGGGCCTGATCTCTCTCGAGGCCGGTATCGGGTTGGTTCTCGGAGCGAACATCGGTACATCGGTGACGGCGCTACTGGCTGGCATCGGTAAGCCGCGCGATGCCCAACGTGCTGCGGTTGCACACCTCCTATTCAATGTCATCGGTGTCATGATCTGGTTGCCGTTGATCGGCGTTCTGGCATCGTGGGTGTCATCTGTCGGAGGAGGTACACCGCGAGAGATCGCTAACGCTCATACGGTCTTCAACGTCGTGAACGCACTCATCTTCTTGCCGTTCGTGAATCAGTTTGCTGCCCTGATCACGCGGATCACGCCAGACAGGCCACAAGCTGGCGCGATCGCACCAAAGTACATCGATGTCGGATTGCTTCGGACCCCGGGCATCGCGCTTGCGAAGGCACGAATGGAGATGCTCCGGATGGCTTCACGGGTTCAAGGCATGCTCATCGATGTGCTCCCAGCCATCCTCGACGGCGACATCGACACGATGGCGGACGTCGAGGAGAGAGATGACGAGGTCGACTCGCTCCATGGAATCATCCTGGAGTATCTCGGTCGCATCTCGCAGCAGAAGCTGAGTGAGGAATCGAGCGCTGAACTCGTCGACCTCCTCGAGGCGACGAACGCCCTTGAGGCGATCGGCGACCTCGTTGAGCGGAATCTTGTCGCGCTCGGCTATGAGAAGATCGAGGAGTCGATCGAGGTGAGCGTGAGGACACGTGCCCTGATCGAGGACTATCACGGTTCCGTTGTTGAGGCGTTCGAGTTGGCACTCGTTGCCGTCACGCAGAAGGATCAGGGTGCTGCGCGAACGGTTACGGGCATGAAGAGAGAGGTCCAGCACCTGGAACGAGACCTGACAATTCACCAGACCGGGCGTCTCGTTGCCGACGAACCGAACCGCATCGCGACCTACCGCTTCGAAACAGATGTCATCACGAATCTCAAGCGGGTGTTCTACTTCTCGCGACGCATTGCTCGTGTAGCAGTGCCTGAACACGAACAGGCTGGGATGTGAGGTCGGCCTAAGCTCCTCGGATGCTCGATGCGATCATCTGGGGTCTGATCCAAGGCCTGACCGAATTCCTGCCTGTTTCATCGAGCGGGCATCTTGTGCTGATCCCGGCCTTGTTCGATCGTCCCGGACCCGACCTTGCGACGAATGCCATGCTTCACCTCGGAACTCTTGGTGCTGTTCTTCTGTACTACCGATCCGACATTGCTCGCATGGCCAGGTTCGACCGGCCGGCGCGGAGGCTCATCTCGTTGATCCTGATCGGAACCGTTCCCGCTGTGACTCTCGGACTCCTGTTCGAGGACAGGGTGGAGGAGTTGATCTCCGATCCAAGGACGGTGGCGTTCATGTTGATCGTAACCGGTGTGGTCTTGCTCGCAACTACCCAACTGCGTCTCGGTGACAAGCGAACTGAGGACATCGGACCGTTCGACGGGTTGATGATCGGTCTCGCCCAGGCGTTCGCTCTCATTCCCGGAATCTCAAGGTCGGGGATGACGATCTCGTCGGGTCTGTCCCGCGGGATGGAGAGACAAGAGGCAGCGAGGTTCGCTTTTCTTCTCGGGATTCCCGTCATCGCTGGTGCGGGCATGCTGAAGACCATCGACGTCATCCGCGCGGGCGAGTCGATCTCTTCAACTGTGTGGGTCGGGGTCGTCGTTGCCGGCCTGTCCGGTTATGCAGCCATCGCGATTCTGCTCAGGTTGCTTGTTCGCGTCGGACTTGCCCCGTTCGGTCTGTACTGCATAGCCGTTGGCTCGTTCGCTGCCTACGTTCTGTGACGTTCACGGCTCGATGAGCACGACGAGGTCGTCGTTGGATGTGGCCAGGGCTACGGAGTTGGCCACTTCTCCCCCTACAGCCACAAGCCCCTGCGAAATCAGGCCAAAGGAGTCTTCCGTCGCGGCTTGGACAACGACCCCTGAAGTCCAGGACCCGTCAGGGAACACAAGCCGCACAGACATCCCTGGACCGGCTCCCAGAGGTAGAGGGACGGGTACTGCCCAGGAATCCGAAGGTATCGATGAAGCGGCAGATACGAGCGAAGGAACGATGGGATCGCCGGAGCGAATCGTCGTGGCTGCCGAAGCTCCGTTCAGGTCCGGCATCACAAGTGAACCGGAGGGCACTTGTCTCCACTCGATGTCGTCAGGCTCGAGGAACTGCCCCCGATCCAGATCCAGGGCTGCGAACGGAAATGGCTCGGTGGCACGCTCCGAGATGTCCCACACGAGTCCGGCAACTACAAGAGACGCAGCGGCAATCCAACGCAGGTAGGGCGGTCGACCAAGCCAGAGCACGCGAACAACGTATCGGCTCTGCGCACCCGTTGGAACCCCTCTGGCAGGCTCCGGAACCAGTTGTCCGGGGTCCGAAATCTGCCTTCTGGTTCGGGGAGGCCCTCCCCGAACAACGTGCACCGCAAGGAGGGGAAAGGGTGGGGGTTCCCGCGGTACCCACAAGGAGGGCTCCGGCCTGAATCCTGCCAGACGAGCATGGGCGATGGAAGGGGAATCCTGGACCGTGTGTTCCGTCCGCTTCCTACACTTGGTCCGTGCCGTCAGCCATAGCGATTCCGCTCGTTCTTCTTGCCTCGTACCTGCTCGGGAGTGTGAGTTTCGGGATCCTCGTTGCGACGTCCCGAGGCGTCGACATACGATCCGAGGGCTCAGGGAACCCTGGCGCCACGAACATCATGCGCGTGCTTGGAAAGCGGGCTGCCGCTGCTGTACTGGTTGGCGACGGGCTCAAAGGAGCTGCGGCCGCCTGGCTGGGTGTCGTGGTTGTCAGTCCGGAATTCGGATACGTCGCACTGCTGGTGGCCGTAGTCGGACACACCTTCCCGATGTGGCACGGATTCAAGGGAGGCAAAAGTGTGGCCACGAGTCTTGGAGGGATCATGTACCTTGCGCCGGTGGTCGGTCTCGTGCTTGGATTCCTGTGGATCGTGATGGTTCTCGTTTGGAAGACCGCTTCGATCGCGTCGATAGCAGTCATGGTTCTTTTCGTTCCGGCGCTGTGGATCGGAGGTCGGACCGGCACCGAGCTCCTCTTGGCGTCTGGGATCGCGCTGTTCGTGCTCGTGAGACATGCAAGCAATATCAAGAGACTGTTCACGTCAAGTGAACGAAGGGTGATGGGATGAAGCCACTCGACGAGGCCAGGGCCGAGGTGCTCTCGGTCATGCCCAAGCTCCCTGCTGCAAGGATTCGACTCACAGAGAGCCTTGGCAGAGTCACAGCCGAACATGCGATTGTCCGTGAGGAACTTCCCCCTTTCGACAACTCTGCAATGGACGGGTATGCCCTTCTCGCATCAGATGTCGAGACGGCGCCGGTCGATCTTGTGGTGAACGAGGACGTTCCAGCGGGCTCGGTACCCGCGAAGCATGTTGAGCGGGGAACAGCCACGCGGATCATGACGGGTGCACCGATGCCCCAAGGCGCTGACGCAGTCGTGAAGGTCGAGAACACAGAGTCGACAGACCCGGAACTCGTGACGATCCGAACGGCGGCCACCGTCGGAGAGAACGTACGACCTGCCGGCTGCGACATGTCCAGGGGAGATGTCATCGTCGAGAAAGGGATCAGGCTCACAGCGCGTGACCTTGGGAGCCTTGCCAGCGCGGGCGTCCATCCGGTCGTATCCGCCATGCCGACGGTTGCGCTCATGTCGACGGGCGACGAGATTGTTGATCCGTCAACCGAGACCCTCGCTCGGGGCACCATCAGGGATTCGAACCGCGTACTTCTGCACTCTCTGCTCTCCGAACTCGGGGTTCCGGTCATCGACCTCGGCATCATCGGTGACGACCCGAAGGCGCTCAGGACGGCTTACGCCGAGGCGGCCTCCAGAGCCGATGTTGTGCTCTCCACAGGCGGGGTGTCGATGGGGGACTACGACTACGTCAAGCAGATCCTCGGGGAGCTTGGCAGCGTGGATTTCTGGAAAGTTGCCATGCAGCCGGGCAAGCCATTCGCCTTCGGATCGATCGGCGGCGTGCCGCTCTTCGGTCTGCCAGGCAATCCAGTTTCGACGTTCGTGTCCTTCGAGCAGTTCGTACGACCGGGTCTGCTTCACATGATGGGTGCCACCAAGGTGCTTCGGACACAGATCATGGGCACTCTCGGGGAGGACGTCGACACGAATGAAGCCAAAACAGTGTTCCTGCGAGTGCTGCTGGCCCACGACACGGACGGGTCGTTCGTTGCTGTGCGATCCGGGCGCCAGGGATCGGCAATGCTCTCCTCGTTGGCGAACGCCGATGCTTTCGCGGTCATCCCTGCCGGAACCGGTTCGCTGTCTGCCGGCGACGATGTCACACTTGAGATGTTTCGATGGCCGGAGGGGCGCAGTATCGATGAGTGAGTTCAATCATCTTGATGACCGCGGCAATGTCCGCATGGTCGATGTCGGAGGGAAGGCGACGACGGTGCGCGTAGCCGTAGCTGAATCCTTCGTCTCCATGGCACCGGAGACATCACGGAGGCTCTTCGCCGATGAGCTCGAGAAGGGTGATGCACTTGCGACCGTGCGGATCGCTGCGATCCAGGCAACGAAGCGAACGCCCGACCTCATCCCGCTCTGCCACCCTCTCTCCATCGACCGTGTGACCGTCGAGATAGAACCAGCAGAATCCGGCGCCAGAATCGAAGTGCTCGTCGGAGTCGAGGCCCGAACAGGTGTTGAGATGGAAGCGATGACGGGGGCCGCGGTCGGTGCGCTTGCGTTGTACGACATGATCAAGGGGATCGACCGTTCCGCGACGGTGGAAACGGTGCGTCTCCTATCGAAGTCCGGTGGGAAGTCAGGGGATTGGCAACGTGGCTGACAGAACGGCAGCCGTCGTCACGGTGTCGGACTCGGTGAGTTCTGGCACGGTGACAGACACCTCCGGTGCAGTCGCGACCACCGCACTCGAGGACCTCGGTTTCATACTTGCCGAAGCTGTTGTCGTCGCCGATGGCGTCGAATCGGTCGCAGGCGTTCTCATGCGCCTGGCAGACCAGGTGTCGCTCATCGTCACTACCGGCGGCACCGGCACCGGTCCCCGTGACCTGACACCTGAGGGGACACGGTCTGTGATCGACAGAGAGATCCCAGGGATCGCCGAAGCGATGCGAGCAGCGACCTTCGGGAAGATCCCGTTCGGCATGCTGTCTCGAGGAGTTGCCGGACTCAGGGGAAGCTGTCTCATCGTCAACATGCCCGGATCGCCAAAGGCCGTGGCTGAGGGATTCGATGTGATCGGGCCTGTATTGATTCACGCAGTGGACGTTGCGAGTGGAGATTTTCGTCGTCATGATTGAGATTCACCTATCCTCAGGTAGGTCTTGGGAATTGCCTACGGGCAACGATCAGGACCAGAATGTGCGATCAGCGCCGAAGACACTGCAAAATCCCACTGAAGAACATCGGTCGTGCCTACGATCGAGCCGCTGGCGGAGTAAGAGAGAACCCAACAGATGTTCTATGTCGTAGCCATCCTCATCGCTGGATTGTGGGCTGCTTTCCTCCTGCCGTCGTTCTTCGACCATCGCAGTCGCGCCCCGAAGACAACGACGCGGGACTTCGCGCGCACGAGGAGGCTGCTGGCACAGGTTGCGTCCGCGCAGCCAGATGGAGAAGCCTATGTTCGACACCATGCCCAGATGAAGCGGCAGCGAATCCTCACAGGGCTTGGGGTAACGGCGTTCCTCACACTGGTCGTGGCGACCTGGACCGGCATGGTCGCCTGGCTCTGGCTCACCGTTGCCCTGGACATAGCGTTCGCTGGATATGTGGCCCTCCTGTTGTACACGAGGCAACAGAGGTCTGTGCCGAAGGCCATGGTTGTGCCCATCGATTCCGCTCAGCCTGTGGTTGCTGCTGCTGTTCTCGCGGCCGTCCCGGAGTACGAAGAGACTCTGACGGTTCGCGTCATCGCCGGATAGTTACAGAGCACTGGGTGATGACTCCTCCTCTCGACCTCTCCTCCATCGAGTCCGCAGTTCGAGCTGAACTCGACACCAAGTATGCAGCCAGAGAGCTGTCGCTCAGGAACAGCCGCCCCATCATCCGGAACTCTGCGAACGCGATTCGTGCTCTTCACCGGGGCGAGTCAGATCTGGCTCGGGGTCTCATGGATGAGGTCAAGGACTTGATCACCGAGGCCGAGGCCGGACTCGAGGGACACTGGGACATCTACCACGCCGGTTTCTTCTATGACGCTGTCAAGGAGTACGCCGAAGCCGAACTCACGGCGGCTCTGTTGGCCCATGAACCACTTCCTTCTCCTGAAGATCTCGGTATCCATGCTGTTCCGTACCTGAAGGGCCTCGGAGAGGCTGTGGGCGAGCAGCGCAGGCACCTGCTTGATCAGCTCAGAATGGGCGACCTCGATGGTGCAGAGCACACGTTCAAGGACATGGAGGTCGTCCATGACCTGCTCACATCCATCGACTATCCCGATGGGATGACGTCGGGTCTCAGACGAACCACAGACGTTGCCCGGTCTCTCATCGAGCGGTCCCGCGCCGACCTCACCTTGACCATTGTTCAAGAGAAGCTCAGACGCCAACTCGAAGACAAGGGTTAGAACCAACCCCAAGCCAAGAGTCGCGTCCTGCCTTTAGGTGGGGGCAAGCGAACGTGGTGGGGTAGGGGGGGACCGCGAGCCTGCGAGCCCGGTGCGCGAGGACTTCTGACGAGACCAGCCCCGCAGCGCTCGCGGGCACTTTCTCCGCTTGACACATCTGCTGCGCCTCGGTAAAGTAAAACCGACCGGTCAGTCGGTCGGTAATCATGACGACACAAACCACCACACATTCGCTCACCAGATCAGAGGCCACTGTGGCGAGGATCATCGCCACAGCGAGGACGCTATTCGTCGCCAGGAACTATGCGGACGTGACCACAGACATGCTCGCAAGCGCGGCCGGGGTGACAAAGGGCGGTCTCTACCACCACTTCGCCAGCAAAGAGAGTCTTTACGCGTCGATGATGCTCGACGACTTCGAACGCAAGCGCAGACTGTTCGAACAGGCAGTGGCTTCTCCGGGTACATGCCGGGAGCGCCTCGCCCGGCTGACCAGGGATTTTCTCTCTCTGTCCGAGGAGGAGCGAGAGCTCGCACGTCTGGTCAGACGGGACATCAACACATTCACAGGTGCTGATCGGGAGCGCCTTGTTCGCGCCTACCAGCTTGCCCTGCCAGAACAGATCGAGGCGATCATCAGAGATGGAATGAAGGACGGGGAACTTGCCCAAGGAGATCCACGAATCCTCTCGTGGTCGTTCGTGGCTCTGGTCGAGGTTGTGGTCAGCCAATACGCATACGACGTGCTCGGAAGCACGTCCTCACGGCTCGATCACGTTCTCGATCTGTTCTTCGATGGAGCAGCTTGCAAACCGAACGGAGAGGCACGATGACGCTGATGGCCACAAGGGTCTTTACCGAATGGCGGGACAAATCAATCGATGACGCACTCGGCGAGTGCAGGGATATGGTCGAGTCCCCGGATTTCGACACCGTGCAGCGTTGGCGTGACGAAGGCGGAAAGGTCGCCGGCCATTTCCAGGTGTACTTCCCCGAGGAGATCATCCACGCCGCAGGCATGCTTCCGTTCAAGGTGCGTGGCGCACCGGTTGAACCGAACCTGGCGGACTCCCACTTCGGTTCGTACCTCTGCTCGATCCTCAAGACTTCGCTCGAAATGGCTCTGAGTGACCAGATTCCGATGGAGATGTTCGTGTCACACCCGATCTGTGATGCGGCCAGAAACCTTGCAGCGATCTGGGGCCGAAACACGGATTATCCATGCCAGATCTTGTACCTCCCGCAGAATCCGAACTCATCGGGGAGTGCGGACTATCTCGAACATGAATACGACAGGATCAGGAGGGTCACAGAGGAGGTATCCGGCACAGAGATCACAGATGAAAAGCTTCGTGCATCCATCGTCGTATTCAACGAGAACCGAAGGCTGATGCGTGAGCTGTACGAGATCAAGAGGACCACACCGTGGCTCGTCGCTGCCGAAGACACATACGCGATGGTCGCCCTTGCTGGGATGATGCCTCGCGAGGAGCACAACGAACTTCTCAGAACGCTGATCCCGATGATCAAGGAACGTGATTTGAAACGGGAGGACCGCATCAGGGTCGTGTTCGAGGGTGGATTTTGTGAGCAGCCACCTTTCGATCTCATCCGAATGCTTGGACGAACAACCTACGTCGTTGATGACGACTTCCTGATCGGCCTGCGCTATATAACTGAGGACATCCCGACAGAGGGCTCTCCGCTCAGGCAGCTCGCGGAGTCGTACCTCGAGCGCTCCTCATACAGCCCCGTGCAGCACGATCTCAACAAGCCGAAGGAGGACATGCTCCTCGCCCGAATTCGGGGGGCGGACGCGGACGCTGCGATCCTCGCCGCAGCGAAGATGTGTGAGCCCGGCCTCGAGGAACAGGTCACCTATACACACGCCCTCGACGATGAGGGAATCGCATATTTCGTGAGCGAGTTCGAGGAGAACATGAGCTCCTTCGATCAGCTCGAGCTGCAGGTCGAGACGTTCGTTGAGAACCTGCTCTTCGCATGAGAGGCAGCATCATCACTCGGAGGTGGAGATGACCACACTGACAGACACACAGGAACTCGTTGGGCGAGGCAACCGCGAGGGCGCCGCACTGTTCAGGGACTGGTTCAACGAGCTCGATGCCACAGCCAAGACAGGCGGACTCTCTGCCTATGTCTTTGTCATGGGAAGTATCAACGAGATACTCAAGACCTTCGACCTCCCTGTCGTTTTTCCCGAGATCAACTCGCTTCAGACGGCCGTGCGCAGGGTTGCCCACGAATACCTCGAAGAGGCAGAGGACTACGGGTACTCGCCTGACATCTGTGGATATGTCAAGGCCGACGTCGGAACCCAGCTCCGGGGCGGTGAGCACCCGATGGCGCAGATCCCGAAGCCTGGCATCACGGTGCTGACGAACGCATGCAACACCTATGTCAAGTGGGCAGAGATATGGGAGCGGATGTATCGAACCCCCATGTTCACCATCGACATACCCGGGACGCGCCAGGCAGGTCACCAGACGTGGAAAGGCGACAGCGACTTCGAGGCTGACCGCAAGTACGTCGAGGTACAACTGCGAGAGCTGATCACGCTGTTGGAAGAGGTGACGGGCAAGGAATTCGACATCGACAAGTTCCGTGAGGTGCTCGGTCACGCCAATACGATGAGTCGCTCGTGGAAACGCATCCTCGAGCTCAACGAGGCGAAACCCTCCCTTTTCAATGCGCTGACCGATGGCACGATCTACCTCGGTGTTGCGAACGGCCTCAGGGGCACAGAGGAGGGGGCCCGCTACTTCGAACGACTCGTCGAGGAGATGGAGTACAAGGCGGCCAATGGAATCGGCCAGACCATCGAGGAGAAGTATCGCCTGTTGTTCGTAGGTGTTCCCTGCTACCCGATCTTCCGCCGGTTCAATGAGCTCTTCACAGATTGGGGAGGGACGTTCGTCAACTCGACCTACCTCTGGTTTGCGTCAGGTGGCACGAATCGGGGCTTCGAGTATGACCTGGCCGATCCGTTGGCGAGTCTCTCGGAGGGCGTTCTCGTAAGTGTCAGGGATGCCATGGATTCCATGTTCCACCAGAACGTCGCCTTGGCGGACATGGCAGAGAATTTCGATGTCGACGGCATCATCTATCACCCGATCAAGAGCTGCAGAACGGTCTCGACCGGGCTTGCGGACAGCAGGAAGCACATGACAGAGGAGCTCGGAATCCCGAGCCTCTTCATGGAATCAGACATGATGGATCGCAGGGTTGTCTCTGAGGCCCAGATGAAGAACCGTGTCGATGCCTTCTTCGAAGGCCTCGCATCCCGGCGCAAGCAAGCCCTGGCCGATCCGAAGGTGAGGTGATCGGAGTGGCATACGCGGCAGGAGTTGACGTTGGCTCGACCCAGACCAAGGCTGTCATCATCGACGAGGCCGGCACGATCGTCGGCCGCTCGCTCATCGACACAGGCGCAAACGTGATACAGGCAGCAGAATCGTCCTACGTCGCAGCTCTCAAGGAGGGCCGCATCGACGAGGAAGAAGTCGAGTACATCATCGGGACGGGCTACGGCCGATATCGGGTGACGTTCGGCAACAGTCAGGTGACAGAGATCAGCTGTCACGGGCGGGGCGCCGTGCACCTGTTCCCTGAGACGAGAACGGTTGTGGACATGGGGGGTCAGGACACAAAGGCGATCTCTGTCAACGCCAAAGGCGAGATCACGGACTTCTGCATGAACGACAAGTGTGCTGCGGGCACGGGTCGCTTCCTCGGCGCTGCAGCGGCTGCCCTCGACATACCCATCGACGACCTCGGACCGGTGTCGCTGCAGAGCACGAAGCCGATCAAGATCAGCACCACGTGCACGGTGTTCGCCGAGTCAGAGGTCCTTGCATGGATCGGCAAGGGCAAGAAGATCGAGGACATCCTGTGGGGTGTCCACAAGTCCATCGCATCTCGGTCTGCCGGACTCATGCGGCGGGTCGGCATCAACGATGAGATCACATTCACCGGTGGCGTGACGCGTAACAAGGGAATGGTCAAAGCTCTCGAAGATCGCCTCGACAAGCCCCTGAACATAAGTGAGGACTGCCACTACATGGGTGCGCTCGGTGCCGCCCTGTTCGCGCTCGACAACGTGAAGGCCGGTCGAACCCCGGTTGGCAGTTCGGCGGAGGTGACATCGTGATCATCACGGCAGGACTGGACGTCGGATCGACCTACACCAAGGCTGTCATCCAGACAGCAGACGGCGAGATCCTTGGCAGAGCATACGGCCCGACCGGATTCAAGCTCCGCGAAGTGGCACGGACGATCTATGACGAGGCGCTCGAGCATGCAGACGTCCCAGAGACGGACATCGACTATGTGATAGCCACAGGCGCAGGACGTCATCAGGTCGACTTCAAGGATCTCCATGTGACAGACCTCACGGCAAGTGCTCGGGGTGCCTGCTTCCTGTTCCCCGGCACACGCACGATTCTCGACATCGGGGGTCAGACGATGAAGGCGAGCAGGGTGGACGAGACTGCGCAGGTTCAGTCCTTCAGACTCAACGACAAATGTGCTGCCGGTACGGGCGCGTTCTTGGAAAAGACGGCGCGATACATGGGCTACAGCACCCAGGAGATCGGTGCGCTGATGACAACGTCCAAGGACCCCGTTCCGATCTCGGGCGTGTGCGCGGTCTTTGCGGAGTCCGAGGTGATCAACCACCTCTCGATCGGCACGGCACCTGCAGACATCATGCAGGGCGCCATCGAGTCACTCACGGGTCGCTCTGTACAGCTCATGAAGCGGGTGAGGGCTGAACCCGAGTACACCCTCATCGGGGGGATCCTCAGGTTCGAGACGATGGGTAGGTCCGTGAGCGAGGTGCTCGAAGCCGAGGTCAACGTACCGGATGGAGAGATGGTCCAGTACGTATCTGCGCTGGGCTGTGCGATCCTGGCTCGCCGACGGCTGGAGAAGCTCAGCGCCGAGGCTGATCTCGAGGCGGCGGTATCGGCGTGACCACCGCGGAGGAGACTGAGCCTGTCTACTGCTCTGAGGGCATCCAGATCCTCAGAGCACCAGACCTCGCAGACGGAGGGTGGGCGCAGCGCACCGTCACAGACCCATCTCGGATAGGTGAGCTCGAGGAGCTCTACACCAGCCTCGGTTTCGAGACGACAACGGCAGGTCTTGACCCCTCAAGCTTCGGTGACGCATGTACGTCGTGTGCCGTCACCGCGTGCGCAACCTATGTCGCCCTTTTTACCCGTAAGCCAGACGGCGGCTGAACCGAGCCACCCTGGCCCGGAATCCCGTTCTTCGTCAACGATTGAGGCGTGGCTCTTTCGCTATTCGAGGAGACTGCGAAGCATCCACGATGTCTTTTCGTGCACATCGATACGCCGTGTGGCGAGATCGGCGGTAGCTGCGTCACTTGCAGGCTCGGCTACTGCAAGGACGGACCTCGCCGTAGCGACAACAGTCTCGTGAGCGCTGAGTAGGTTCCTCACCATCTGTTGCGCCTCTGGCGGCAGAGCATCTTCAGGTATGGACGTCAGACGGGTGAAATTGCTGTAGGTGGCTTGTGCAGTGTGACCGAGGGCACGGATGCGTTCCGCTATCTCGTCCACAGCCAGCGCTAACTCGAGGTAGTGCTGCTCGAACATCAGGTGGAGAGTTTGGAACGTTGGTCCGGTCACATTCCAGTGGTAGTAATGGGTCTTGAGATAGAGCGTGTAGCTGTCGGCAAGCAAGCGTGACAGGTCCGCTGCAACATTTTCGCGGTCTGGCTTGCTGAGTCCGGTCCCAATGTCCATGAGCTTGATTCTCCTTCTCAAGTTCCGAGCACCCGGAAGGCGCCTCTGAGTTCGGTCGATGGACGACCAGAATCTCGGCCTCATGCTACAGCCCAAACAATGTGTCAATTCGTGTGTTCAGGCGTTCCTCCACTCGGGAGGGCGCTTCTCGATGAACGCGGTGATGCCTTCGACGCCGTCGTGGGTCCCGAGTAGCTCTCCGATGTAGAGATGCTCCGCTGCGTCCAGACGTCGTTCGAGTTCGACCCGTCCGGGTTCTCTGATGGCCCTGGTCGCCATGCGAAGCGACAGGGCAGACCGGGGAACGAAGTGGGTCGTGACGAACGACTCGACCGCCGCATCCAACCCTCCGTTGGGCGCGAGTGCGTTGACGATGCCTATTTGCCTTGCCTCGCCAGCAGCAAGACTGCGGCCTGTGAGGAGTACATCTTCAGCAGCCCTCCCGGTGAGGAGTGCTGTCGCTGCAGGCGGGAGGACGCCGAGCTGGATCTCGGGACATGCCAGCGTCGCGCCCTCCTCAGCAATGACGATGCCACAGGCGAGAACGAGTTCAAGCCCCCCTCCCAGACAGCTCCCCTGCACGCCAACAACGGTCGGATAAGGGAATCCGATCAGGGCGCGGATCACCGCACCGAGCGCACCGATCATCTCTGGCGCTTTGTCAGGGAGGTGCTCCTCGACACTGGCTCCGAAGGAGAAGTTTTTCCCTGCCCCACGAAGCACGAGGACCTTGCCATCGTCTGCCGCTGCGGCAGCTTCGATGGCTTCGAGAAGCTGGCCGCACAGGGCGATGTCGACGACGTTCCCCGGAGGCTTGTCGATCGTGATCGTGTGGACGGCTCCATCAGATCCGACGAGATGGGTGACCCAACTCTCGGTCATGCCTCTTCCTTGTATTGCGGTGACACTGCCTCGATGAGATCGTCGCCCCATGTCTCACCTTCAGCGAGCCTCCTTCGGAGGTCGATGAAGTCGACCTCTCTGCCGACCTCACGCGAACCCCGGTGGAAGGCCTGAAACCCGGCTTTGGCCTCGGTCATCATGTTGAGCGAGAGCCATGCCCGGTTCGACTCCTTGTTCTTGTCCCAATGCTCGAGTTTCTTCTTCCGGACGGATTCCGTTGTCTTGAGCGTGCAATCAGGCATCGTGTACAGGATCTTTGTCAGGATCGCGTCGACGCCTGCGTCGAGCATCGAGAAGTCCGTGGTCCCTGACTTCAGCACGGCCTTGGCCGAGACGAGATCCTCTCCCTCTCTCGGCTTCCCGTGCACGATCTTGCCCCACTCGTCCAGGTAGCGGTCCGTGACCACGAGTGGATTGGGAATGAACGCACCGTCAACCTTCAGCACGGGGAATATGTCGTTGACAAGACCGAGACGTAACGCCTCGTGAGCGCTCCATGGTTCGCACAGAACACAGCTCGCCATCGCTTCGCCCCAGCCAACGTACAGGTCGAGAAAGTCAGTTGAACCGCCATCGGGTGCAGAGCCGTGTTTCGGTCCCGCTTGGCCGAACCTGGCAAGGTCGGATGCGAGTGTGAAGTCACATGCCATCCCGATCTCCTGGCCACCGCCGATGCGCATGCCGTTGACCCTGTTGATCACAGGCTTGTCGCACATGAGGATCGCCGAGACCATGTCGTTGAACAGACGCATGTACTGGCGGTACTCACCCGGTCTGCCCGCGTAGTACTCGGAGTACTCCTCGGTGTTACCGCCTGTGCAGAACGATCGATCACCTGTTCCGGTGAAGACAACGGCCACGCAGGCGCGATCAACCGAGGCACGCCTGAAGGCCAGGATGACCTCTTTGACCGACGCGGTGGTGTACGAGTTGAGCTGGTCGGGATTGTTCAGAGTGATCCATACGGCATGCAGTCCCTGAACGGCCGCGCCGGTGTTGTCGAGGACCGGTCGTTCGTTGTAGAGGATCTCTTTGTACTCGTGGTCCGCTACGAGATCGTGGTTTACAAACTCCACAGTGCTGCACCTTTCATGGGATGAGGATCGTTCGTCTGGCATCGCTGGTTCCGTGTGCTTCTTCGAGTATCTGTTCAATGTCGGCCATCGGAAGCTTGCGTGTGAACGGTGCAAGTTCGACCTTCCCCGACGTGACCAGTTCAACGGCCTCTGGGTATCGCTCCGGTGGACAACCCCAGCTCCCGAATGCCGTGGCATCGAACGCCATCAGGTTCGACAACCTGATGGATACCTTGTCCATTGTGAATCCCACCACCGCAAGGGTTGCCGCCGGGCCGAGCATGCCGTATGCGGTCTCTTGGCCCGAAGCGGTCCCTGAGCATTCGAAGATCTTCCAGCCCGATCGGGACACGCCGAAGGACTTTGCATGGTCGCGGACGTTGTCGCGAACGTCGCGAGCTGAGAGGTCTCTCGCATTGACGGTCGCCGCTGCGCCGTGCTCGCGAAGGAGGGAGAGGCGACCGTCGTCGATGTCGACCGCGACCACGGTTGCGCCGCTCGCCGCGGCGATCTGCACCGCATAGGTACCGACGCCACCTGCCCCGACGACGACGACGAAGTCTCCATCGGATACATCGGCACGCCTTACGGCCTGGAGCGGTGTCGTCACGGCATCAGCGATCACGGACAGGTCGGCAAGCTCGTACCGATCGGGTAGGTCCTCGATGATGGCAAGTCCGGCGATCGGTACGGTGACGTGGGTGGCAAATCCACCATCGAGATCGTTTCCGGGCATCTTCTGGCGGGCACACACATTGCCTCTGCCAGAGCCACACAGGTCGCAGACGCCACATGGAATGACCGCTGGGACGAGGACGTCCTTCCCCACCCACACCTCGGCACCTTCGCCTGCATCTATGACCCGGCCACTGATCTCATGACCGAGTACCAGAGGAAGAGGGGCTCGTGTCTTCACGGTGCCGTCGAGGAACCCGAGATCGGTGTGGCACAGGCCGCATCCGGCGACCTCGATGAGAACCTCGCCTGCTTCGGGCGCTCGGCCGGCATGCTCGACCCGTTCAAGTGACTGGCCCGGTTCAATCAGGCGCCATGCATATCGGTCGGTGCGCTGCTCCATCACTTCTCCCATCGCGAAGACCGGTCAGACATTGTCGCTCGCCAGCTCGTTGAGCGCTCGGGCGGCATATACAGCAATCATCCACTTGCGGTATCGCGAGCCCATGTCGGTGTTGTCCTGGGGACGGAAGGGCTGAGATGTCAGCTTCGCCGCTTCCTCGACCACCTGAGGTGTCAGTTCCTTTCCTGCGAGATACATCTCAGCGTCTGTCGCCCGCAGGGGTGCAGGAGCAACGCCGCCGACCACGACGCGAGCAGACACGCACAGGCCGTCGTCATCGAGTTCGATCGAACATGCGACGCCGAGCAGCGGGAAGTCGATCGATCCGCGCCTTCGGAGCTTCAGGTAGGTCGCTCTCCCCACGAGGGGAGGGAGTGTGAGGTCGATGAGGATCGCGTCGGGTTGCTTGTCGAGGTAGCTGATGCCGTCGTCTCGGTACAGATCCTCGGCTGAAACGATTCGGTCTCCCCTCGTACTCGTGAGCCTGACAGATCCGTTGAGAGCAATGGCAACCGGAGCGAGGTCCGTTGAACTGATCGCCCAGCACCGGTTGCCTCGCGGAGCAACCCAACACGTGTCCCCGCCATCCTTCAAGCAGTAGCCGCTTGCCTCCCTCCAGCTCGCAGACATATCTATGTAGTTGCACCTCGTATCGAGACAGAGATTGCCCCCCGAGCGTGGCAGTGTTGCGGATCTGAGGGGATGCGATCGCCCGAGCGGCCGCAGAGACGACAGTGGGAACAAGAGGAGACGCTGCTATCTCGCTGAGCCTCGTCGAGGCGCCGATGATGCAGTTGCCTTTGTCGTCGATCCGGATGCCATGCATCTCCTGGATCTGAGCGAGCGAAATGAGCGTCGACGGCAAGGTCTGTCTGCGCTTCATCTTCGGGACGAGGTCGGTTCCGCCTCCGACGATCGCCACATCTCTCCCGGAGTCGGAGAGGATGGTCGTTGCCTCTTCAAGGGTGGAGGGAGTGACGTAACTGAACGGGGGCAGGGGCATGGTCATGACGAGCCGAGCCCTGTATCGAACCCGTCGGGTGGCTCAACATGGGTGAGGGGAGGGAACTCGAAATCTGGTATTCGGTCTGGACCGATTCGCCCTGTTCCGCCTCGCGAGACGTCTCGCATCGCCGCGACGATCTTGTCAGGGGTGAAGGGCGTCTCGTCGATCCTCACACCGAGTGCATCGTGGATCGCATTGGCTACCGCCGGGATCACGGGGAGGAGTGGGCCCTGTCCGACCTCCTTCGCACCGAATGGACCCTCGAGCTCGTTCGATTCCACGATGATGCACTCCACCGGTGGCATGTCGAGGGTGGTTGGCGTCTTGTAGTCGAGGAACGAGGGACCCTTGTGCAGTGCACCGCGAAACGCGTGCTCCTCGAAGAGGGCCTCGCCAAGTCCCATGTACACGCCGCCCTCGATCTGTCCCTCGACCAGCAGAGGGTTGATGGCCTGACCGATGTCATGGGCAAGCCACACGCGCTCGATTTCCACCATGCCCGTATCGGGATCGCACGAGAGCTCGACAACGCACGCGGAGTAGCTGTAAGCGGGCGAGATACCGACGCCGGCCCCGCGATAGGGACCCGCAAGATCAGGGGCGCGGTAACTGCCTGATTCGACAAGCGGTCCGTCGGCAGCGACGGCAAGCCGGACTGCCTCTGGCCAGGACACACCACTCCCCGAATCTTCCCCGACCTCGATACGTCCATCCTTTGCAACGAGCTCCTCTGGATCGATCTCAAGCTTCTCCGCCACTGCGGCGAACACCCTGTTCCTGACTTTGTCGCCCGCCTCAAGGGCAGCATTTCCAGCCATGAAGGTGACCCTTGACGAGTAGCTTCCAAGGTCCACCGGAGTCAGGTCTGTGTCCGCCGTCACCATGTTCATGTCGCTCGGTTCGAGTCCGAGACATTCGGCCACCACTGTGGCGAGCATCGACGTCGATCCCTGGCCGATGTCGGCTGCCATCGAGTAGACCGTGACTCCACCGCCACGGTCAACCTTGACCTGGACCTCTGACTGTGGCATGTCGTTCCAGTAGATGGGGAGTCCTGCTCCGGACATGTACGCACCGATGGCGAGGCCGACGCCACGGCCACGGGGGAGCTCACGGTGCTTGGATGAGAAATCGGATGCCTCCACAACCCGAGCGATGGTCTCTGTGAGGGCGCAACTCGTGATACGGAGATGGTTGACCGTCATCGAGTCTGGCTCGACAGCGTTGATGAGCCGTATAGCCACAGGATCGATGCCGAGGTCCTCTGCCGCCTTGTCGAGCTGGCACTCGAGTGCAAACCGTGGCTGGGGTGTGCCGTGTCCTCGTTTTGGACCACAGGCAGGTTTGTTTGTGAACACTCGAAGACCCTCGAAGCGATAGTTGGGTATCTGATACGTCGTGGTTTGGAGGGCACCGGTGTAGTACAGGGTTGCAACCCCGTAACTGCCGTACGCACCTCCGTCGAGGAAGGTCTTGAAGTGCATTGCGGTGATCTTGCCGTCGCTCTCGAATCCTGTCTTGACCCACATGAGGACGGGGTGGCGTCCCCTGTGCGCATAGAAGACCTCTTCGCGGTTCAGGGTGATCTTGACGGGTCGACCGGTGACCATCGAGAGCTTACAGGCGGCGATCTCGTGCGAGAACGGATCCGTCTTGCCACCGAAACCGCCACCCACTGGTGGCGCGATCACCCTGATGCGCCCTGATGGCATCTCGAGCACTTTCTCGAGAGTGCGATGGACGTAATGAGGGACCTGCGTCGATGACCACAGCGTGAGTTTCCCGTCGGCGCTGTACGATGCCAGGGCCGCGTGGGTCTCGAGTGCCGTGTGTGTGCTTCCTTTGTAGAAGAACACGTCTTCGCGTACATGGTCGGCTACACCGAAGCCCTCATCGACATCTCCGAACTCGAGTGCCGCGGACCTGTGCAGGTTCTGTCCCTCTCCCTCCCCATGGATAAGTGGGAGATCGTGGCTGAGGGCTTCGTCGAGAGTGCGCACCTGGTCGAGGGGCTCGAAGCGAACATCGATGAGATCGAGGGCGTGCTGTGCGGTCTGAGCATCGACGGCAGCCACGGCTGCCACAGGCTCGCCTATGTATCGAACCCGATCGGTCGCGAGGGCATTCTCGTCCTGACTGATCGGGAGTATTCCGTACGTGATCGGGAGGTCTGCTCCTGTGATCACGGCCTTGACACCGTCGAGTGCCTCTGCACGGCTGGTATCGATGCTCTTTATGGCCGCATGTGCCTGCGTACTTGGAAGCAGGCGCCCGATGAGCGTTCCGGGAAGTTTCAGATCATCGGTGTACACCGCGCGACCCATCGTTTGTTCCATGGCGTCGACTCGTGGTCCGGGCTTGCCGATGACAGTGAATGTGTCGGCCATCAGTCTGTGCTCCGTGATGCAGCGAGATGAACGGCGCTGATGATCTTGGAGTACCCGGTGCATCGGCACAGATTCCCTGAGAGGGCCTGATTGATCTCGTCCGTTGTCGGGTCGGAGTTGTGATCGAGGAGAGATCTGGCCGACAGCAGCATGCCGGGCGTGCAGTAGCCGCATTGTGCAGCACCGAGCTCGGCGAAGGCTGTCTGTAGCGCATCAGGGTTTGGCCCGTCTGACAGGCCTTCGATGGTCGTTACCTCGCGCCCATCGACCTGGCGCGCAAGTGTCACGCACGAGAGTACCGGTTGGCCGTCGAGCAGCACCGTGCATGTCCCGCATTCGCCCAGATCACACCCGTGTTTCGTGCCCGTCATCGCGAGATCCTCGCGAAGAACCTCGAGCAGTGTTCGGTTGTCCGAAACCGCCATGCGATGGTTCTCACCGTTGATCGGGATGGTGATGATGTCGTCTGTCATCGCGTACTGGTGCGAGATGTGACAATGCTGCTGCGAACGAATGCTGTTCCCTCGGCGAGCCTTCGTGCGGTTCGCTCATAGGTGGCTTCCTCGACAACCCAGTGCTCGCCTGCACGTGCCACGCGCGCTGAAACTGGCATCACACCTGAGGTGTGGCCGATCGTGATCTGGTCGGGCTCTCTGGGGTTGCTTCTTGTGACGGCATTCACGGTCGTGCCATCCATGCGCGCGGCAACACCCGTGCACGCACCAAGCGTGCCCGGGTAGGCCTTGTGGAGCCCCGCGGGCCGACCACCGACGACTCGTGCGACAAGGTCGACATCGGCAGACATTACATCTTGTCCCGTGGCGAAACTGACGTACGTTGCCGGGGGGGACACGATCGCCGGAACAGGTGTGAGTCCGTCGGTTGGAATGCCGAGTAGCCGCGCGGCCGCGTCCTTGACGGCTGCAACCGAATCAAGGTGCTCTTCACTGAAGCCGGATGGTCCCTCTGTTCCGGTCATACCGATCGCCTCAGCGCGAAAGAACACGGTGAGGTTGGCCAGATCAATGATCGTCGCCTCGACGGGTCCGATCGCGGTCTCGAGCACGTCGATCTCGCTGCCCGTCGGAAGGAGTGACCCGGTGATGCCTCCGGCCGTTTGGGCGAAGTCGAGAGCGATCGGGGCTCCGGTGCCCGGCACTCCGTGAACCGCATAGGTCCCTTCGACCCCGGCGGCACCGTCCACGATCGGTACCTTCGCCAGGAGGATGCGCCCGGTGTTGGTGTTGTGTATCCGGACCGTTGTGATGGATCCCGCGGCGCGAACCAGCCCTTCGTCGATGGCGTATGCGCCAACGGCCGCAGAGATGTTGCCGCAGTTGATGTCGTAGTCGACCACGGGTTCGGTGACGCTCACCTGGGCGAACGTGTAGTCCAGATCTGCATCGGGTCGGCTGGGAGCGCCGATGATGGCGAGTTTGCTCGTGAGCAGATCCGCCCCGCCGAGACCATCCACCTGCCGTGGATCAGGGCTTCCGAAAAGGGACAGGATGAGTGTGTCCCTCTGCTCGCTGTCCCGGGGGAGTGTGTCAGATCGCAGGAACACAGCCTTGCTCGTCCCGCCGCGCATCAGCACGAAGGGGAGAGACATCTGCTCCTTTGACGCTGTTGTCAGCGGATCAATATCTGTACCGTGCACGCAGCTCCTTCGATACCCACGGCCTTTCCTCCGCGACAGTGGGCGAGTCCCACTTTTACGCCTTCGATCTGGCGATCGCCGGACTCGCCCCGCAGTTGTCTCACGAGTTCCACGACCTGTGCCACACCTGTGCCGCCGAGCGGATGGCCCTTCCCCAGGAGGCCACCGCTTGGGTTGATTGGCAACCTTCCGTTGATGTCCGCCTCGCCACGTTCAACGGCCCAAGGATAACTTCCCTGTTCGAAGAGCCCGAGGCCTTCGACCCTTAGCACCTCAGCGATGCTGAAGCAGTCGTGAACCTCGGCGAAGTCGACATCATCAGGACCGATGCCGGCCTTCTCGTACGCCTCTTCTGCTGTCACCCATGTCAGCGGCTCGAACGTCATCGAAGTCGGTGTGACATCGACGGAGCCGGACCGGAGCGTCGAAGCTGCGAGCCGCACACCCCTGGCGTTTGCGTATTTCTTCGCCGCCCTGTCGCTCATCAAGATCACTGCCGCTGCACCGTCGGTCACTGGCGAGCAATCGTGCAGATTGAGCGGGTCCGCGATCGGACGCGACTCGAGGACATCGGCAACGGTGATCTCCTTGCGGAAATGGGCGAGTGGATTGCGTGCGGCATTGGACTTGTTCTTGACAGGAATGAGGGCGAGCTGCTCTCTCGTCATCCCGTAGTCCTCCATGTAGCGTGTTGCGCGCATCGCGTACACACCAGGCATGGTTGCGCCGACCGCAGCTTCGGGGTCGCTCGGGTCCGGTGTGAGCGCACCTGAGAACCTGCTCGTGAGATGTTCGGTGCCGACGGCAACGACCACGTCGTTTTCTCCGGCCCGAATGGCAAGTGATGCCTCTCTGATCGCTGTTGCCCCGCTACTGCACGCGTTCTCGACGTTTGCGAGCGGAAGACCGGCAAGCCCGACCTGCGCGAGGATCCGTTGGCCCGTGACCATGCCCTGGAACACGTGACCGACGTAGGCGGATTCGACGATCCGCGGGTCGATACCTGCGTCTGACACTGCCTCGAGAAGGGCGGCAGCGCCGAGATCTGTCGCATCCTTGTCCGGATGCTTCCCAAAGCGGGTCATGCCGACACCTACGACATGTACGTCAGTCACTTTCCACCTCCATGGGTCGAAATCGGTAGCCGGTGAGTGCGTTGCCCTCATCGTCCTCGCCGAAAGGCTCGAGAGACAGCATCATCGGCATCCCGATGGTGATCTCGTCGAATGCGACGCCGGCGAGCTGGCCCATGATGCGCACTCCTTCAGGGAAATCGACGTAGCCGAGGGCATAGGGGACCTCGAAGGCCGGCGTCGACTGCCGCACGACCGAGTACGTGTAGAGCGTCCCCTTGGTTGAGAACTTGATGCTTTCGAGATCCTGGCCGAGGCAGCCGGCGCAGGCCTCGCGAACAGGGAAGAAATGGGCGTCACACGATCGGCATCGGCTGCCGAGGAGGTTGCCTGTCCCGTCAGGTCGTACCTCGAGTTCACCCGGTCGGAACGACTCCGAAGTCACTGTTGTGGTCAATTCTCCTCCTTCACGGGCCGATTCCGGGACGGTGCGCTGCGGTGCGCACACACAACCGTCCGGCCGTTCGGTCGACTACGTCGAGTGTCTACTGCGAACCATGGCTCCGTCAATAGGCCACCAGCTCCATTTGTGTGATGCAAAGGACCTATACGAGGCGATCGTGGCCTCCGGTTGACGCTCTCTGGAGAGGAGATCGGTCCGGAGAGTGATGTATTCGCGTCACAAAAATGACACAGGAGCCGGATTGCCAGCAGACCGAGTCGCTGGGAGTCTGTCACCAGCCAACCGACCGGCCGGACGGCTTGGTGCTCAAGGAGGTGAAGACGTGGTGCGAGAAGACGAGAACAGCGGCAGGGAGCAGGAACTGCTCTACGACTGGAACACGATCGGAGAAGGAGACGTTGCCGCACCTGGCATCGTGGAGATCGACGATGAGACGTTGCGCGACGGTTTGCAGAGCCCGTCGGTGCGTCAGCCGAATCTCGATGAGAAGCTCGACATCCTCCACCGGATGGCAGGCCTGGGCATCCACTACGCAGATCTCGGGTACCCGGGGGCTGGTCCCACCGTGCTCGACCATGTCGTGGCCCTTGCACAGGAGATAACGAACGAGGGGCTCGACATCGAGCCGAACTGCGCCGGTCGAACCCACGCGTCTGACATCCTGCCGATTGCCGAGGCCCAGCAGCGCTCCGGTGTGGCCATCGAGGCGGCGGTGTTCCTCGGCTCGAGTCCGATCCGCCAGTTCGTCGAGGGTTGGGATGCCGACTTCCTCGTCCGGACAACCGTTGATGCCGTCACCCTCGCCCGCAAGGAAGGTCTCGAGGTCATGTACGTCACGGAGGACACGACGAGGGCTCGTCCCGAAGCCCTGAGACGGGTATACACGGCAGCAATCGAGGCTGGTGCACGTCGTATCTGTCTTGCGGACACCGTTGGTCATGCAACGCCGTGGGGTGTTCGGGCGCTGGTGAACCTTGCCAAGGAGATCATCGAGGAGTCAGGCGAGGACGTCAAGATCGATTGGCACGGTCATCGGGATCGGAACCTCAGCGTGATCAACTCCCTTGCGGCGCTTTCGGCCGGTGCGCACCGGGTACACGGATGTGGGCTCGGAATCGGCGAGCGCGTCGGGAACACGCCGATGGAGACACTCCTTGTGAACCTGAAGCTCCTCGGTTGGATTGACACGGATCTGCACGGGTTGCCGGATTATTGCGAAGCGATCTCGAAGGCGACGGATACTCCCATACCGAACAACAGTCCAGTAATCGGGAAGGACGCATTCGAAACGAGTACCGGCGTCCATGCTGCCGCGGTTCTCAAGGCGCTCCGAACCGGTGATACGTGGCTTGCGAACCGGATCTACAGCGGGGTCCCTGCGGACGAACTCGGACGTGAACAGGAGATATCCGTTGGTCCGATGAGTGGCAAGGCGAACGTCGTCGCATGGCTCGACAAGCGTGGGCACACGTGTGACGAGCCGACCGTCGAAAAGATCCTTGCCGCCGCAAAGACATCAGATCACGTGCTGGTTGAGGACGAGATCCTTGAGCTGCTGAGCACCTCCCACACGCTGTGACACTCGACGTCGAACCTCGTGTGGAGAATCCAAGGAGGGTTCTCCTCTCCGGCAACGAGGCGGTGGCGCGCGGAGCTGTTGAAGCCGGTGCGCTGGTCGCGGTTGGCTACCCCGGGACGCCGAGCACCGAGATCCTCGAGTCAATCGCTGGCCGTGATGACATGGACGTCCGCTGGTCGACGAACGAGAAGGTTGCGCTCGATGTGGCCCTCGGAGCATCTCTTGGGGGCGTAAGGGTTCTGACGACGATGAAGCACGTTGGCCTCAACGTTGCTTCCGATACGTTCATGACCATGGCGTACACGGGCGTGGGAGCCGGTCTCGTGATCGTCATCGCAGACGATCCCGGAATGCACAGTTCCCAGAACGAGCAGGACACCCGGGCCTACGCCCGTATGGCCCGCGTACCGCTCCTCGAGCCAAGCGACAGCGCCGAGGCAAAGGAGTACACGGCGCTCGCATTCGACATCTCCGAGGAGTTCGACACACCCGTCCTTGTTCGGACGACAACGCGTGTTTCGCACAATCGTGGTGTCGTTGAGCTAGGCACCCGGATCGACAGACCGGTTCGTGGCTTCGATCGTGATCCCCAGAAGTACGTCATGATCCCAGGCCATGCCCGCGCACGGCGCCCGGTGCTCCTCGAACGCCTCGAACGCCTCTTGAAATACGTTGAGGGGAGCCCCCTCTCTGCCGAGTCTGGGAGCGGTGAGGAGTTCGGTGTGGTGACCTCAGGCATAGCTCACCACTACGTCAGGGAAGTGTTGCCCGACGTGAGGGTCCTCAAACTCGGTATGAGCTACCCGTTGCCCATCGAGCGGATCAGGGAGTTCGCTCGAACCGTTGACAGGCTCTTCGTGGTTGAGGAGCTCGACCCGTGGGTGGAGAACGATCTCCTCGCCGCAGGCATCGAAGTCGAGGGCAAGGCGTTCTTCCCACAGATCGGTGAACTGAGTCCAGACGCTGTTCGCAAGGGCTTCTCCGAGGCTGGGATCCTTCCCAAACAGATCTCGATCGAGCCGGCTCCATCCACGGTCGCCAGGCCGCCGCTCCTGTGTCCCGGGTGCCCCCACACGCCGCCATTCCTCGCTCTCAAACGCCTCGGTGCCGTCGTCACAGGTGACATCGGCTGCTACACCCTTGCAGCACTTCAACCGCTTTCTGCAATGGACACCTGCATTGCCATGGGCAGCAGCATCGGGATGGCCGTTGGCATGGCCGCGTCTGGTGGCGCCGATGGCCCCGTCGTCGCGACGATCGGCGATTCGACGTTCCTCCATGGAGGGATCCCCGGCCTTGCCGATGCCGTGTACAGCCAGGCCAACATCACCGTGCTCATTCTCGACAACGGGACGACTGCGATGACCGGTGGGCAGGAGCACCCGGGCACCGGCACAAGCCTTCAGGGAGCAGAGGCAACACCCGTGGACCTCGTCGGTCTGTGCGAGTCCCTCGGTGTGAGTGACATCCGTGTCATCGACCCATACGACATGGGAGCCACCTTCAGTGCCATCGAGGGCTCCATTGCCCACGTCGGACCCTCCGTTGTGATCACGAACCGTCCCTGTGTCGAGGCCCCAACCAAGGTCAGGGACACGCCATTCCGGGTCATCTCTGATGCCTGCACGGCTTGCCAGGCGTGTATGACTGCTGGATGTCCGTCCATCGTCTGGTCGGAAGAGACCTACGAGGGAAGGCGCAAGGTCGTCATCGACCCGCCACGTGCACGGCTGCACCCTGTGCGCCCAGCTCTGCCGCCGCTCGCGATCGTTCCGGTCCCAACCAGTGAGGAGTCTGATCGTGGCTGAAAGATCGCGCGGTCTGCTGCTTGCCGGGGTCGGGGGTCAGGGGTGATCCTGGCAGGCATGATCGTGGCTGACGCCCTCGTCAGGGCTGGCCATGACGTCAAGCAGAGCGAGGTCCACGGCATGGCCCAGCGTGGTGGTTCCGTGTTCAGCCACATCCGGTGGGGAGCAAATGTCGACAGCCCTCTCGTCGAGAAGGGAAGCGCAGAGGTACTCGCTGCGTTCGAGTGGGCAGAGGCGATTCGCTGGGTCGAATACGTCCGGGACGGTGGAGCGGTCGTCGCAGACATTCGAACGATCATTCCTCCAGGTGCATGCAACGACAGACGTGCATGGTCGACCAACTATCCAGCATTCAATGCGGAACTCTTCAGTGATCGGCGCCTCAAGACCCGCCTGATCGATGCTTCATCGACGGCAACCGATCTCGGCAATGGAAGGGCAGCCAACAGCGTGATTCTTGGCTCTGTGGCCGCGTTCCTCGACATTGACGATGCGCATTGGGAGGCTGCGATCACCCAACTCGTCCCGAAGGGCACCCAGGACGTGAACCTCGAGGCGTTCAGAGCTGGGCGCGAGGTCCCGATGGCTCAGATACCGCTCTCCACGCCCGATCCGGAGGGTTTCGACGGCCCGCATGAGATCGACATCAGGCACGACTGGTGCAAGGGATGTGACATCTGTTCGCGTGTCTGCCCTGAGTACTGCCTTGCTGTGAACATCGACGGTGACCTGACGATCACGAACGCCGAAGCGTGTACCGGCTGCAGGCTGTGTGAGATGTTGTGCCCGGACTTCGCAATCACCATCCATCCCCCAGGGGATTCAGCGGAGGTCCCGGAACGTGCAGTCGCTGCAGGGAGGGCACGATGATCGAAGCCAAACTTGTCCAGGGAAACGAGGCATGTGTCAAGGGTGCCCTTGCGGCTGGATGTACGTTCTACGGCGGGTACCCCATCACACCCTCCTCAGAGATAGCCGAACAGATGGTCAGGGCATTGCCCGGTGTCGGAGGCGTGTTCATCCAGATGGAGGACGAGATAGCATCGCTCGCTTCAGTCATCGGTGCCTCCCTCGGGGGTTCGAAGGCGATGACCGCGACGAGCGGACCCGGTTTCTCCCTCATGCAGGAGCACATCGGTTTCGCCACCATGGCCGAGGTTCCCTGTGTGATCGTGAACGTAATGCGCGGCGGCCCGAGCACAGGGATGCCAACATCTCCATCCCAGGGAGATGTCATGCAGGCCAGATGGGGAACCCATGGTGACCATCCCGCGATCGTGCTTGCCCCTTCATCTGTTGGCGAGGTATTCGATCTCACGGTGAAGGCGTTCAATCTCTCCGAGCGATTCCGTACGCCAGTGATCCTTCTGTACGACGAGATCATCGGACATACGAGGGAGAGCGTCGTCCTACCGGATTCGGTCACCGTGGTCGACAGGGTGCGCCCAGCTGAGAAGACGGAGGACTTCTGGCCGAAGAAGGCTGCCTCAGACGGCGTGCCTGAAATGGCGGCCTTCGGGGATGGCTATCGCTTCCATGTCACCGGTCTTGCACACGACACGCGTGGTTTTCCGACCAATGACTCCTCCGTGGCTGAGGCCTTGATCAATCGGTTGCACATGAAGGTCGAGTCACATGTGGATGAGATCATCGAGGTCGAGACGTTCATGATGGATGACGCCGATATCGCGATATTCGCGTACGGCATAGTCGGCCGGTCAGCCAGAGAAGCGGTCGAGCGGGCTCGTGCGGATGGCATCAGAGCCGGTCTCATCAGGCCCCTTACGCTTTGGCCGTTTCCCCAGGCAAACGTCGCCGAAGCAGCGCACCAGGTCGACACGATCATCGTGGCAGAGATGAATCTCGGGCAACTCATCGGCGAGGTCGAGCGAGCGGCTGGAGGCCAGACCGAGATCGTCGGTCATTTGCGAGCAGACGGCGAGCCCATCACGCCGACCGTGCTCGGAGACCTGCTCGCAAAGCTCGATGGAGGGAACGCATGACAGATGTCAAAACATACCTCCGAGAATGGGCCATGCCTCACGTTCTTTGTCCTGGTTGCGCTCACGGAATCGTGCTGAGATCCTTCCTCGAGGCCGTTGACCAACTGCAGCTCAACCAGGACAAGCTCGCCATGGTCGCCGGAATCGGATGCAGCTCAAGGCTGATCGGATATGTCGACTTCTGCACGCTACACGGAACACATGGGAGGGCTCCGGCGTTCGCGACAGGGCTGAAGCTCGCCAGACCCGATCTCGACGTGGTGGTGATCACCGGTGATGGCGACGGGCTCGCCATCGGAGGGAATCACCTGATCCACGCCGCGCGCAGGAATATCGACATCACCGTCCTGATGCTCAACAACTCGATATACGGGATGACAGGTGGCCAAGCCGCCCCTACCACTCCAGAGGGCTCGATAGCCTCGACGACCCCGATGGGAAACACGGAGCCGAACTTCGACGCATGCAAACTCCTCATCGGGGCCGGTGCTTCGTTCGTGGCGAGGGTGTTCGCCGCGAACCCGATCGAGATGACAAAGGTCATGGCAGATGGCATCACCCACCCTGGGTTCTCCTTCATCGAGGTCGTGAGCGACTGCCCGGAATATTTCGGCCGGTACAACAAGGTCGGTGGTGGTGCCGACATGCTGAATTGGATGGCTGTCCGTGACGAAGGCGTGGCCGGACCGCTCTCCGAGAAGCGTTTCGTGAGCAACGTGACTGCCACGGTACCCGCTCCTGCACTTCGAACCGGTGTGCTCCAGCGCGAGATCCGCCGGGTGTTCCAGGGCGTGAGAAGGGCCGAAGACGATGAGTCGTAACGAGATCCGGATCGCAGGTGCAGGTGGCCAGGGAGTCGTCACTGCCGGTCGGATCCTTGCCGAGGCTGCGATCCTTTCAGGCAGAGAGGCGACCCACAGCCAGGTGTACGGGCCGCAGTCCCGTGGTGGTGCGAGTCGCTCAGACGTCGTGATCTCCGCTGATGCCATCGGGTTCCCCCTCGCCGACAGCATCGACCTGCTCATCGTGCTCTCAGCTGAGGCGTACGCGAAGTACGAGCCAGAGCTCGGCGTCGATGGGAACCTCATCGTCGACACCAGATGTGCCCCCGAATCACTCAATGGGAATGCTGCCAGTTTTGCTGTTGTCGACACAGCACGAGCCGTATCAGGCGGTCAGCTCGTGACGGGAGTGGTTGCCCTCGGCGTGTTGCAGGCGCACACGGGAGTCGTTGATGCCGAGGCCCTGAAGGAAGCCGTTTCCGCCAGGGTTCCGGCCCAGCACCGGAACATGAACATCGACGCTCTGGCTGCCGGGATGCAACTTGCCGGCGGTGCCCTGCCGTGACCGAGACGCTCCACACGAGAGAACGGATCCGGCTTGAGGCAGCGGAGCTGTTCTCTGAGCACGGTTTCAACGGCACCTCCATGGCCGAGCTTGCAAGCGCAGTCGGGATCACGAAGTCGAGCCTCTACCACCACTTCTCTTCCAAGCAGGCGCTGCTCTCTGAGATCATTGAGTTGACTGTCAGTCGAGTGGCTCCCCTTTTGCAAGAAGTTGCAGACATGGAACTGCCGGCCAAGGATCGGTTGCGAAGAGCCATCATCCTGCACACCGTCGAGGCGATCCGCGATCAGCATTCCGTTGCGTGCTTCATCGAGGAGGGTCGATACCTTTCTCCTGACTTCATGTCGAGCCATGTCGCGAACAGGGACGCATACGAGCAGATCTTCACCCGGATGTTCGAAGAGGGCATCGAATCCGGTGAGTTCGCCGAGCAGGACGTTGGTATCGCGGTCAAGGCCGTGCTTGGAATGTGCAATTCGGTTGTGCGCTGGTACAAGCCTGGTGGTGGTCATAGCCCGGATGAGATAGCCAACGAGTTCGCCGAGTTCGCCGTGCGTGGCGCCGGCGTGCCTTCGGTTGGCGGAGGTGACGGGTGAGCGGAGCCCTGCACGGTGTCACGGTTCTCGACCTCTCCCAGGGGGCCGCAGGTCCAACGTGCGCGATGAACCTTGGCGACATGGGAGCCAACGTACTCAAGGTCGAGCCGCCGGGCGGTGAGTGGGGCAGGGGACTCGGCCCACCCTTCGTTGAAGGTGTCGCCGCAGCGTTCCTCGGCATGAACAGGAACAAGCGCAGCACGGTTATCGATCTGAAGATGGAGGGTGGGGCAGAAGTCGTTCTTCGTCTGGCCGAGCGCTGCGATGTGGCGCTCGAGAGTTTCAGACCGGGTGTTGCCGACCGTCTCGGAATCGGATTCGAAGCTATGAGCGCCCGCAATCCGCGACTGATATACGCAGCGATCTCTGCGTTTGGGCAGAGCGGTCCGTGGCGTGATCGTCCCGGCGTCGATGGTGTTGCCCAGGCCATGGGTGGGATCATGAGCGTCACCGGAACCCCTGATGGCCCACCGGTCAAGGTTGGTGTGCCCGCTGCTGACATGGTCGGCGGCGTGTATGCATCCCAAGGCATCCTTGCAGCCTTGTTCGCTCGCGAGAGGACGGGAGTGGGCCAGCGTGTCGACGTTTCGTTGCTCGATTCGCTTCTCTCGTTCCAGGTCGTACCGCTTTCGATGTTCCTGGCCAGTGGTCGATCACCCGAACGCCTTGGGAGCGCTGCACCATATGCGGCACCGAACGAGGCGTTCGGAACCAGTGACGGCTACGTGATGGTCGCCGCGTACACAGAGAAGCGGTGGCCGGCGCTTTGTTCAGCCCTCGGTCGTCCCGAGCTTGCGACCGATCCACGGTTCGACACGAACGACAAGCGTGTCCGCGGTCGCACCGAGTTGCGCGACACCCTCGAGCCTCTCTTCGCCACGCGTACGACGGCCGAGTGGATCCATGTTCTCGATGACGCTGATGTGCTCTGCGGTCCCCTCCTCGGGTACCCAGAGCTTGTGGACCAGGACCATGTCAAGCAGAGCGGATCCATAGTGACGGTCGAACACGCTTCCTTCGGCGAGATTCGAACCCCCGTCCTGCCAGGTCGCTTCTCGGATACGACGGGGGACGTCACGGGTCCGCCACCTCCCATACCGGGGGAACATTCGGTCGCGATCCTGAGCGAGTGCGGATTCACAGATGCAGAGATCTCAGACCTGATGAACAGTGGTGTCGTCATCGGTCCGGATGACCAGGGAACATGAAAAGGAGACAGCCGTGAGCGATGGACCTGTGGAGAACATTGAAGAGAGCCCCGTGCTGTATGAACGTGACGGTGCGGTCGGCATCCTGACGCTCAACCGTCCAAAGGCGCTCAACTCGATGACTGTGGCGATGTTGGAAACGATCGGCGATCTCCTTGACGACATCGAGACTGATTCGGACACAAGGGTCCTTGTGTTGACCGGAGCCGGGGAGAGGGCTTTCTGTGTGGGGGCGGACCTCAAGAGCCGTGGGACCGAGTTCGAGGCAGGTCTCATCCATGATCCCCTCGGCCTCCTTGTGCGAAGTGTCTTCGGTCGACTCGAGAATCTGCATGTTCCCGTCATCGCAGCGATCAGTGGGTACGCCCTCGGTGGTGGACTCGAGCTGGCTCTTGCGTGTGACCTGAGGGTTGCAGCGCAAGGCGCGAGGCTCGGGTTCCCCGAAGCCAAGGTGGGGAGCCTGCCCGGGGCGGGGGGTACGCAGCGAGCGACCCGTCTGATCGGACCGGGTTTCACGAAGGAGCTCATGTTCACTGCCGACCACATCAGTGCTGAGCATGCCCTCTCCATGGGTCTTGTGAACCGTGTCGTGCCGGACGAAGACCTGATGGAAGAGACGATGAAGCTCGCGGGACGCATCGCAAGTCGTGCACCCCTTTCTCATGACCGGGTCAAGGCCCTTGTCAATCGAGCCACAGAGACGGATCTCGAAACAGGTCTCGAACTCGAATCGACCAGTCATGCGGTCCTACGTGCAAGTGAGGACCGTGACGAAGGGATTCTGGCCTTTGTCGAGAAGCGAGCACCCGAGTTCAAAGGCAGATGAAAGCACCCTGGAGGTAGCGAACGTGAATGTGAAAGACAGAGTTGCGATAGTCACTGGCTCCGGTCAGGGGATCGGCCAGGGGATCGCACGCGTGCTTGCTGGGGCAGGGGCGAAGGTCGTGGTCAACGACCTCGTTCCCGAGAGGGTCGATGAGGTCGTTGCCGAGTTCAAGGCAGCCGGATATGACGTTGCGGGCCATGCAGCCAACGTCGCATCGGCTGAAGGAGCCGAGGGCCTCGTCGCCGCTGCGATAGACACATACGGCCACATCGACATCCTGGTCAACAATGTCGGCATGGCGAGGGATGGATGGCTCGCCAAGATGAGCGAGGAGGACTGGGACGCGGTCCTCACCGTGAACCTCAAGTCCCAGTTCCTCATGTGCCGTGCGGTGGCGAAACACATGATGGATCAGAGTTACGGCCGGATCATCAACATCTCATCACGAGCGTGGCTCGGTGGGCCGGGTCAGGCAAACTATGCAGCCTCGAAGGGAGCGGTGATCAGTCTGACACGAACGCTGGCACTCGAGATGGCCAGATACGGCATCACGGCGAATGCCATCGCGCCGGCGCTTGTGGACACGCCACTCTTCAGAGGATTGAAGGACGAGGTTCAGGAGCGGTTGATCAAGACGATCCCCGCGCGGCGCATCGGTACACCGGAAGACATCGGTAACGCCGCACTCTTCCTGGCCGCCGATGAGTCGTCCTATGTGACGGGTCAAACGCTCTATGTGTGCGGTGGCCGAAGCTTGGGTGCGGGTTGAGCGAGGTACGGACACCATGGGTATGACCCTTGCGGAACGCATTTTGGCCAGAGCGGCAGGAAAGGAAGAGGTAGCGGCAGGGGAGTTTGTGGTTGCGGAAATCGATCTCGCGCTGCTCCATGACATCTTCGCCGCACAGGTATTCGACATGCTCGGTGAAGTCGGCGTCGATCGGATATTCGATGCCGACAAGACCGTCGTCGTGATCGATCACCTCGTGCCTGCGCCATCGGCCGAGGCGGCCGCGCTGCACCAGAGAATCAGAGAACATGTCTCGAGGCTCGGGATCGAGTCCTTCTACGATGCCGGTGAGGGAATCTGCCACCAGCTGCTCCCCGAGCGGGGACACGTCCGCCCGGGCATGCTCATCGTCGGAACGGACTCCCACACGACCACCTATGGGGCGCTCGGTGCCGGCGGCACGGGCATAGGAACCTCTGACATGGTGTATGCCCTTGCAACCGGAAGACTCTGGTTCCGCGTGCCTGAGACAATTCGATTCGAGCTGAGCGGTGATCTTCAGCACGGAGTCACATGGAAGGACGTCATCCTGTATCTAGCGGGGCGCTTCGGAGTAGATGCCGCGCAGTACCGTTCAATGGAGTTCGGCGGACCGGCCGTCAAGAACGCCGACATGTCCTCCAGGCTGACGGTGTCGAACATGGCAGTCGAGATGGGGGCCAAATTCGGTCTCTTCGAAGCGGATGAGATCACCGACATGTATCTCAGAGACCGCGGAGGAGAGGGAACCGGACCCTTCACCCCTGATCCGGATGCGGTGTATGAGGCCATCCACGAGGTCTCCCTGTCCGGGTTGGCGCCCCAGGTCGCACTACCCCACGAGGTTGATCGCGTCGGATCGGTGACCGATGTCGAGGGTGTCCGGATCCATCAGGCCTTCATCGGTTCATGCACGAACGGCAGGATCGAGGATCTGGTGGCTGCAGCAGATGTGCTGAAGGGAAAACACATCGCTTCGGGTGTTCGCTTGCTCGTGGTCCCGGCCTCGAGGGCAGTGCTCAAGGAGGCCATGGACTCGGGTGTGCTCGCAACACTTGTCGACGCCGGCGCATCGGTCCTCCCGCCGGGTTGTGGGCCGTGCTTCGGCGGACATGGTGGACTCCTCGGCCCTGGCGAACGGTGTATCGGCACGCACAATCGGAACTTCATCGGAAGAATGGGAAGCGCAGAAGCCGAGATCTATCTCGGCTCCCCAGCAACCGTCGCGGCTTCGGCCCTCGCGGGCGCCATTGCCGATCCGAGGCATTTGGAGGTGTCAGATGTCTGATGATCTCATCGTCGGAAGGGTGTGGAGGTTCGACCACGACATCAGCACGGATGTGCTTTCGCCCGGACAGTACGCTGTGGATTCCGTCGAGGTGCGGATGCTCCACGTTCTCGAGTCCGTGAACCCCGCCTTCGCTTCCGATGTGAAACCGGGGGATGTTGTCGTCGCCGGCCGGAACTTCGGCTGTGGTTCAAGCCGTGAGACAGCTGCCGAGAACCTGAAGGCACTCGGTGTTGCATGTATCGTTGCTGAATCCTTCTCCCGCATATTCATGCGCAACTCGGTTGCCCTCGGTCTACCGGTTGTGGTCTGTCCGGGCGTACATGCTGACTTTGGAGATGGCGACCGGATCGAGGTCGATCTTGGCTCGGGCAGGATCGTCAATGTCGAGAGCGACGCTGAGCTGTTTGGAGACTCACTCCCCTTGGAGATGCGTGAGATTCTCGCCGCAGGCGGGATTCTCGCGGTCCTCGAGAATCAGACAGATCGTTGAGTTGCCGGCATTCCTGTTGACGGGTATCCCGCACGGGACGTACAGTCCCACATACTCATGGCAGGTACTACAACTATCGATCCTCGCGTGCAGGGCCCCTTGGCCGAGATGCTCGATGTCCTTGGGAGGACTGGAGACGCGATGGTTGCCATCGACGGGTCCTTTGGGATCATCGCGTGGAACGACGCGGCCACTGAGCTCCTCGGTTATCAGGCGGAGGAGGTACTCGGGAGATCGTGTCACGAGATCCTGTGCTGGCGCGATCGGTGTGGAGACGCGGTTTGTGGCGGTCTGTGCCCCGCAGCTGAGCCCGGGGAGCCTGACGAGATCGTTGAGTCGGCCGAGGTACTCGGTCGTTCGGCTTCAGGCAAGACCCTGTGGCTGAGCGCATCTACGATTGTTCCCCCGATGGAGCTTCGAGGCGAGTGCAGGCTTGTTCACCTCATCAGAGAGGTTTCATTCCCGCCCGAGCTCGAGCGGGTGATCGTCGACAGGCTCGGAGGATGGAGTCCGGGTACAGAAACCCGTGACGACAGGCTCGATGTTCTTACGCC